>Ga0137361_10002331_pt1 | contig 12091 bp, 17 predicted proteins | sample Mad1_80_16metaG_FD_104923 | JGI IMG/M metagenome (GOLD analysis project Ga0137361, IMG submission 104923) | Vadose zone soil microbial communities from Angelo Coast Range Reserve, California, USA - Mad1_80_16 metaG | ecosystem: Environmental > Terrestrial > Soil > Vadose zone | place: USA... | reverse complement strand
TGATGCTGCTCCTCAACTGGGAGCTCGCCCTCGTCACCTTCGCGCTCGTGCCCGTCCTCGTGGTGGGAGCCGCGTACTTCCGGCTGAAGGCCCGCGACAGCTATCGCCGGGTGAGAATCCGGTTGGCGCGGCTCAACGCCTTTCTCCAGGAGTCGCTCCAGGGCATGGCCGTCATCCAGCTGTTCGCCCGCGAGCGAAGGGAGGCGGAGTTTTTCGCGGGGCTCAACGGCGAGCTCCGCCGGGCGCAGTTCCGCTCGACGTTCTTCGATGCGATGCTCTACGCGGGCGTCGAGGCCATCGGCTCGACGGCGGTGGCGCTCCTGCTGTGGTACGGCGGGGGACAAGTGCTGACGGGGGCGCTCACGTTCGGGGGACTCGTGGCCTTCCTGGAGTACACCGGCCGCTTCTTCCTGCCCATCAGGGACCTGGGCGCCAAGTACACGGTCATGCAGGCGGCCACCGTCGCCGCCGAGCGGGTCTTTGGCCTGCTCGATGCTGAGCCGGCTGTCCGGTCGCCTGCCGGTGGCGCCGTTGCCGGCACGCCGGGTGCACCGGCTGTCGAGTTCCGAAACGTCTGGTTCGCCTACGAAGGCGAGGACTGGGTGCTGCGAGACTGCTCGTTCACGGTCGCGACGGGAGAGCGCGTGGCGCTCGTCGGGCCGACCGGCGAGGGCAAGAGCACGATCGTGAGGCTGATGACTCGCGGCTACGAGGTCTCGCGGGGGCACGTGCTGGTGGGCGGCCGCGACGTGCGCGAGTGGGATCTGCGAGCGCTGCGGCGCCAGGTCGGCGTCATTCCGCAGGAGGTGTTTCTCTTCACGGGCACCGTGGAGGACAACTTGAGAGTGGGGGCGGGCGCGGCGGCGAGGGGTGAGGAGATCGACCGCGCCCTCCGGACCGCACGCGCGGACCGCGTGATCGCCTCGCTCCCACACGGGCTCGGCCAGGAGATCCACGAGCGCGGTCAGAACCTCTCGCAGGGGCAGCGGCAGCTGCTGGCCATCGCCCGCGCGCTCCTCTATAATCCAGCCGTCCTGGCACTGGACGAGGCGACCTCGAGCGTGGACCCGGAGTCGGAAGCGCTGATCCGCGCGGGGCTGGAGGAGCTGCTGCGGGGCCGGAGCAGTGTCGCCATTGCCCACCGGCTCTCGACGATCCAGACGGCGGACCGGATCCTCGTGCTGCACCACGGGCGTGTCCACGAGGCGGGGCGGCACGCCGAGCTGCTGGCGCGCGGCGGGCTCTACGCGCGGCTGTACGAGCTGCAGTTCGGAGATATCGGAGCGTGAGCGAGCTTCAGCAGCACGCCTGGCAGCGTCGTGTCTGGCGGCTGGTCGTGAAGATACCGAAAGGGAGGGTCGCCACGTACGGCCAGATCGCGGCGTGGCTGGGCTGGCCGAGGCGCGCGCGCATGGTGGGCCTGGCGATGCGTCACTGTCCCCAGGGAGTGCCGTGGCAGCGCGTGGTCAATGCCCAGGGCGGCATCAGCCCTCGGGCAGCTGTCGGCAGCATGCTCACCCAGCGTATCCTGCTCGAGCAGGAAGGCGTGGTGCTCAGAAGTGGCCGCGTGCCCCTGGTGCGCTATCGCTGGCAGGGGCCAAAAAGTGAATCTCGATCACGTCGTCGTCACGGAGGATGACATGCGCCTTGGCTTGAACATGGGCTATTCCGGCTCCGCGCTCAGGATCGACGTGCCGATGGTGCAGGAGGCGGACCGGCTCGGTTTCCACTCGGTCTGGTCGGCGGAGGCGTACGGCTCCGACGCGGTGACGACCATCACGTGGGTAGCGGCGGTGACCAAGCGCATCGGCGTCGGCACGGCGATCATGCAGATTCCGGCGCGCACGCCGACGCTCACCGCGACGACCGCGATCACGCTCGACCAGCTCTCCGGCGGGCGCTTCCTCCTCGGTCTCGGCGTGTCGGGACCGCAGGTGGTCGAGGGATGGCACGGCGTGGCCTTCGGCAAGCCGCTCGCGAGGACCCGCGAGTACGTCGAGGTCGTGCGCTCGGTCTGGCGCCGTGAGAAGCCGCTGGAATTCAAGGGGCAGTACTACCAGATTCCCTACGCGGGCGCCGACGCGACGGGGCTCGGCAAGCCGCTGAAGTCCATCCTGCACGGCCGCCCGGACATCCCCATCTACCTGGCGGCCATCGGGCCCAAGAACGTGGCGCTGGCGGCGGAGATCGCCGACGGCTGGCTGCCGGTCTTCTTCTCGCCCCAGCGCATGGGCGTGTTCAAGGAGTCGCTCGAGTCGGGCTTCGCGCGGGCGGGGGGAAGCAAGTCGCTCGCGGGCTTCGACCTGGCTCCCACCGTGCCCGTCATGCTGGGCGACGACGTCGCGGCCTGCCGCGACATGGTCAAGCCGCGCCTCGCGCTTTACGTCGGCGGCATGGGCGCGCGCGGGAAGAACTTCTACAACGACCTCGTCTGCCGCTACGGCTACGAGGCCGCGGCCAAGTCCATCCAGGATCTCTACCTATCCGGCAAGAAGGAGGAAGCGGCCGCGGCCGTGCCCGACGCCCTCGTGGACGAGGTCGCGCTCTGCGGCCCCAAGGAGCGGATCCGCGAGCGCCTCGATGCCTGGAAGAGCTCGGGAGTGACCACCATGATCTGCGGCGTGGCGCAGGTGGAGTCGTTGAGGCTCATGGCCGAGCTGGTCCTCTGAGCGCCGCATGAAGCCGGCGGTGCTCCGCGTCCAGTCCGCGCTCTCCGAGCTGGGCCTCGGCGGCGCCGTCGTCGAGCTGGCCGTGGAGGCGCGCACGTCCCAGCAGGCGGCGGACGCAGTGGGCGTCCACGTGGGACAGATCGCCAAGTCTCTCGTGTTCACCGTGGACGGCGAGCCCGTCATGGTCATCGCGTCCGGGGTCAACCGCGTGGACGAGCGGAAGCTTGGGCGCCTGGCGGGCGGGAAGGTGCGCCGCGCCGACGCGGAAACGGTCAAGCGGGCGACCGGGTACACCATCGGCGGGGTGCCGCCTTTCGCCCACGAGACGGCGCTCCCGATCTGGGTCGACGAGGACCTGCTGCGCCACGATCTGATCTATGCCGCCGCCGGCGTGCCCGAGTGCGTCTTCCCGCTGACGCCCGACGAGCTGCTGCGGGCCACGGGTGGCCGCGTCGCCGACGTGAAGGAATCGAAGCCGCCCCACAAAGGAGAACCAGCATGAAGCTCAAGGACAGGGTTGCGATGGTCACGGGAGCGGGGTCGGGTATCGGACAGGCCTCGGCGCTCCTGTTCGCGGCGGAGGGCGCCAGGGTCGCCGTCGTGGATCTCAAGCCGGACGCCGCCCGGGCGACCGTCGAGCAGATCGAGAAGGCCGGAGGCCAGGCGCTGGCCATCGCCGCCGACGTCAGCCGCGCCGACGACAATCGCGAGGCGGTCGTGCAGACCGTGGGCCGCTGGGGGCGGCTCGACGTGCTGTACGCCAATGCCGGTGTCCCCCAATGGCCGACCGCCGTCGAGGAGATGGGCGAGAGCGCCTTCGACCGGATCATGGCCGTCAACGTGAAAGGCGTGTTCCTCGGCGTGAAGTTCGCCGTGCCCGTCATGAAGAAGCAGAAGAGCGGCGTCATTCTCATCACCGGCTCCACCGCGGCCTTCAAGCCCCGCCCCGGTGGCCAGTGCTACGCGGCGTCGAAGGGCGCCGTGACGACGATGGGCCAGAGCCTGGCGCTCGAGCTCGCGCCGTTCGGCGTCCGCGTCGTCGTGATCGCGCCGGTGGCGACCGAGACGCCCATGCTCCCGACCTTCATGGGCAAGAAGGAGCTGGACGACGAAGGCATGGCGCGCTACAAGGCGACGGTCCCGCTCGGTCGGCTCAACCAGCCCGAGGACATCGCCAAGGCGGCGCTCTTCCTGGCGTCGGACGACGCCTCGATGGTGACGGGCAGCCCGTTCATCGTGGACGGCGGCCGCTGCGCGTGAACGTCGTCCCGCTGGCGGCCGACTCGCTCGGCGTGCGCTCGATGGCGACCTATGTCGAGTGCGGGCAGACACGCGTGCTCATCGATCCGGGCGCGGCGCTGGCGCCGAACCGGTTTGGGCTGCCGCCCGCGGACGAAGAGTGGGAGGGTCTCAAGCGCTCCAACGATCGCATCTCGGGCTACGCCGCGCGTGCGAGCCTGATCTTCGTCAGCCATTATCATGACGACCACTTTCGCCACGACCCCGGCCTCTACGCGGGACGCACGGTGTGGGCCAAGGATGCGAAGCGGATGATCAACCCGCGCCAGGCCCAGCGGGCGGGGGAGCTGTGGAAGTCCATCGCCGGCGGGTGCCGTCTCGATTCGGCGGACGGCAGAATCATGGAGACCGCGGACGCCCGTCTCGTCGCGTCGTCGCCCCTCGCTCACGGCGTGGAAGGCACAGGGCTCGGCTACGTGGTGGCGCTCACGATCACCGACCTGCGAGAAGGCACGCGCTTCGTCCACGCTTCGGACGTGCAGGGACCGCTCTCCGCCGTCGCCGCCGCCTACCTCGTCCGCGAGAAGCCGGACATTCTCTACCTCTCGGGGCCGCCGGCCTATCTCGAGCACCAGCTCGGCGAGGCGCTCATCGACCAGGGTATCGAGCACCTCCTGCGCGTGCTCGACCGGACGGACTGCCGCGTGATCCTCGATCATCACGCGCTGCGCGCCGAAAACTATCCGGAGCGCTTCGAGCGCCTCTGGCGGACGGGCAGGGTGGTGACCGCGGCCGGCTTTCTCGGGCTCGACGACCAGGCGCTCGAGTCCAGGCGCCGGAGCCTGTGGTCGGGCCGGCGCAAGCCCGCCTCTCCGATGGAGCGGCGATTGAAGAATCCCGGCCGGTCGGCTATCATCGACCGCAGGCGTGACATTCCACGAGCAAAAGGGGGATTTCAAGAATGAGCGAAGGGAAATCGCCGGGCGTCGGTGACGCGGCGCCGGGCTTCACCTTGAAGACGATCGGACTCAAGGAAGTGAGCCTGAAGGATTATCCAGGCAAGAACGTCGTGCTGCTGTTCTACCCGCTGGACTGGACCCCGGGCTGATCCAAGTGCATGCCCGCCTTCGATAAGCGCGTGAAGGATTTCGAGGCGGTGAATACCCAGGTCCTGGGTATCAGCACGGACAGCCCATTCAGCCACGAGAACTGGGCCAAGACGGTCGGGATCTCGAACTACCCGCTCCTCTCCGACGTGCAGCGATCGGTCAGCAAGGACTACGGCGTCTACTGGCCGGATTGGAATGCGAACGTGCGGGCCACCTTCATCGTCGACAAGCAGGGCAAGATCGCTTTCATCGAGCGCTACGGCAAGGGCGAGCTGCCGGATCCGGACAAGATCCTGGCCGAGGTCAAGAAGCTGGGTTAGCCGCGCGGGGCGCCGGCCGGGGGTGAGGACGCCTTTCCGGCCGGCGCCCTTCGCGAAGTCAGCGCGACGCCCAGAAGGACGGCGGCGCCTCCCAGCAGCCCGCTCGCCGTGATTCGCTCTCCCAGCATCGCCCACGCCAGCAGGACGCCCACCACGGGCTGCAGGTTCATGAAGACGGCGGAGCGGCTGGGCCCCACCGCGTGGACCGCCTCGTACCACCAGATGTGGGCGACCGAACCGAGGATCGCCTGGTAAAAGACGACGCTCCACGCGACCGGCGAGGTGAAGTCGGGCGCCGCGAACAGGGGCGCCGTGAGGAAGGGCAGTGGCAGGAGCATCAGCGAGCCCAGGATGTAGGCCGCGGTGGTAGCAACCACGGGAGAGTGACGAGCGAGCACCCGCTTGCCGTAGACGGTGTACACCGCCCAACCCACCTGTGCCGCCAGCAAGATGAAATCGCCCGGCCGGAGGTTGAGGTGCATGACGGCGCGCCAGCTGCCCTTGGTGATGATGAGCCCCACACCCACCGCCGAGCAGGCGACACCCGCCCACTGGAGTCGCCCCAGGCGCTCGCCCAGGTAGAGCCGCGCCCCGATGGCGACCATGACGGGAGTGGCCGGCTGGAGCAGCACGGCGCTCGATGCCGTCGTGAAGGCGATCGCGAGATACGTGCCGCCGGTCGAGACGAAGATGCCCGCGAAGCCGAGGAAGGCGAGCGGTCCGAGGTCGCGCAACCGAAGCGCCGTGAACTCGGACCAGCCGCGGCGGAGCAGGAGGGCGCCCAGGAAGATCGAGGCAATGCTGCAGCGGAGCGCGACGAGGACCAGAGGCGGGAAGGCGACCAGCGCGAGCTTGGCGAAGGCCGGGTAGGAGCCCCAGAGGACGGAGATGAGCGTGAGCGCCGCGTACGCGCCGGTTTGACCCGGGCCGAACACCCGCCTATCATAGCGCGTCCGTCATGCCCGACTACATCATCGAGCGGCGTTTCTGGCTGCCGAGGCCGCGCCCCGACGTATTCGAGTTCTTCGCCGATCCCCGCAACCTCTCCGTCGCGCAGCCGGCGTGGGCGCGCCCGATCTGGCTCGCCGAGCCGCCGGCGCGGCTGGACGCGGGCGCGCTGCTCGATTTCGCGGTGCGCGTGGCGGGGGTGCGGGTTCGCTGGCGCGTCATGATCCGCGAGTTCGATTCACCCTTCCGCTTCGTCGACGTCCAGCTCTGGGGGCCCTTCGCGCGCTGGGAGCACCGACATCGATTCCTCGAAGGCCCCGAAACGGAAGCGGGGGGCGTCACGGGAACGTGGATCGAGGATCGCGTCACCTACCGCTTGCCCTGGGGGCCGCTCGGACGGGCCGCGCACGTCGCGGGCGTCGGTCGGCGCATCAGGGCGCTCTTCGACTTCCGCGAGGGATACCTCAGGGACCGCTTCGGCCCGGTGTGAGGCGGGCTCAGGCCGCCGCGGGCAGGTGAATGCCGAGCGCGGCCAGACGCGGGCGCACGCGCTCGGTCAAGAGCCCGATGCGCGCGAGATTGGCGATCATGGCTGCGTGCATGTCTCGCTTGAAGTATTTCCGGAAGGCCGCGTAGTCGTTGCGGGCCGCCACGTCCCTCCGGTACGCCTGGACGTCCCGGAGCTGCGCCTCGGAAAAGCCCAGGTCGCGGTAGGCATCGACCGGGAAGAATCCCGTCAGGACCTTCTCGATGGCGGTGCAGGTGAAGTCCTCCATCTCGCATTTCTCGGCGGCGGACGCCTCGCGAATCACGCCGGGCAGCGCGAGCATCCCGAAGCCCATGTGCCGGGACTCGTCCTGGAGGATGCGGCCGCAGATCTCCCGCAGGAGGGGGTCGTGGGCGCATTCCCCCATCATCTTGAACATCGAGACGGCGAACGTCTCGGCCACCAGCTGGAGCGCGATGGTCTTGATGTACCAGCGCGAGTCCGTGAGGATGCTGTCGAAGAGCACCCGCTCGTTGTCCGGCATCGGGTAGTGGAGCCCGTCCAGCCGCTTCGCGATGTAGCGCTCGAGGACCTCGTTGTGTCGCGCCTCGTCCACGACCTGGGTCGCCTGGAAGAACTTCTGGTCGGCGCCGGAGACCATGTTCACGAGCTGGCTGCAGGCGAGGAGCGCGCCCTGCTCGCCGTAGACCAGCACGGACAGCCGCCAGGCCGTGATGCGCCGGTTGAGCTCGACGCGCTCCTTCTCGGAGAGCTTGGTCCAGATGGGGCTGCCGTGGATGTCCACCAGCTCGTCGGCCAGGGTGCGCCCGTCGTCCGGCTCCGGCGCGTCCCAGGCGATGTCGCGGGTGGCGTTCCACTGGTCCCGCTTGGCCTTCTCGTAGAGGCCCCGCATGTCCTCGGCCTGCACCGCGTAGTCGTATTCGAAAATGGTGTTCATCGAGCTCGGAATCACGCGGCGTTCCATGGAGCCTCCGACGGCCGTGCCGGCCGGTGCGCGGGGAAACTACCCGGTGTGAAATCTGGACTATTGAGTTTTTACCACGCGAGCAGGCGGGGCGTCAAGTAGACTCCGAAGTCATGAACGCGAGGCGGCAGGCGGTGAGGGACCAGATCCTCCGCACGGCGGCCGACCTCTTCCGGGAGCGCGGCTACCGGGCCTCGACGCTCGATGACATCGCGAGACGGCTCGGGATGTCCAAGACCTCCCTGTACGGCTACTTCCGGGCCAAGGAGGAGATGCTGGCCGCGATCTCCCGGGAGACTATCGAGAGCTTCACGCGCGAGCTCTCGCTCGTGCTCCGCTCGAGCCTGCCGCCCGAGGACAAGCTCCGGCGGGTCGTCCGCCAGCACGTGCGCTTCGTCATCGCCAACCGCTCCTTTTTGACCGTCTTCTTCAGCGAGGAGGCCAATCTCCCGGCTCGCTTCGCCCGCCAGCTAGCCGCCCAGAAGAACCGCTACGACAAGGGCGTCGAGTCCATCGTGGTTGAAGGCATCCGTCGCGGGGCGTTTCGGGAGGTGCCGCCGCGGCTCGCCGTCTTCGGTCTCCTCGGCATGCTCAACTGGCTCTACAAGTGGTACAACCCGTCCGGCCGGTGGGGAGCCGAGGAGATATCGGCCGCCTTCCTCACCCTGATCGAGGGCGGACTGCTCACGACGCCGCGGCGTGGCCCACGACTATCCGCGCGGTTGAGACGGCTCCGGCGGGAGCTCCAGTCGGTGGAGCGGGCGCTCGATGGCTGATGCCCTGGGCGCCCACATGTCCATCGCCGGGGGCCTCTACCGCGCGCTCGAGCGGGGGCGCGAGGTCGGCTGCTCGGTGGTCCAGATCTTTCTCAAGAACCAGCTCCAGTGGGCCGCCAGGCCGTACACGCAGGAAGACATCCGGCAGTTCGCGGCCGCGCGGAAGGCGACGGGCATCCGGACCGTGTTCGCGCATTCCTCCTACCTCATCAACCTGGCGGCGCCGGAGCCGGCGGAGTGGACGCGCGCCGTCAACGCGTTTCACGACGAGCTCGAGCGCGCGGAGGCGCTCGCGCTTCCCTTCGTGATCATCCATCCCGGCTCCCACAAGGGGCTGGGACTCGAGGCGGGCATCCGGCGCGTCGTCGGCGCGCTCGACGAGGTGACGTCGAGGACACGCGGCTATCGCGTGCGCGTCCTGCTCGAGAACACCGCGGGGGGCGGCGCGACCATCGGGCGAAGCTTCGAGGAGCTGGCCGCGCTCCTGAACGGCGCCCGTGCGCCCGAGCGCCTCGGCGTCTGCCTCGACACCTGCCACCTCTTCGCCGCCGGTTACGACCTCCGCGCGCGCGAGGGCTACGAGGACGTCATGCAGTCGTGCGCGAGAATCGTCGGCCTTCGTCACGTGCGGGCCTTCCACCTCAACGACGCGAGGGCGCCGCTGGGGTCGGGCCTCGACCGTCATGAGAAGATCGGCAGGGGGCGGCTCGGCAGAGAAGCGTTCCGCTGGCTGATGAGGGACCCCCGCTTCGCCCGCGTGCCCATGGCTCTCGAGACGCCCAAGGATCCGGAGCCCAAGGCCGACCGGAACGCGCTCGCCCTGCTGCGGAAGCTCCGGGCTAGCGCGAGCGCGTGACGCCGGCGCGCGCGCAGGCGATCCGCACCGGGCACTCCGAGCACTTGGGCGAGACGGGCTGGCAGATGTTCTGCCCGAAGGACACGAGGAGGTCGTTGTAGCCTATCCAGTACCGTCTCGGCAGGCGGGCCCGCAGCGCGGTCTCGGTTTCTGCGGGGTTCCTGGTCTTGACGTATCCGAGGCGGTTCGAGATGCGGTGGACGTGGATGTCCACGCAGATGCCCGGCTTGTTGAAGCCCTGGGTGACCACGAGGTTCGCCGTTTTCCTCCCCACGCCCTTGAGGGTGAGGAGCGCGTCGATCTCGTCCGGCACGCGGCCCTCGAAGCGCGACAGGAGATCGCGGCAGACACCGAGGATGACCCGCGCCTTGGTCCGGTAGAAGCCGACGGGAAAGATGGCGCCCTCGATCTGCCGAGTCGTCAGCCGAAGCATGGACTCGGGCGTGTCGGCGAGGGCGAAGAGGCGCGCGGCCGCCGGGCCCGTCGTCTCGTCCTTGGTGCGCAGCGACAGCAGGCAGGCGATCAGCACCCGGAAGGGATCGCGCCGCTGGGCCGCCACCTCAGCCAGCGAGGTCGTGCGCCAGCTCGGCGCGTGGCGCCCCAGGACCCGGATGACGCGGCCGATCTGGAGCCGCGGCGGGCTGCGCCTCAGGGGCGCCCCGTGGTCTGGTCGAGGATGGCCTTGGCCAGCGGAACGTCCTTGACGATCCAATCGGCCCGATTGCTCGGCGCCGTCTCGTCCAGCACGGCCATGGCCTCGCGTCGGGCGTCGGCCGTTCGACCCTTCTTCGACAGGGTCCGGGCGAGGCCAACGCGCATGTTGGTGTAATGCGGGTCGAGCTCGAGCCCCTTGCGGAACAGGGCCTCGGAGCGATCGAGGTCGCCGCCGGCGAATTCCGGCACCGCGTAGTAGATGCTGCCGCCCAGGGCGTAGGCCGGAGCGTAGGAGGGATCGAGATGGAGCGCGGTCTCCATCGCGCCCTTGACGGTGGGCAGGAGGAAGAGCGAGCGCATCACGCCCTTGGTTTGCCCCCAGCGGCCCGTGTTGGTGCCGTACCAGAACTGCGCCGGGGCGCTCTTCGGGGCCAGCTCGACGGCGCGTTTGGCGATCTGCCGGCCGCGATCATAGGCCTCCATCTTCTCCTCCGGTGTCTTCGCCCGCACGTCGCCGTACATGAAGCAGACCTGCGAGAGGGCCAGGAGCGTCTCGAGGTCGGGATTCTTCTGCGCCGCCTGTTCGAGGGCGGACCGGAGCTCGTCGATCTTCTGAGCGTTTTCGTGGTAGCGCGTCTCCCAGTAGCGGAGCTCGGCGACGGGCGGCGACTCCGCCCACGCGGGCAGGGCCGCGGCGACGAGGAGCAAGGCGGACAGGAGCGCGCGCATGCTCTCGATGCTAGAAGCCGGAACTCTCCGTGTCAACTTGAACTGGCCTGTCCGGGCCGCTACTGTAGGGGCGCATGCCGAAGATCGCGCGTTCGGAGCCCTGGCAGCACCGCCTCGTCAGCCACTGGGTTCAGCAGGAGGCGCCCACGAAGGTGAACGCGCTCCTGACCCGCTTCCTTGCCGGGAGTGCCCGGCGGTGAAGCAGCTCACGGCGGTCGCGGTCGCGCTGTGGCTGGGCGCCATGGGCTTCTTCGCCTTCGTGGTGGCGCCCGCGGCCTTCAGCACGCTGGAGCGCGAGGCTGCGGGCAGGTTCGTGGGCGCGGTCTTCCCACGTTACTACGCGGTGGGTCTGGCGCTCGGCCTGGCGGCCCTCGCCGGGCTCGGAGCGCGCTGGATGGGAGGCGCGTGGCGCGGCTGGGACTGGCTGCCCATGGGCCTCGTCCTGCTCATGCTGGCCCTGACGCTGTACGCGGGCGCCGTCGTGCTGCCGGCGGCCCACGCCGCGCGCGAGGCCATCCGGCAGGCCGGCATGGATCCCTCGGCCGCCGCCGGTTTCGCGCGGCTCCATCGCCTGTCGGGCGTCCTCAATGCGATCGTGATGGTGTCGGGCGTCGTGGTCCTCGTGGTCGAGATGGCGAGGCGCCGGTGAAGGAATTCGAGCCGCTCGGCCTCGACCACGTGGTGCTCCGCGTCAGCGACCAGGAAGCCTCCCGCCGCTTCTACACCGAAGTCCTGGGCTGCACCGTGGATCATTTCAACGAGCGGATCTCGCTGCTCCAGCTCCGCTTCGGCGAGCACCTGATCGACCTTCTGCCGGGCACGCCCTCCACGGAGGGCCTCGACCACGTGTGCCTGTCCATCCGGTGCGGCGATCTCGGTGCTGCGCGCCAAGCCCTCGCCGCGCGCGGCGTGAGACTCGAGGGAGAGGTGGTCGAGAGGCGCGGTGCCTATGGCACGGGGCCGTCGCTCTATCTCCGGGATCCCGACGGCTATCTGATCGAGCTCAAGCCCCGCTGAGGGCCAGGTTCATCAGCGCTTTCACGAGCTCGCCCGGCGGCACGGCCCCGCCCTGGGTGGCCGACTGGAGCAGACACCCCTCGGCCGCCCCCAGCATGGCGGCGGCGACGGCGCCCGCTACCATCTCCTTCCTGAACACTCCCGCCGTCACCCCCGCCTGGAGAATCTCCTCGAGCGACAGCCGGAGCTGCTCGCGCTGCCAGGCCAGGGCCAGCCGGTGGTGCTTGTCGTGACGTGCCCGCATCCAGCCGGTCAGGAGCATCTCGGAGAAATCCGGATCGCTCTGACCATAGGCGCCGAAG
>Ga0137361_10002326_pt1 | contig 12097 bp, 10 predicted proteins | sample Mad1_80_16metaG_FD_104923 | JGI IMG/M metagenome (GOLD analysis project Ga0137361, IMG submission 104923) | Vadose zone soil microbial communities from Angelo Coast Range Reserve, California, USA - Mad1_80_16 metaG | ecosystem: Environmental > Terrestrial > Soil > Vadose zone | place: USA... | reverse complement strand
GAGGCGAGTCAGTGATCGGCGTGGTCGTGCGAGCCGCAGGCCGTCCGACGGCCGAGGCGAGTCAGTGATCGGCGTGGTCGTGCGAGCCGCAGGCCGTCCGACGGCCGAGGCGAGTCTGTGATCGCATCTGTGTACCGCGGAGACGGAAAGCTCGTCGCCGAGGAATGGCCCCGGCCGACGATCGGCGCCGGCGAGGTGCTGTTGCGCGTCCTGGGCTGCGGGCTCTGCGGCTCTGACATCGCGAAGATCGTGGACCCGTCGACGCCGGCGCCGCTCGTGCTCGGCCACGAGGTCGTCGGTGAGATCGTCGCGCTTGGCCCGGGCGTGACGGACTGCGCGATCGGCGACCGCGTCGTTGCCGCCCACCACGTCCCCTGCGGCGACTGTCACTATTGCCGACGAGGGAGCGAATCGATGTGTCACGCCTTCAAGGCGTCGAACCTCGACCCCGGTGGCTTCGCGGAGTACGTGCGAGTGCCCGCGCCAAACGTCCGCCACGCGCTGTTCCGGGTGCCCCGCCACGTGACCGACGAGGCGGCGTCGTTCGTGGAGCCCCTCGCGTGCTGTCTGCGCTCGGTACGGCGCGCGCGCGTCGCGCCCGGCGACACGGTCGTCGTCGTTGGCCTCGGCTCGATCGGCTGTCTCTTCGTCCAGCTCCTCCGGCGCGCGGGAGCCGTGGTGGTCGGCTGCGACCCGATCGCCGCGCGCGCCGAGCTCGCCCGACGCCTGGGCGCGGCCGCCGCGGGGCCCGCCTCCGCGGCCGCGGCCGCGCAGCGCGAGCTCTCTGGCGGACGTGGCGCCGACCAGGTCATCGTCACCGGCGGCGGGACGGACGTGCTGCCGTGGGCGGTGGAGAGCCTCCGCGACGGCGGGACGGTCCACTACTTCGCCAGCGGCGGCGACACGCTCCCGCTCCGGCTCGAAACGCTCTACCACCGGGAGCTCACCCTGACCGCCACGTACTCGTCGTCGCCCTCTGACCTCGCCGAGGCCTTTCGGCTGATCGTCGCGGGCGAGGTGTCCGTGGACCGGCTCGTCACCCATCGCGTGACGCTTCCCGGGCTCCACCGCGGCGTGGATTTGATGCGACGGCGCGAGGCGCTCAAGGTGTACGTGACGCCATGAGGGCGATGGTATTCCACGGGCCTGGCGACCTGCGTGCGGAAGAATTGCCCGTGCCCCGGCCGGAAACCGGCGAGCTGGTGCTCCGGATCGACGCGGCGCTCACCTGCGGTACGGACGTCAAGACGCTTCGTCGCGGCCACCCGGTCATGATCCCGAAGGTTCCCACGGTGTTCGGTCACGAGTTCGCGGGCACGGTCACGGCGGTCGGCGCTGGCGTCCGTGGCGTCCGCGAGGGCGACCGCGTCGTCGCCGCCAACTCGGCGCCGTGCGGCGCGTGCCGTCCCTGCCTCGCGGGCCGCTCAAACCTCTGCGAGGACCTGCTGTTCGTCAACGGCGCGTACGGTGAGTTCATCGCCCTCCCGCCGCGGCTGGTGGCGAAGAACGTCGTGCCGCTCGGGCCCACGCTCCCGGCCGTGCGCGCGGCGTTCGCAGAGCCCTTGGCCTGTGCGCTCCTCGGCATCGACCGGGCGCGGGTGGAGTCGGGTCAGACCGTGGTCGTCTTCGGCGCGGGCCCGCTCGGCTGCCTCCTCGGGATGGTGGCGGCGGCGCGGAAGGCCCGCGTCATCATGGTCGGGAAGTCCGGCTGGCGGTTCGCGCGGGTACGGGGGCTCGGAATCGGCGAGTGCCTCGATGCGACGCAGACCGACGACGTCGTGGCTCTGATCCGCACCGCCACCGGTAGCCCGGGCGCCGACGTCGCGATCGACGCGACGGGCCGTCCCGAGGTGTGGGAGCAGGCGATCGACGTCACGGGCCGGGGCGGCAGCGTGGTATTCTTCGGTGGCTGTGCACCCGGAACCTCGATCCGCCTGGATACCCGGCGGGCGCATTACGAGGAGCTCACACTGCTCGGCGCGTTCCACCACACGCCCGAGCTGATCCGGCGGGCCGTGGACCTGATGGAGTCCGGCGCGCTGGTACCGGACGACCTCATCACGCATCGGATGCGTCTGGACGCGGTCCGGCAGGCGCTCGACTTGATGGCCAGAGGGGACGCGTTGAAAGTGTTGATCGAACCGTGAGGGCACGCTCGCTCCGGCTCGCCGGGTGAAGGAGATCGACTCGAGCTTCTCGTTCCTCGCGGTCTACGGCGGCTACCGCCTGGAGCACGACTCCAACGGGGACACGTCCAGGCCGAACCGCGGCTGGGAAGGTCATTGGGCCGTAGCCGGAGTGTCGTACTATTTCAGGTGAGGCGGGGGCACGCATGAGGTCGACCATCTCCGAGATCCTGCTGGCGGGGCCGCGCGGCTTCTGCGCCGGCGTGGAGCGGGCCATCGATATCGTCGAGCTGGCGCTGCGCGTGTGCCAGCCGCCGGTCTACGTCCGCAAAGAGATCGTCCATAACCGCCACGTTGTCGAAGAGCTCCGCGCCAAGGGCGCCATCTTCGTGGACGAGCTGGACGAGGTGCCGGACGACGCGACCGTGATCTTCAGCGCGCACGGGATCTCGCCGGAGGTGCGCCAGGAGGCGGTGCAGCGGGGCCTCCGGGTTATCGATGCGACGTGCCCGCTCGTGACCAAGGTGCACCTCGAGGCGATCCGCTACGCGCGCGAGAACTACTCGATCGTTCTCATCGGCCACCAGGACCACGACGAGGTGATCGGGACGCTCGGCGAGGCGCCGGACCGCATCTTCGTCATCGCGAGCGCCGAGGGGGCCGAGAAGCTCGAGGTGCCCGATCCGAACAAGATCGCATACCTGACCCAGACGACGCTTTCGGTCGACGACACGCGCGACGTCATCGACGCCCTCCGGCGAAAGTTCCCGAAGATCCACGGGCCCTCGCGCGACGACATCTGCTACGCGACACAGAATCGCCAGGCGGCGGTGAAGCGGCTCGCGAGCGATGTGGACGTGCTGCTGGTGATCGGCGCGGCGAACAGCTCGAATGCGAATCGCCTCGTGGAGGTCGCCCAGACGGCGGGCACGCGCGCCTATCTGATCAACGACGTGGGTGACATCCGCCCGGAGTGGCTCGAGGGGGTCCGGCGCGTCGGCGTCACGGCCGGCGCCTCGACGCCCGAGGTCCTCGTGACGGAGACCGTCGAGGCGCTCCGCCGCCGAGACGTCGCCGTGCGCGAGGTCCACGTGGTCGAGGAGGACGTGCGGTTCGCGCTGCCGCCCGAGCTCGACAAGATCGCGCGCGAGCGTGGGACCCCGCTGCCCACACGGCCCGCGGCGCGTCAGTCCCTGTAGCGGTCGTTCCCCGGTCGCTCTCCTCGGGGGGGCGGTGAGCCATGCGACTGGTGACCTACCGGAAGGGATCCGCGAACCCGCGCGTTGGCGCGCTCACCGCCGACGCGGTCCTCGACCTCGGTGCGCTGGCCGCCCGCGCCGGGCGGGCGGTTTGACGGCGCCGGCCATCGTGCCTCTCCGCTCAGCCGAGGATGTCCGCGACTTCGAGGGTGACGTCCGGAAAGGTCTCGGGCGCGACGGTCTCACCGCGTGGGACCCGCCGGCGCTCGCGATAACGCCCGCCGACGAGGTCGCGGCAGACCTCGACACACTCGCCATCCAGGTCGACGATCCACGCTTCCGGCACACCCGCCGCGGCGTAGCGCGGCAGCTTGATCGCGCGGTCCCGATGGTGCGAGGAATCCGCAACCTCCACGACGAGCAGCGCGTGGGCCGGCGTCGGGATGTCCTTGCCGTAGCGTGCGAGCGGAGGTCGTAGCAGGACGAGATCGGGCTCGGGCTCCGACCACTGATTCAGCCGTAGCGCGTTCTGCGAAGACACCAGCGCGCGGCCGTCCAGGCGGCGAACGAAGGCCTCGGTGAGGAAGATCACACAGCGGATGTGGCGGGCGCCGATGGGCGTCATCTCGAGGATCTGGCCGTCGATGAGCTCTACGCGCTCCCCCGGGGCCAGGATCCGGACCTCGGCCATCCGGTGGTACTCGTCGACGGTGAACCGGCGCCGCTTGAGCGTCACGGCCATGTCCATATTGAAGGCGGGCTGCGAAGCCCTGTCAACGCCGCAATTGCGATACACTGCGTTCGATCTCGAAGGAAGGCTCATGAGCTTCGTCAGCCACGTCGAGTGCACGGTCTGCGGTCACCGCCACGACCCGAAGCGGCCGCTGACCGTCTGCGAGACGTGCGGGCAGATGCTCGCGGCGCGCTATGACCTCGAGCGCGTGAAGGCGAGTGTAAGCAAGGACGCGCTCCGGCAACGCCCCCCCGGGATGTACCGCTTCCGCGAGCTCACGCCGCTCGACGCGGGCGAGGTCCCGGTGACGCTTGGCGAGGGGGGAACGCCCTTGCTCGCGCTCCCGCGATTGGCGGCCCACCTCGGGATGCGCAGGCTCTGGGCCAAGGACGAGGGCCAGAACCCCACGGGCTCCTTCAAGGCGCGCGGCCTCTCCATGGCGATCACCCGCGCGCGGACGCTCGGCGCGCGGGGCTTCGTCATCCCCTCGGCGGGGAACGCGGGCGGCGCGGCGGCCGTGTACGGGGCGCGCGCGGGGCTCCCCGTGGCGGTCATCGTCCCGCGGGGGACGCCGCCCGCCGCGATCGCCGAGGCGCAGATCGCCGGCGCCCACGTCTTCACCCTCGAGGGCTCGATCCTGACCGCGGGGAGGGTCGCCGCGAAGGTCGCGCCCGAGCTCGGCTGGTTCGACCTGTCGACGCTCAAGGAGCCGTACCGCCTCGAGGGTAAGAAGACGATCGGTCTCGAGCTCGCCGCCGACCTCGACTGGCGGATGCCCGACGTCCTTCTCTATCCGACGGGCGGCGGCACCGGGCTCCTCGGGATCCCGAAGGGCTACGAGGAGCTCCGCGCGATGGGCTGGCTCGCGGGCGCGCTCCCGCGGGTCTTCGCGGTGCAGGCCGACGGCTGCGCCCCCGTGGTGAAGGCCTTCCGGGAGGGTGCCCCGACGACGACCGCCTGGGAGAATCCGACGACCCACGCCGCGGGACTCCGTGTGCCGTCCCCATTCGCCGGGCGCCAGATGCTGCGGGTGCTCCGTGAGACGGGCGGCGGTGCGGTCGCGGTGAGCGAGACGGCCATCCAGGACGCGCAGCGACTCGTCGCGCGGCTCGAGGGGATCTGGACGGCGCCCGAGTCCGCCGCCCTCGTCGCGGCGCTCCGCGTGCTGAAGGGGCGGGGGGACGTGGTCCGCGACACCGAGGTCACGATGATCTTCACGGGCGCCGGCCTCAAGAACGAGCCGCCGCCGCTCCCCTCCCCCGTGGACCTGGCCGGCAGCGAGGAGGAGCTCCTGGCGCAGGTGAGGCGCGTCATCCGCCCGTAGAGGCCTGTGGTAGGATTGCCGCACCGCGGAAGGCCCGCCGGGAGGTAGCGGTCAATGGCGATCGAGATCGGGAAGGTCCGCAACGTTGGCGTCGTCGGGCACGGGGGCGTCGGCAAGACCTCCCTGGTCGAAGCCCTGCTCTTCACCGCCGGCGCGGTGACGCGCCTCGGCAAGGTGGACGACGGCTCGACGACCACCGACTTCGACCCCGACGAGATCAAGCGGAAAATATCGATCAACACGGCCGTCGCGTACTGTGATTGGAAGGGACACCGAGTCACCTTCGTCGATACGCCCGGATACGGCGACTTTATAGCGGACGCGCGCGCCGGGCTGCGGGTGGTCGAAGCCGCGGTCGTCGTCGTGGACGCCGTCGCCGGCGTTCAGGTGCAGACGGAGAAGGTCTGGAAGTTCGCGACCGAATACGGCCTGCCGCGCGCGGTCGTCGTCAACCGTCTCGACCGCGAGCGCGCCGACTTCTACCGGACGGTCGAGTCGCTCGCGCGTCGCCTCAAGGGGCGCCTCGTCGCGCTCCAGATCCCGCTCGGCGAGGAGTCGGGCTTTCGCGGCTACATCGACCTCGTGAAGCTTCGCGCCGTGACGTACGCGAACGGCAAGCCGAGCGAGGGCGACGCCCCCGGCGACCTCTCCGAACGGGTCAAGGAGTACCGCGAGAAGCTCGTGGAGGCCGCCGCCGAGACGGACGACGACCTGCTCAACCGCTATCTCGAGGAAGGATCGCTCGGCGAGCCCGAGATGCTCCGAGCGCTGCGCGCCGGCATCGCCGCGGGCAAGCTCGTGCCGGTCCTCTGCGCGTCCGCCTCCCGCAATGTGGGATCCCACGCGCTCCTCGACCTCGTCGTCGACTCCCTGCCGGCGCCCGCCGACCGCGGTGAGGTGGCCGGGACCGACCTCAAGACGAAGCAGCCGGGCACGCGACCGCCCGATCCCAAGGCGCCCGTGACCGCGCTGGTGTTCAAGACGCTCTCCGACCCCCACATCGGCAAGCTCTCGCTCTTCCGTGTCTATAGCGGCACCCTCAGGTCCGACTCGACGCTCCTCAACGCCTCGCGCGGCGTCAGGGAGCGCATGGGGCACGTCTCGTGGCTCATGGGGAAGACGCAGAAGAACGTCGAGGCGCTCGGGCCCGGCGAGATCGGCGTCGCCCAGAAGCTCAAGGAGACGCTCACGGGCGACACGCTCACCGACGAGGCGCAGCCGTTCGAGCTGCCGCGGATCACGTTTCCGGAGGCGGCCATCTCGTTCGCGATCCAGCCCAAGACGCGTGGCGACGAGGACAAGATCTCGAACGCGCTCGCGCGGATCGCCGAGGAGGACCCGACGGTCCACTACCATTACGACCCCGAGACCAAGCAGCTCCTCGTCGCGGGCGTCGGCAGCCTCCACGTCGAGATGGTCGTGGAGCGCATGAAGCGCAAGTACAACGTGGACGTCAACCTCCTGCCCCCACGCATCCCGTACAAGGAGGCGGTCAAGGGGCGCGCCGAGGGCCAGGGCAAGTACAAGAAGCAGACGGGCGGGCGCGGCCAGTACGGCGACGTCTGGCTCCGCGTCGAGCCCCTGCCGCGCGGGGGCGGCTTCGAGTTCGTGGACGAGATCTTCGGCGGCGCCGTGCCGCGCAACTACATCCCGTCGGCGGAGAAGGGCGTCCGCGACTGCATGAAGAAGGGGATCCTGGCCGGCTATCCGATCGTCGACATGCGAGTGATCCTCTACGACGGCACCTACCACGAGGTCGACTCCTCGGACATGGCGTTCCAGATCGCCGCCTCGCTGGGCCTCCAGAAAGTGTTCATGGACGCCCACCCCATCCTGCTCGAGCCCATCATGAACGTCGAGGTGACCTGCCCCTCCGACGCGGCGGGTGACATCATCGGCGACCTGAACTCGCGCCGCGGCCGCATCGTCGGCATGGAGCCGGCGGGGGAGACGGCGGTGGTCCGCGCCGCGGTGCCGATGGCGGAGATGCTGACCTACGAGTCGAGCCTGCGCTCGATGACCGGTGGGCGGGGCGGCTACTCGATGGAGTTCTCCCACTACGAGGAGGTCCCGGCGTTCCTGGCCGAGAAGATCATCAAGGAGGCCAAGGCCGAGAAGGAGAAGGCGGAGAAGCACTGAGGTCCTGGCATAGAATAGGGAGCCGGGATGATCTTCCAGCAGATTCTCAACGAAGAGTCCGGGTGCCTCTCGTACCTGGTCGGCTGCGGCCAGGCCGGCCGGGCCGTCATCGTCGATCCCGGCCGCGACCGTGTCCACGAATATCTACGATTGGCGCGGCGCCGTGGCCTCACGATCACGCACGTCGTCGAGACGCACACCCACGCCGACCACATCTCCGGCAACCGCGACCTCGCCACCGCGACTGGCGCGCCGATCTTCGCCCACGCGGCGGCCGGGCTCGCGTTCGACCACGAGCGGCTCAGGGACGGCGACGCGATCGGCGTCGGGAACATCCGGCTGACGGTCGCCCACACCCCGGGCCACACGCCTGACTCGATCTGCCTCCTCGTGACCGACCTCGAGCGTGGCGCGGAGCCCTGGTTCGTCCTCACCGGCGATACGCTTTTCGTGGGGTCGGTCGGGCGCCCCGACCTCGGCGGCGCCCGCGCGGCCGAGGAGGTGTACGAGAGCCTGACGCGCGTGCTCCTGCGTCTCGACGACAGCGTCGAGATCTACCCGGCCCACGGCGCGGGCTCGGCGTGCGGGCGCGCGATGTCGGCGAAGACGGGCTCCACGATCGGCTTCGAGCGGCGCTTCAACGCAGCGCTGCAGCTCCGCGACCGCGCCGCGTTCGTGGACTTCATCATGCGCGACCTGCCGCCGAAGCCGCCCCAATTCGAGAAGATCGTCGGCAAGAACCGGGGGCTGATCCCGCTCCATTCGGCGAAGCCGCGCCCGTACGCGGCGCGCGAGGCGTGGGAGGCGGTCCAGCGCGGCGAGTGCGTGGTCGACCTGCGCGACCCGGGGACGTACGGCGAGAGCCACATTCCGGGCGCGCTCAACGTCTGGATCGAGAGCCCGCAGTTCGCCGAGCGCGTCGCGTGGGCCGTGCCGCCCGGCGTGCCGTTGCTCCTCCTGGCGCCGGGCCCGTCGGACCTCGAACGCGCGGTGCAGGCGCTCTCGCGCGTCGGGGTGGACGAGGTCGCGGGGTTCCTCCAGTGGGGGATGATCGAGTGGAAGAGCTGCGGCTTCCCCCTCGAGACGGTGCCGCAGATCACCGTGCACGACCTCCTGGAGTGGCTCGAGGAGGGACGCGACCTCGCCGTGATCGACGTCCGGGAGCCCTTCGAGTGGCTCGACGGCCACATCGACGGCGCCATCCACCTGCCGATGATGGAGTCCGTGGCCCGTCGCGACCTCGCCCCGCCCGGTCGGCCCAAGGCCGTGCTCTGCGCGGGCGGGCTCCGCTCGAGCACGGTGATCAGCGCGCTCAAGCGCCACGGGATTCAGCACTGGTACAACGTCACCGGGGGCATGACCGCGTGGACCAAGTCGGGCTACCCTATCGCGCGGCCGACGACCGTCGGCCCGGCGCCCGCCGCGTCGCCCGGCCGGACGATGCTCGACTGCCGTGGGCTCGACTGCCCGATGCCGGTCATGAAGCTCGGGAAGGCGATCAAGACGGTCCCGCCCGGCGCGACGATCGAGCTGCTGGCGACCGACCCGGGCTCGATGGTGGACCTCGAGGCGTTCGAGAAGCAGTCGGGGCACCGGATCGTCGAGCGGGGGGAGTCGGCGGGCGTCTTCCGGTTCGTCGTGCAGCGGACCAAGTGACGGCCGACGCATGGACCGCTCCCTCTCGGCGCAGTACGCGGTGCTCTTCAGCCGGCCGTGGCCCGTCTGGGGTTCCGCCATTCTCGTCGCCACGGTCAACGTCTTCCTCTTCGCCTTCGACCGGCCGTGGACCGCGTCGGACGGCATGCGGAACTGGGGGGACTGGGTGCTGACGGGCCTCGGGGTCGTGCGCCGTGCCGATCTCCTGGCCCCGTGGCTCTACTCGGGGTCGCTGCTGAACGCGGGCGTCCTCCTGGGCGGCCTCGTGGCCGCGCTGCTGTCGAGCGAGTTCGCGGTGCGCGTGCCGCCGCGGGGCGAGCTCGTGAAGGGCGCCTTCGGGGGGCTCCTGATGGGCGTCGGCGCCGTCCTCGCCTTCGGCTGCAACATCGGCGGCTTCTTCTCGGCGACGAGCGCGCTTTCGCTCGCGGGCCTCGGCATGATGCTCGGGCTCGGCGCGGGCGCGTTTCTCGGGCTCCGCTACCTCATCTGGGAGACGGAGCACCGGCCCGAGTGGTCGGGCGGGGCGGGGCGCGTGTACCTGGCGTCCTCCGACGCGGGGCCGAGCCGACAGCCGTGGCTCGGCGCGCTGCTGCTCGTGCTGCTGCTGGCGACACCGTTCGCGTACTCGCGCGCCGGCTACGTGGCGCAAGGCGTCTTCCTGCTGTTCGGTGGTGCGTTCGGCCTGATCTTCCAGCGCTCGCGCTTCTGCCTCGTGCGCGCGTTCCGCGAGCCGTTCATGACCGGCGACGCCGAGCACACGCGCGCCGCGGCGCTCGCGCTCGTGATCAGCACGGTCGGGTTCGCGATCCTCAAGTTCACCGACCTCAAGGACAAGAGCGAGTGGGTCTTCCCCGCCGCCGGCGCGGGGGCGCTCGGCGGCGGCCTCGTGTTCGGCGTCGGGATGACGCTGGCCGGCGGGTGCGGCGCCGGCTCGATCTGGCGCGCGGGCGAGGGGCAGGTGAAGCTCTGGGCAGCGATCGCGTGCTTCGCCCTCGGGGGGTCGCTCGCGCGCCTCGTGGCGGCGCCGACCGCTATCCTGAAAGAGCTCGGCGCCGCCGTGTTCCTGCCGTCGGCGATTGGCTGGGGCGGCGCGCTCGCCCTCGTGATCCTCGTGATGGCGGCGTGGGCCCTCGGCGCGACGTGGAACGAGGAGCATCGACGATTCAGCGCGCTGTGAGCCGCGCAGCGGAGAGCATCCGAGCGAGGTGGAGGGGTGTCATGACGCGATTGACGCGCAGGGAATTCCTCAGGACGTCGGCGTCCGGCGCCGGGCTCGCCCTGCTCGCCGCGGGATGCGGGCCGGCGATCAAGGGCGACTTTGCGCCCAAAGCGGGCCGCCGCGTCGTCGTGATCGGCGGCGGCTGGGGCGGCGCGACGGCCGCGAAGTACCTGAGGCTGGCCGACGCCTCGATCGAGGTCGTCCTGCTCGAGCCCAACCGACAGTTCGTGTCCTGCCCCTTCTCGAACCTCGTCCTCTCCGGGGTCCGTTCGATCGACGGCCTCACCTTCGGCTACGGCGGGCTCCGGAGTCACGGCGTCAGGGTCTACCACGAGGCGGCGAGCGCGATCGAGCCCGACGTGCGGCGCGTCCGGGTCGGCGAGGGCTACCTCGAGTACGACCGGCTCATCGTCTCGCCGGGCGTCGAGTTCCAGTGGGAACAGGTCGACGGGCTCGCCGCGGCCCAGGACCGCGTGCTCCACGCGTGGAAGGCCGGTCCCCAGACGGTCGAGCTCGCCCGGCAGCTCGCGGCGATGCCGGACGGCGGCGTCTTCGTGCTGACGGTGCCGCCCGTCGCCTACCGCTGCCCGCCCGGCCCGTACGAGCGCGCGTGTCAGGTGGCGTGGTCCTTGAAGACGAAGAAGCCCAGGTCGAAGCTCGTCGTGCTCGACGCGAACGCGAACGTCGTCTCGAAGGCCGCCCTCTTCCGCGCCGCGTGGAAGGACTATCCGAACCTCGAGTACCGCGCCTCGAACAAGGTCGTGAAGGTGGATCCCTCCACGCGCGAGGTGACCACCGAATTCGGCGACCGGGTGAAGTACGACGTCATCAACCTGATTCCGCCCCAGCGCGCCGGGACGATCGCGGTCCAGGCGGACCTGGTCGGTGCGGACAAGCGCTGGTGCGAGGTCAACCACCTGACCTACGAGTCGGTGAAGCACAAGAACGTCCACGTCATCGGCGACTCGACCATCGGGCTGCCGGTGCCCAAGTCCGGCAACATCGCCAACGCCATGGGCAAGATCTGCGCCGTCGCGGTCGTGCATCTGCTGAACGGCAAGGAACCGCCGGCGATGGCGCCGGGCAACACCTGCTACAGCTGGGTCAACGACCACGAGGCGATCGCGGTCGTCAACGCGTACCGGATCGAGGGCGGCAAGGTCGTCCAGATCGAGCAGAAGCTCACGCCCGGCCAGTCGGCCCAGTGGGCTCAGAACGCGGTCGGCTGGGCGACCAGCATCTGGCAGGACATGCTCGCGTAGGCGAGGGTCGGAGTCATGACCGTTCCGACCGAGAGGAGGGAGCGCCCGATGCGAACGATCTTCCGCCTCATCGGAGGCTCACTGAGCCTCAGCGTCGTGCTCGCGAGCGGACCCGCCGCAGCGGGACCGCTCGACGCGCCCGGCGCCGCCAAGGCGCTCGCCTGCAGCGCCTGTCACGGCCTGGGCGGCCAGAGCCCGTCCAACACGATGCCGGTCATCGCGGGGATCGCGCCCTGGTATTTCAAGAAGGCGATCGAGGACTACGCCGCGGGCCGGCGGCCGTCACCCGAGATGGAGCCCTACGCGAAGTACGTGGTCGAGGCCGGCGTCGACGACCTCGCCTCCTACTTCGCGAGCCAGCCGCGCCGGCCCACGGCGGTCAGGGTCGACGCCGGCGCCGTCGAGCGGGGCCGCGTCGCGTCCCAGCAGTGTGTCGTCT
>Ga0137361_10002324_pt1 | contig 12103 bp, 8 predicted proteins | sample Mad1_80_16metaG_FD_104923 | JGI IMG/M metagenome (GOLD analysis project Ga0137361, IMG submission 104923) | Vadose zone soil microbial communities from Angelo Coast Range Reserve, California, USA - Mad1_80_16 metaG | ecosystem: Environmental > Terrestrial > Soil > Vadose zone | place: USA... | reverse complement strand
CAAGCTGAAGGAAAGCCAGGGTCGCGTGATCTTCGCCCAGGACGTGATCGAAGCGGAGACGCGGGAGCGCCTCGCGACCCTCCGCATTCCGCTTGTGCTGCAGTGACGCTTCACCCGAGGTAGGCCGCGAGCACCCGCTCGTTCTTGCGCAGCTCGGCCGGCGGGCCTTCGACGGCGACGCGCCCGCGCTCCATCACGTACGCGTAGTCGGCGACGGTGAGCGCGGTCTTGGCAAACTGCTCGACCAGCAGCATCGTCATCCCCTCTTGCTTCAGGCGCTGGATGGTCCGGAAGACCTCCTGGACGATCACCGGCGCAAGCCCCATGGAAGGCTCGTCGAGGAGCATCACCTTGGGCGCCGCCATCAGCGCGCGGCCGATGGCGAGCATCTGCTGCTCACCGCCCGAGAGGGTGCCCGCCTGCTGCCGCTTCCGCTCGCCCAGGCGCGGGAACAGCCCGTACACGCGATCGAGATCGCGCCCCGCCTGGGCGCGGAAGCCGATGAAGCGCGGCAGCCGCCGGTAAGCACCGAGCAGGAGGTTGTCCTCGACCGAAAGCGGACCGAAGACCTTGCGCCCCTCCGGCGAGTGCGCCAGACCGAGGCGCGCGATCCGCGAGGGCGCAAGGCCCTGCACGGGCTGGCCGTCGAGCAGGACGCTGCCCTTGCTGGGCCTGACCAGGCCCGAGATCGCGCGCATCGTAGTGGTCTTGCCGGCCCCGTTCGCGCCGATCAGGGCCACCACGGTGCCGGCCTTCACCTCCAGCGAGGTGCCGACCAGCACTTCGCTCAACCCGTAGCCTGCGTGCAGATCGGACACCACCAGCATCGGAATCTCCGCTCAGCTCGTCGCGGGCGCTGCCGGGGCAACCTCTTCGACAGGACCGGGCTCGACCTCCCCGAGGTAGGCCTCGATGACCTTGGGATGCCGCTTGACGTCGACCGGCGTTCCCTCGGCAATGAGCTTTCCGCCGTCGAGGACCGTGACCACGTTGCAGAGCCCGCTCACCACGTCCATGTGGTGCTCGATGAGGACGATGGTGACGCCCCGCTGGTGGACGCGCTCGATGATCTCCATCTGCCGGTGCATGTCCGGGTGGGAGAGCCCGGCTGCGGGCTCGTCGAGGATCAGGATCTGGGGCCTGCGCGCGACCGCCCGGGCGATCTCGAGGAAACGCTGGGCGCCATAGGTCAGGTCCTTCGCGGGCGTTCGCGCCTCGTGCCCCAGGCCGACGAATTCGAGCAGCGCGAGCGCGTGGGCCTGCGCCCGCTTCTCTTCGATGCGTCCGAGTCCAAGCAGGACCAAAGGCATCGATCGCGACCGGCGATAAGCGCCCCGCAGGGCCGCCATCACGTTCTCGATCGCGCTCAGGCCCGTGAACAATTGGAGATTCTGGAACGTGCGCGCCACGCCCGCTTGCGCCGTTCTGAACAGGCTCCCTCGCGGCAAGGGCTGGCCCCGCAGCAACATCTCGCCTGCGGTCGGCGCGTAGAGCCCGGAGACCACGTTGACCAGCGTGCTCTTGCCCGAGCCGTTCGGCCCGATGAGCCCGTGGATCTGGCCCGCAAGCACCGTCATCGACACTCCGTCGAGGGCCTTGACCCCTCCGAAGTAGCGCCTCAAATCGCGCAGCTCCAGCAGCGGGGTGCCCGACTTCACCGGCGTCGCCGGAAGGACCTCGTCGAGGGGCGAGGGCGCGGGGAGCGGGGGATCGGGAATGCGGAACAGCCGGGAGAGAAACCTGGACGCGAAGCCCATCAGGCCTTCGGGCAAGCCCACGACCACCGAGAAGAGCATCAACGCGAAGATGGCCTTGCGCCAGTCCTCGGTGTTGGCCACCAGCAGCCCGCCCCCGACCAGCACCCCGGTGGCCAGGATTGGCGCGATCGCCTGGAAGGGCGGGATCGTCTTGCGCACGAGTCCCCGGATGCCGGCGAGGAGGGACAGCAAGAATCCCAGGCCCGAGATGACCTGGAACAGCGTCCGGTTCGAGAGCAGGTTGGGCAGCAGCGCGACCAGCGAGGCGCCGACGAACGCGCCCCACAGGCTCTTCCGCCCTCCCAGCACCACGCCGAGGAGGAGGATGACGGTGAGCTCGTAGACGAACGATTGCGGCTGCAGGTACTGGAAGTTGAAGGCGTAGAGCGCGCCGGCCAGCCCGCCCAGGGCGGAGCCGAGAGCGAAGGCGGCCACCTTGTGCCGGTAGGTCCCCATGCCCATGGCATCGGTGGCGATGGGGCTGTCGCGCAGGGCCTCGAACGCGCGGCCCCATTGCGAGGCCAGCAGATTGCGCATGGCGACCCAGACGACGGCCAGCAGCGCCATGCACAGCCAGTAGAACTCGTTCGCGCCCAGGACGTGCCCGAGCAGCGGCGGGCGGGTGAGGCTCAGGCCTTGCGCGCCGCCGGTCAGCGATTCCAGCTCGTTGAGCGCCGTGACGGTGAGCGCGGTGAAGCTCAAGGTGGCCAGGGCGAACTGCGGCCCTTCGAGCCGCAATGCGGGCAGGGCGAGCAGGCCGCCCAGCACGGTGCAGACGGCGATCGCCGCCACGGTCGCGAGCGGCATTCCCCAGCCGAGCTTGGTGACGCAGAGGCCCGCGGTGTAGGCGCCGAGGCCGAGGAACGCGGCCTGCGCCAGGTTCACCTGGCCGAGGTAGCCGACGGTCACGTCCAATCCGATCAGGAGGATGCCGTAGATGGCCAGCAGCGTGAGCAGGCCTAGCGCATACGGGTTCTGCACCGCCAGCGGCACGGCGGCGAGCACCGCGAACATCAGCAGCTCGGCGCCGCGGATGAGAAGCAGCCTCTTCCACATGTCGGCCGGCTCCTCTCAGACCTTGCGGATGGTCGCCTTGCCGAAGACGCCGGTCGGGCGTACGGCCAGGGCGAGAATGAGGAGGACGAGACCCGGCACTTCGCGCCATCCGCTGCCGAGGGAGAAGCTGGCGATGCTCTCGAGCGCGCCGAGGAACATGCCGACCACCACCACGCCGAAACCCGACTCGAGGCCGGCCACCACCGCGACGGAAAAGGCCTTGAGGACCAGCGCGGAGGCCATGGTCGGTCCCACCGTCGTGATGGGCGACACCAGGATGCCGGCCACCGCCGCCACCACGCCGGAGAGCGCGTACGAGAGCATGACGGTGTGCGTGGCGGAGATGCCCATCAGCTCGCCCGCGTCGCGGTCGGCGGAGACGGCTTCGAACGCCTTGCCCAGCAGCGTCTGCCGCTTGAACACCTCGATCACGCCCATGATCGCGAAGACGCCGATGGCCACGGAGAGCTCCACCGGAGTGACGTCGACGCCGAGCACCTGGATGGGCTGTTGCGAGATCGGGGTGGGAAAGGGGCGGTCGTCCCGCCCCCAGACGTTCTCGGCGACTGAGAAGAGAAAGAGGCCGAGGATGATGGTGAGCAGGATCCAGCCTTCGCTTTTCTGCTCCAGGGCGAGGCGGACGCCGGCTCGCTCGACGAAGAGGCCGAGGCCGGCCCCGAACAGGAGGCCGCCCGGGACCACCAGCCAGTAGGGGAGGCCGAGGGTGATCAGGGTGAGGCTGAAGAAGGCGGACACCATCACCAGCTCGCCCTGGCCGAAGTTGATGCTCTTGCTGGTGGCGTAGGTGAGCTGGAACCCGTAGGCGATCAAGGCGTAGACCAGGCCCATCAGCGCGCCGCTGACGGCCATCTGGGCGATGATCGAGATCGTCATGGGCCTCCTCCCCCGCGGGTGGGGTCAGGGTGCCTTGGCCAGCGCGGCCAGGCGCTGGCGGTCTTCCTCGTGCGCGAAGATCACCTTTCCGTCCTGCACCATGCCCATCACGCAGTGCTCGCGGCGGAACGCCTCGTGCGTCTCGACGTTGTTGGGGTCCCACCGGGTGTAGGGATGCTTCCAGACGGCGATCACGCCGCGCACCGGATCCTTGAGGTCCTCCAGCGCATCCTTGATCTTGTGCGTGTCCGGGCTGCCGGCCTGCTTCACCGCCGCGGCGAAGAGGTAGACGGCGTCGTATCCCTGCGCTGCCGAGACGGCGGAGGGGATGCGGTTCACCTTGTACGCCTTGTGGTACGCCTCGATGAACGCCTTCGCCTTGGGCGTGATCGGGTCCTCGATGAACGTCTGCGGCATCAAGGCGCCGTTGCCGTTCTTGCCCGCATTGTCGATGAAGTTCGACATCGAGAGCGTCCATCCGCCGATCAGCGGCGCGGTCATGCCCATCTTCGCCCGTCCGTTCGCCACCGCGGCCAGCTCCGGCCCGATGGCCCAGATCAGGATCGCCTCGGCGCCGCCGGACTTCGCGCGGAGCAGCTGCGCGGTCATGTCCTTGTCTCCGATGTTGAACTTCTCGGTGGCGACGACCTGCAGCTTGTCGCCCTGCTTCTTGATCTCCCTCTGCAGATCGTCGCGGCCCGACACGCCGTAGTTGGTCGCGTCGTGAAAGATGGCGACCTTGGTGAACTTCCGGTTGATCGCTTCCTCGACCACCATGGCGGACTGGATGCCGTCGTGGGCGGCGAAGCGGAAGATCGAGAGATCCTTGGCCTTGCCCACCCACTGGGTCATCGACGCGGAGCCCGCGGCGGGCGTGATGATCTTGGTGACGCCCTTCTCTTGAAGGTGGCGGTCGCCGGCCATCACCACTCCGGTGTTGACCGACCCGATCACGCCGGACAGGTCGGGCATCGCGGCCAGCTCCTGCGCGATGAGGGCGCCGCGCTCGTTCTTCGCCTCGTCGTCGCGCTCGATGACCTCGATCTTCATCTTGACCGCGCCGACCGGGATGCCGCCCGCTGCGTTGATCTCCGCGATCGCGAGCTTGGCGCCGTCGCGCATCGAGGCGCCCATCGGTGCCGAGCCGCCGGTGAAGGGGCCGGTGATGGCGAGCTTCACCGTGTCCGCGGCCAATGCGGGAAGAGCGAGACCGATCATCGACAACGACACAAGCAGCCTGACCATGATTTTGTAGACCTCTCTTGAACTCCTCACGCGGAGGGCCGCGGAAGCTAGCACGGCGCCCGTTCATGCTCCAGAGGCCGCCGCCCGCGAATGCATCGCGCATGGTAGGTTGCCCGGGTCTCGCGATGCCTGCTCACTTCCATACCTGCATGCTCTGCGAGGCGGTGTGCGGCCTCACGGTCGAAGTCGAGGGCGATTCCGCAGGCCGCGTCCGCGGCGACCCCGATGATCCCTTCAGCCGGGGACATATCTGCCCGAAGGCGGCCGCCATCGTCGACGTGCAGGACGATCCAGACCGGATCCGCGCGCCACAACGGCGCGAAGGCGGCCGGTGGCAAGCGGTCTCCTGGAAGGCGGCGCTCGACGAAGCAGGGACGCGTCTCGCCGAAGTGCAGCGCGAACACGGCAGGAGCGCCGTCGGGGTGTACCTGGGCAATCCCACCGTGCACTCGTACTCCGCGCTCCTGGCGACGCCGTTCTTCAACCGGGCGCTGGGAACGCGGGCGCGCTTTTCGGCCACCTCGGTCGACCAGCTCCCGCACATGCTCGCTGCCCTGGAGATGTTCGGCCATCAAGTGCTGTTGCCGGTCCCCGACGTCGATCGGACCCGCTTCTTCCTCGTCCTGGGCGCGAATCCGCTCGCCTCGAACGGCAGCTTGATGACGGCGGGTGGCATCTCCCGCCGGCTCGACGACCTGCGCAAACGCGGCGGCAAGCTGGTGGTGGTCGACCCGCGCCGGACCGAGACCGCCGCGGCGGCGGACCAGCATCTGGCCATCCGCCCCGGGAGCGATGCGCTCTTCCTCCTCGCCATGCTGCAGGTCCTCTTCGAGGAGCAGCGCGTAGGCTTGCGGCACCTGGCGCCATTCACCGACGGGCTCGGGCTGCTGCGGGACGCGGCGGCGAGGTTCCCGCCGGAGGAGGTCGCGGCTCACACCGGCGTCGGCGCGTCGGCCATCCGCGACCTCGCCCGCGATTTTGCCTCGGCGCCGGCAGCGGTGGCATACGGGCGCGTGGGGACCTGCACGCAGGAATTCGGCGGGCTTTCAGCCTGGCTGATCGTCGCGCTCAATGCCGTGACGGGAAACCTGGATCGCGAGGGCGGGTTCATGTTCGCCACACCGGCGGCGGATCTCGTCGCGCTCGCGTCGAGGACGGGCAATCGCGGCCACTTCGGCCACTGGCGCAGCCGGGTGCGCGGCCTGCCGGAGTTTGGAGGCGAGCTGCCTGCCGCGACGCTCGCCGAGGAGATCGATACACCGGGAAAGGGCCGCATCCGGGCCCTGGTCACGTTCGCAGGCAATCCGGTGCTCTCCACGCCCAACGGCGCGCGCCTGGAGCGGGCCCTCGCCGGGCTCGAGTACATGGTCTCGATCGATCTCTACCGGAACGAGACCACGCGGCACGCGAATCTCATCCTGCCCACCAGCTTCGGCTTCGAGCGCGACCACTATGATCTCGCGTTCTATGCGCTCGCGGTCCGCAACGCCGCGCGCTACGCGAAGCCCTTCCGGCCGCCGCCGCCAGGCGTGCGCGGCGACTTCCAGGTCCTGCTCGATCTGGCATTGGCTGTACGGCGGCAGGGGGGAGGGCGGCCGGGGTGGGCGCTCGGCGCGTGGTTGCGCGCGGCCCGCATGCTCGGCGAGCGGCGGCTGCTCGATCTACTGCTCCGGTTCGGTCCCCACCGGCTCTCGCTGCGCAAGCTCGAACAGAGCCCGCACGGGATCGATCTCGGGCCGCTCCGGCCGCAGCTTCCGGCGCGCCTGGGCGGAAGGCGGCTGCGGCTCGCGCCAGACGTCTTCCTGCGCGACCTGGATCGCCTGGCTTCGGTCCTCACGAAGCCGGCGACGAACGGCCTGGTCCTGATCGGGAGGCGCGCGCTGCGCAGCAACAATTCCTGGATGCACAACAGCTTGCGCCTGGTGAAGGGCCCGCCCGGCTGCGTCCTCTTGATGCACCCGGCCGATGCGGCGGTGCGCGGCCTGAAGAAGGGCGAGAGCGCGCGCGTGGAGTCGCGCGTCGGCAGCGTCGAGGTCCCGGTCGACGTGACCGGGGACGTGATGCCGGGAGTGGTGAGCCTGCCGCACGGTTGGGGTCACGTGCGCGACGGCGCCGCTCTTTCGGTGGCGGCGGCGCACGCGGGCGCAAGCCTCAACGACTTGACCGACGAGCAGTCGCTCGACGCACTCTCCGGCAACGCCGCGTTCAACGGCGTGCCGGTCACGGTGACCAAGGTCCAGATCGGTTAGGGTTGCACAGACCGTTTTCAGCTCCGGCGCGTTCATTCTTCCTGGAGCGCAGGTAGGTCCGCCGGACACATCCACCTCGCCTCGCTTCCTGGCGCCGGGCCCGGCGGCCGGTACACTCGTGACGGGGGATGGATGGACGCCTGCGCAGGCTGTGGAAGATCCGGGCGCGAGCCTCGCTGCGCCTTCTGCGGGGTGGCATCCGCGCCGGGCGGTTACGTGGTGGAGCGGGTGCTGGCGCAATCGCCTCACGGGCGCGTCTATCGCGCGCGCTCGCCCGAGGGGGCCATCGTCGCCCTCAAGGAGCTTCAGTTCGCGAGCGTTCCCGGCGCGCAGCAGATCGACGCCTTCGAGCGCGAGGCCGCCACGCTCAAGACGCTGCATCACCCGCGCATCCCCCGCTACGTGGCCAGCTTCGCGGACGGCGAAGGCGTGCACCTGCGCTTGTACCTCGCGGCAGAGTTCATCGAGGGCGAGCCGCTCTCTGCGCGCATCGCCCGCGGGCCCCTCTCCGGGACCGAGCTGCGCGACGTCGCCGGACAGGTGCTGGCCGTGCTCGTGTACCTGCACCGGCTCCGCGTGCTGCACCGGGACATCAAGCCGGACAACCTGATCGTCCGGCCCGGCGGCGAGCTGATCGTCGTCGATTTCGGCAGCGCGCGACAGCTCTCGGGCTCGGCCACTTACGGCTCGACGCTGGTCGGCACGTTCGGATACATGCCGGCCGAGCAGCTCGGCGGCACGGTGGATGCGACCAGCGACCTGTACGCGCTGGGGGCGACGCTCCTTCACGCGGCCACCGGCAAGCCGCCCTGCGAGTTGCTCACCAGCGACATGGCGCTGCGCGTTCCCCGGGAGACCCCGCTGCGCGAGCTGATCGCGCGGCTCGTGCAGCCGCGGCGCGAGAAGCGGATCCAGAGCGCCGCCGCGGCGCTGGAGGAGCTGGAGCATCCGCCGGCGCGCCGGCAAGTGCGCCCCCGGTTCGCATTGTTGGCGGCCGGAGGTTTGGCTTTAACGGCGCTGTCCTTCGCCTGGACCGTCGCGCCCGCCTCGACCGCGGTGCATGCCGCGGTGAGTTTGCCGGGCGGCGGGTCCGCCGCCCAACGCTGGTTCGCGTCGGCGAAGCCCTTCTGCAATCCCGTCGAGGTGGCGCAGTTCATGGCCCGCCGGCCGGGTCCGGCGGGATGGGACGGCGCCGGGTACGCGGCGGGGTGCTGGGCGCTGGCAGGCAGGATCGAGGAGGCCCGTTCGGCGCTCGCGCGCGTTCCGGAAGAGGACCGCTGGCGAGCGGCGGGCGTCGTCTTCGACCTGGCGCATCCCGTGGCAGACGCGGGCGACGACATCGCCGCGGCACCGATCATGAACCTGGTCCTCGAATCGTGGCCCAACCATTTCCAGGCCCTCTACCACGCCGGGATGAGCGACTCCGCGCTCGGCCACGCCGACCGGGCACGCACGCACCTCACCGGGTTCCTCCGGCTCTACAAGGCCGACGACGGCTTCACCCGCAACGCGCGCGCAGCGCTTGCCGGGCTCCGCTGAGCTCAACCGAGGTCGACCGAGCTCTCCGGAGACTCGCCCGAAACCGGATCGATCCGCATCAGGATGCGCGCCACCGCGCGCTCGAGGTCGTCGCGCAGCTCGCGGCGCGGGTCGCCGGCCGAGCGTCGGATCCTCCGGAACACCTCCTCGAGCTCGCGGCGCTCCGCGCGGGCGAAGTCCGCGACGATGCCGGCCCGGCCGTCACCGTCCGCGACGGCGATCGTGCCCCGTCGGGCGTGCGTGCGGCGGGCGACGCCGTCGTAATGGAGCAGCGCGCGGTCGAGCAGGACCCAAGGAAAATTTGGCTGCGCGTGCGGGCCGATGCGGAACCGGCGCCCGCCTTCCCAGTAGCGCCGGGCGGCGATCATCCATCCGGCCAGACCGCCCGGCCCGACGGGCCGCACGCGGGCGAAGCGCCGCCCGAGCCCGACCAGCGCGGTGGCGCCCCCCACGGCGCCGCCGATCGCCGTGCCGGCCATCACGCTGGCTCCACCCACCATCAAGTCGAGGGCGCCCCCGACCGCCGCGCCCGCCAGGGTGCCGGCCGCCACCAGCTCCGCGGGCGCGAGGCCGAGGAGCTTCCAGGTCTCCTCGGCGAACAGGTCCTGCCGGAAGACGGGCCGCTCCAGAGCAGCGCCCTCGAAGCGGACCTCGCTGTGACGATAGAGGGCCTCGATGCGGCGCCTCGCCTTTTCCTCGCGGGACCGCAGATGATCGTGGAACCCGCGCTCGAGCCGGTCCCGCTCGGCCTCGAGCGCCGCCTCGTCCTCGACGGCGATCTCCTCGGTGTGCGTCAGCTCGTCGACGATCAGCTCCGCGATCTCTGCGGCTGCCTCGCCGCGGCGCCGGCGGCGCTGCGCGACCAGCGCCGTGACGGCTTCCTCGATGGCCTGGCGCGAGTCGGGTCGCAGCTCGCGAAAGGACTCGAGCAGGCTGAGCCGTTCGTCGAACGTCACCGAGTAGGCGTCGAAGTCGCGCACGATCTTGAAGTACTGGTCCAGGGCCCGGCGCCATTCGGCGGCGTGGTCCTCGGCGCCGATCCGATTGACCAGCGCCATGCCCGGCTGGCCGGTCCAACGGAGGATCTCCATCTCCGCCTCGTAATTGCGGCGGAACGGGCGGGTGCCGTCCACGACGTAGAGTACGTTCGCGCCCGCCAGGATGGGAGCGAGGAGCCGCCGCTCGTCGAGGAAGTCGGCCGTTCCTTCGTGGGCGCGCAGGAGCTCCGCCACGCGCGCCGGCCGGTCGGCCGCGGACACCTCTCGCGCTCGCAACCAGGCGAGCGCGCGGGGCGCGTCTTCGAACCCGGGTGTGTCGACGAGCACGAACAGCGGTCGGCCGTCCATGCTGACCGGATACTCCCGCACCTCCGTCGTGGTCCCAGGGCGGGGGTCCACCCGCACCGAGTCGTCCTCCGCGAGCGTCGCCACGATGCTCGACTTGCCCTTGTTCACCCGACCCACGACCGCGAAACGGGGGGCGTCCGTCACGGCGCCCCTCGGAGCGGCTCGACCGCCAGGTAGGGGTCCTCGAGCGGGGCGAGTGCCTCGTTCCAGATGCGCACCTCGGATGCGAGCGACGGCCGGATTCCGTCCTCGCTCACGTGCGCGAGCAGGACCATGATGTGGCGCCGGGGCCCGATCGCGCGGCGCAGATCGCCGACGAGCCTGAGCAGGGCCTTGTCGGGCGCTTCCCAGCCCTCGGCGACGATGACCATCGAATCGGATCCGTTCGCCAGGGCGCCCCAGTCGAATCTTCCGTCTTCGTAGTCGCGGCCGCCCGCGGTGTGGATTCCGCCGATCGCGCAGCGCGTCTGGCGCGCGACCGCCGACTCGAGCTCGGGCCGCGCCGGAGCATCGCGCCACAGCACCACGGTGCAGCGCGTGCCCGACGGCGTCCTGGCCGCGGCTGGCGTCGGGCGCGTGCCGGCCGGTCCGGCGGCGTCAGCTGCCGCGCTGCGCGTCTCCACGTGCGGCTCCGACAGCCTGCGCACCACGCGCGCGACCTCCGCGTCGTCCAGAGGCAGCCGCGACAGCAATCGCGCTGCGCGCATCCGCGAAACGGCGAGCGTGAGGCAGCGCGGGAGCAGGCCGTAGAACGCGAGGGCCGCGAGCAGGAAGGGCCACCAGCCCCCCACGATCTCCGGCTGGGCAGAGCGGCCCGACCCGGAGAGCACATAGGCGCCTTCCAAGCGGGAGTAGCGGGTCGCTTCCACCAGGGCGCGGGAAGGATCCGCATCGGGCCAGAGCCAGCCGAATGGCGCCGCCAGCGCGTGCAGGAGCGCGTGGAAGCGGCCCGGATCGAGGTGGAGGAGCGTCGTGCTCCAGGAGAAGGCGATGTCCGAGAAGACGATCAGCCGCACGCACCCGAGGATCGCGCCCACGTTGAAGGCGACCCCGAAAGCCTGCGTGAGGCCGAGCAGGACCCAGGGCTCGACGTGATGATAGAGCGACCGGCGGCTGCGGAGGCGATGCCACAGAGCGCGCCACGCCTCCAGCCGGGCGCCGGTCGATCCCGAGGCCCGCGCCGCGAGCGACGGATAGATCGCCGCCACCAGGCCACGAAACAGGCCCAGCAGCGGCGTCCCCAGCGAAGCCACCGGGAGGAGGAACGACGCCAGCAAGAGCGCGAAGAGCAGCAGCTGGAGGCCGACGAAGACGAGGAGGAAGTCCCAGACGTTCACCGGCCTCTCCCCGGTGTAGCGCAAGAGGGCGGCCGCCGTGGTCCACCCCAGGACCAGGCCGGCGACCACGAGCGCGGCGCGGATCCCGCGCAGCGCGCCGACGACGGCCCGACCGGGGTGGAGCTGCCCGGGCTCCGTCTCGCGCAAGCCCTGCAACCAGCGCTCGAGCAACGTCCGGCGCGCCCCCCCGGGCGCGCCGGCCAGCAGCGCCCGGTCGCGCGTCTCGAGGATGGCGAGATCCGCCTCGCGGTCGCGGGCGAGCTGCGCCTCCAGGTCGATCAGGTCGGAAAGGGTCATCGCTGCAGGGTCGTGCCCGCGCGAGAACATAGCAGCGGCTGACCGCGCCTTGAACGCATCTCACGACCGGACTGGCAAGCGATCGCGCTCAGGCATGGCCGCAAAGCCGCCTTCGGCGGCAGCGGCTACCGAGGCCGGGCGTCGTCGAACGCTTCTCGCCAGCTGTTCCCCTGGCCTTCGATCGAATAGAAGGATCCCGAGACGCCGTTCCCCACGGTGCAGCAATAGCGAGCAAGGCGGCCCCGCTGGCCGCCGTTCGTGCGCGAAGGGCGGAACTTGATCGTTCCGGACGCGCCCCAGCGTCGGACTGCCTCGGCGAGCGCCTGCTGCTCCGTCATGTCCTTCACCCGGACTTGTGTACCACGTTTGCCACCCTGCCGCCT
>Ga0137361_10002322_pt1 | contig 12109 bp, 10 predicted proteins | sample Mad1_80_16metaG_FD_104923 | JGI IMG/M metagenome (GOLD analysis project Ga0137361, IMG submission 104923) | Vadose zone soil microbial communities from Angelo Coast Range Reserve, California, USA - Mad1_80_16 metaG | ecosystem: Environmental > Terrestrial > Soil > Vadose zone | place: USA... | reverse complement strand
ATCACGCAACCGATTCGCCAATTCTGGCTGCAACATATTGTAGGTTCCAGCAGAACCGCAACATAAATGGCTCTCGGGAATATCTTTCAACACAAATCCCGCTTCTGACAGCATCACCTTCGGTGCCTCCGTCACCCGTTGACCGTGGGCAAGCGAACAGGCGGGGTGATAGGCGACGTTAAGGGGCGGCCGCGTCACATACTCTAATGATTTGATTTCATTGATGAATTCAGATATATCGCGGCACATGCTGGCGATTTTCGCAGCCGGCGCCGCATAGTCCGGATCGTTGCGGAGCATGAAACCATAATCCTTCATCGTGGTGCCGCAGCCCGAGGCCGTCGTCAGAATGGCGTCGATTCCCTCGCCATTAATCTCGCCGAACCAAGCGTCGATATTGCGGCATGCTGCCGCGTGGGCCTCTTTTTTGCGGCCCATGTGATGCGCGAGCGCACCGCAGCAGCCCTCATCGCGCACCTGAACCACGTCAAAACCGTGACGCGTGAGAACCCGCACCGCCGCCTTGTTGATGTCGGGCGCAAGCACACCGGCGACGCAACCCGACAGCAGCGCCACACGGCCCCGGCGCGGGCCCGCGGCCGGAAAGACACCGCCCGCCGGCGGGCGCCGTGGAATCCGCCACGGCGCGAGACGAAGCATCGCGGCAAACCGTTTCAAACCGACGAGATCGAGCAACGGCGCCATCGGCTTTGCCGGCAAGGCCGCGATCAACGCCCACCGGAACAGCCTCGGATCAGTCATCACGCGCAGCAGCGCAGTGCGCACCAGCCGGTCCATAAACGGACGGCGATAGGTCTTCTCCACGTAGGCACGGGCGTGGTCGATGAGGTGCATGTAATGCACGCCCGACGGACACGTCGTCATGCAACCGAGGCAGGACAGGCAGCGATCAATATGCTTGACCACTTCGCGGCGCGCCGGCTCGGCGTTCTCCAACATCTCCTTGGCAAGATAGATGCGCCCGCGCGGCGAATCATTCTCCTCTCCGAGCAGCACATAGGTCGGACAGGTCGCCGTACAGAAGCCGCAATGCACGCAGGCGCGCAAGATCTTGTCGGCCTCCGCGACATCCGGATCGGCAAGCTGAGCGAGGCTGAAGGACGTCTGCATACCTAAACTCCGGCCCACATCCGTCCCGGATTGAGCACGCCCTTGGGATCGAAATTCTCCTTCACCCGCCTCGTCAGGGCGGCAAGCGCCCCGGTTTCGGGATGGAACGGATCGACGCTCGCCCGTACCGCTTGCGGCGCGCGCACCAGCGTCGCGTGACCGCCTGCCGCCGCGACGGCATTGCGGATTTCTCCGGCACTGCAATCCTGCGTCACCGGAGGCGCAACCCAGATGAGGCCGCCGGCCCAATCATAGAACAACATGGCCGCGGGCGAAATTTTCGCTGCTATCTCGCACCCTTTGCTCGGCGTTGCCGAGACGCGCCACAGTGGTCGATCGCCGCAGGGACCATCGGCCCAAAACGGCTGCACGTCGCGGATGGCGCGCCACAGCCGGCGCGATGCCGCCTGATCAAGGGTGGCGGAGGCCCCAAATGGCCGCACCGCCCGCTTGAGGCTCGCGACCGAATCCTCGAGCGAGGCCGTAATGCCGTCGATGCGAAACACCGTCGTTGCTTCCGCCTCATCGAGGCCATCGAAACGTGACGCCATGTAATCGGGCAGATGCGCGGCGCCTGAAACCGTGACCGGGGTCGCCATTGCGGCCGCCATCGCGGCCGCCGCCTCGCCGTCGGTCATACCGAAGACAACCAGCGTAGCTTCGGCGTTCGGCTGTGGCAGGACCTTGACGGTCACTTCGGCGAGAATTGCGAGCGTGCCCCACGATCCAGCCAGCAATTTGCACAGATCGAACCCGGTCACGTTCTTGACGACGCGGCCGCCCGACTTGAAGGTTTCGCCGCGCCCCGACACGGCGACAACGCCAAGCAGATGATCGCGCGCGGCGCCGGCGCGGATTCGACGCGGTCCCGACACGTTCGCCGCCACCATGCCCCCGATCGTTCCACGGCCTGGCGCACCGCCGAGTAGGGGACCGTAGTCCATGGGCTCGAACGCAAGTTCCTGTCCGCTCGATGCGAGCAAGGCGGTGATTTCCGCAAGCGGCGTCCCGGCCTTGGCGGATAGAATCAGTTCTTGCGGTTCGTAGAGGATGACGCCCGCCATCCCGGACAGATCGAGGGTGGCGTCATATTGCGCCGGACGGCCGAGCAGGCGCTTTGAGCCATGGCCGATGATCTCGAGCGATTTGCCCCCGGCAATCGCCCACTGAACGGCCGATTCGATGTCTTTGCAGTCGCTCGGTTTGTAGTGGTCGGACATGGCGTGACCGGAGGTCTAACGATGCACTCCGATGCGTTCAACTCCTGGTGTGGCGTTTTTTGGATTCAAACCAGTCGAGTCACATGTAATGTCATGCCGAGGCGCCCCCACCACAGCGGGTTTCGATCGTTTCGAATCACGTCCCGTGTCGTCGCCGGGCTTGTCCTGGCGCAATCACGATCGGGGTGGCCCCCGGATCAAGTCCGGGGGGCGACAAGCCCGGCCACGACCCGGGAGAGATGGCAGGTGCCTCAAAACCTCGGAATATCCGGGAACGGAAGTCGCCCGCCGCTCACATGCATGCGGCCCAGCTCGGCGCACCGGGCGAGCGTCGGGAAAACCTTGCCGGGGTTGAGCAAGCCCTTGTCGTCAAATGCGCATTTCAGGTGCTGCTGGTGGTCGAGATCGGGCTGTGAGAACATCACCGGCATGAGATCGCGCTTTTCAACCCCGACACCGTGCTCGCCGGTGAGCACACCGCCGACCTCGACGCAGAGTTTGAGGATGTCGGCTCCGAACGCCTCGGCGCGCTCCAGTTCGCCGGGTTGGTTGGCGTCGTAGAGGATCAGCGGATGCAGATTGCCGTCGCCGGCGTGAAACACGTTGGCAACCCGCAGCCCGTAGATCTGCGACAGCTCCCGCAGGCGCAGGAGAACGCGCGGCAGCATGGCGCGCGGGATGGTGCCGTCCATGCAAAAGTAATCGGGCGATATGCGGCCGACAGCCGGAAAAGCCGCCTTGCGGCCCGCCCAGAACAACAGCCGTTCCTTCTCCGAGGTCGAAGCGCGCAACTTGGAAGCCCCGCAGGCCTTGGCGATGCCGCCGACGCGCTCGACCAGGTGATCGACTTCGCTCTTCGGTCCGTCCAGCTCGACGATCAGGATCGCCTCGACATCAAGCGGATATCCGGCGTGGACGAACGCCTCAGCCGCATGAATGGCAAGCTTGTCCATCATCTCGATGCCGCTCGGAATAATCCCGGCGCCGATGATGTTGCCGACGCAGGCCGCCGCTGCCTCCGAGGCGGGAAATCCGATCAGCAAGGCGCGGGCGACCTCCGGTCTTTTCAAGATTCGCACCGTCACCTCGGTGACGACGCCGAGTAACCCTTCAGAACCGACGACAATGCCGAGCAGATCGTAACCGGCGGCGTCGAGATGCTTGCCGCCAAGCCGGACGATCTCGCCGGTGATCAGCGCGATCTCACAGCCCAGCACGTTGTTGGTCGTCATGCCGTATTTGAGGCAGTGAACGCCGCCAGAATTCTCCGCGACATTGCCGCCGATCGTGCAGGCAATCTGCGACGACGGATCGGGCGCATAATAGAAGCCCTCGTGCTCCACGGCCTCCGTGATGGCGAGATTGGTCACGCCCGGTTCCACGACCGCAACCCGGTTGGCGAAATCGATCTCGCGGATGCGGTTGAATTTCGCCATGCCGAGGAGAACGCCGTCGCCGAGCGGCAGCGCCCCGCCCGACAGCGAGGTGCCGGCCCCCCGCGGCACCACTTTGATGCCGTTGTGGTGACAGTAGCGCAGCACGGCGGCAACCTGATCGGTGGTGTGCGGCAGCACTACAACCATGGGAAGCTGCCGATAGGCCGTCAGGCCATCGGACTGATACGGGCGCATTTCGCGCTCCGTATCGATCACGCCCTCGGCCGGTACCACGGTCCTGAGCGCCCGGACGATCTCGCGACGGCGCTTGAGCACTCGATCATCCTGAACGGGCATCGCTACCGGCACGGGAGTTCTCCTTGCGATGGTCCTTGTAGCGCGGAACGGCAGCCAAATGAAATACCGTTGACAGGCGGCCTCAAGAGCGCCATTCGAACCAATGTTGGAGGCGCGTTCGTTGTTGGGAGCGCTGCGGGCGCCATCCCGGAGGCCCGAAATAATTACCAGGAGGATGCAGATGAGACTTGCGTTGGTTGCTGCAGTCGGACTTGTGGTGTCGACCGGAGCAGCATTCGCCCAGGACGTAGCGGCCGGCGAGACTTCGTTCCGGAAATGCGCACCGTGCCATTCGATCGGGCCGGATGCAGCTAACAAGGTTGGGCCCGTGCTCAATGGCCTGGATGGCCGCACGGCCGGCACCGTCGATGGTTTCAACTATAGCGACGCCAACAAGGCTTCCGGAATCACCTGGAGCGAGGCCGTATTCAAGGAATACATCAAAGATCCGCGCGCCAAGGTCCCGGGTACCAAAATGGTTTTCGCCGGCATCAAGAGCGAAAGGGAAGTTGGTGACCTGTGGTCCTATGTGTCGCAGTTCGACAAGGACGGCAACGCCAAGAAATGACGACAACGCCGCGGGGTCGGCAAACCCCCGCGGCTGTCGATTTTGACGCGGGTCAAGACCGGACAAATGAACGTGGCCTAGTTCATCGATTTTGAGTTTCGAGTTACATGCAACGTCATTCCGGGGCGCCGCGAAGCGGCGAGCCCGGAATCCATAACCACCGGCCGAGGGTTATAGATTCCGGGCTCGCCACATAGCGGTGGCGCCCCGGAATGACTGGCCCCGCGAAGCGCCCAACTGGGAAAGTCGGCCATGATCAAGGACCTGGTGGTTAACCTGACCGTGGGGACTGATGGCGATCCGGCGGCGCAATTCGCGATTTCGATCGCCGCTAAGTTCGAGGCGCACATTGCCGGGATCGCGTTTGCCTACGATCCGGCCATCACCCCGACGGTCATGAACGGATTATCGGCGGGCTGGCTGGACGCTCTGCGGGCCGAAAATCGCGCGGCCGCCCAGGAGGCTGTCGATCGCTTCGAGGCTGCGGCGAAGCGCGAAGGACTCTCCGCCGAGCATCGAATCATCGACGCAAGCTTAGGACGGGCCGCGAACCTGTTCGGCCGGATGGCCCGGCGTTTCGATCTTGCAGTGGTCGGCCAGACCGACCCTGAGCGCGCGCTGCCGGATGACCTTTTGATCGAGGCGGCACTGTTCGAGTCGGGGCGCCCGATGGTCGTGGTGCCCTACATTCAGAAGGACGACCTCAAGCTCGGCCACGTCCTGGTGTGCTGGGACGGCAGCCGCAACGCCGCCCGCGCCATCGCGGACTCAATGCCGTTCCTTACCCGAGTAAAGAAGGTCGAGATCGTGATGGTGGCGTCCGGCGACGGCAAAGCGGATGAGTTGCCCGGCGCCGAGCTCGGCGAGCATCTGGCTCGCCACGGTCTCACCGTCGAGGTCAAACGCCTGGTTGCCGCGGACCTCGATGTCAGCAATGTCATCTTGTCCTATGCGGCCGATTGCGCTGCCGACTTCATCGTCATGGGTGGATACGGGCATTCCAGACTGCGCGAATTCATCCTCGGCGGCGCGACACGCGGGATTCTGCAATCGATGACGGTCCCGGTGTTGATGGCACACTGAGATCAGATGACGGATGTCGGATGACAGATGACAGAAATCGCGAGCAGGTCTGACTTTCTTTCGGACCTCTGTCATCTGTCATCTGTCATCTGTCATCTGAAGGACCAGCCCCCTCGCACGCGCATCGACGACGCCGAGTGCTCGCAGCGCGAACAGCGTGATGTCCCGCACGGCAGCGCGTTCGGCCTCCGGTCCGGCCAAAGGGGGGGCGAAGGGGCTGACGAGACTTTCCACCGTGGCGCCGATGACGGCAGCCGCCATGGCGGCCGGCGGCTGATCGGGTAAGTGGCCGGCGGTGATCGCGGCCCGAATCAAGCTCTCAAATTCACTGCCGATGTTGCGCCGGAACGTGAGGGCCCCTCCCGCCTCCCTTCCCTCACCCGCAAGCGAGGGAGGGTAAATCGATTTTCCCTCCGGGGCTTGCGGGGGACGGAAGGGCGGGGGTGCCTCCGCCAACATCGCGAAGGCCAGCCGGCGCATCCTCATGGTCCCCGACGCGAATGCCACAATGGCCGCGGCGAGCGCCGAAAGCGCCCCCGGCGCTGCAGCCGCGGCAGCGCGGAGAGCCGTAACTTCGCGTTGCGCCGTCGCGCCGACCACGGCGGCCACGAGATCGTCTTTGGAGGGGAAATAGCGGTACACGGTGCCGGCCGCGATACCGGCGCGCTCTGCCACGGGGACGATTTGCACTGCCCCCAAGCCGCTTTCGCTGGCCAGCACCCGAGCAGCCTCGATGATGGCTTCATACCGGGCCGCGAGGCGCGCAGTCTCACGTTCAGTTCGGCGGTAGGCCATGCGTCAGGGCCGCAGCCAGTAGGATGGGTTGAGCCGCCGGGTCCGGCCGGATGATAAACTCCGCGAAACCCATCATCGGTCTTTCCGCGCGGCGGGTCGATGATGAGTTTCGCTGCGCTCAACCCATCCTACGCGCTTTCAACTGTGGCGTTGCGCCAACGCGGCTTGCCGAATTCCGGCGAGCGTCAGCGTCGGAGTAATGGCTTCCGGATCGATCTTGAGATGAATGATGGCGGGCTGGCCTGATTGTTCGGCGGCCTGAAACGCCGCCGGAAACTCGGAGGTCCTCTCGATAGTGACACCGAAGCCGCCGAATGCCCGGGCGTAGGCGGCGAAATCCGGATTGCGCAGCCCGGTGGCGCAGACGCGCCCCGGATAGTGGCGCTCCTGGTGCATCCGGATGGTTCCGTAAAGCCCGTTATCCGCGATGATGACAATGACCGGGGCGTCGAACTGGACCGCCGTGGCGAAATCCTGGCCGTTCATGAGAAAATCGCCGTCCCCGCTGAACGCCACCACGGTGCGCTCCGGATACAGGCGCTTCACTCCGATCGCAGCCGGCACGCCGTAGCCCATGGAACCGGCGGTCGGAGCGAACTGAGTGGCGAACTTGCGGTGGCGATAATAGCGATGAACCCATGCGGCATAGTTGCCGGCGCCATTACAGACCATCGCGTCGTCGCCAAGGTGGTCCCTCAGCCACACCAGGATGGCGCCGAGATTGACGCCACCCGGGACATCGGTCGGTTTTTCCGAGAATGCGAGATAGTCATCATGGGCGGCCTTTGACGCACCGACCCACCGCGGTTTGGCGGGCGGATCGAGCGCCGCCGCCGCGATCGCAAAGGACGCCGGCGTAGCGTTGATGCCCAGATGAGGCCGATACACGCGGCCGAGTTCCTCGACGCCGGGATGAACGTGCACAAAGGTCATCTGTGGCGAGGGAATGTCGATCAATGTGTAGCCCTGCGATTGCATCTCGCTGAGACGTCCGCCAATCAGGACCACTAAATCGGAAGCTTTCACCCGCGCCGTGAGCTTGGGATTGGGGCCGATGCCAAGGTCGCCCGCATAATTGGGATGCAATGCGTGAAAGAGATGCGCGCGGCGGAACGTGGTGGCGACCGGAACCGCGAATCGCTCGGCAAAACGCGCAATCGCCGCGCAACCGGCTTCGGTCCAGCGGCTGCCGCCGATCAACACCATCGGACGCTCGGATTTGGCCAGCAGGGTTGCAAACCTCTCCATGTCGTCGCGGCCCGGTGATGCCTCGACGGCCTGGTAGGGCAGCGCGTCGCCCACCGCGACCCGTTCGGTGAGCATGTCCTCGGGCAGCGCCACCACGACCGGGCCGGGCCGGCCGTTGACCGCCATATGAAAGGCCCGCGAGACGATTTCCGGCACGCGAGCCGGATCGTCGATCTCGGTCGTCCATTTGGTCATGGAGCCGAACACGGCGCGATAGTCGAGTTCCTGGAACGCCTCGCGTCCCCGCATGCGGCGCGCAACCTGCCCGACGAACATGATCATCGGGGTGGAATCCTGGTGCGCTATGTGGATGCCGGCAGAAGCGTTGGTGGCGCCCGGACCTCGGGTGACGAAGCAGACGCCGGGCTGGCCGCTGGCCTTGCCCACCGCTTCCGCCATGATGGCGGCGCCGCCTTCCTGGCGGCACACCGTGACGGCAAGATCGCGATCGTGGAATGCGTCGAGGACCGCGAGATAGCTCTCGCCGGGCACGCAGAAAGCATGGCGTACGCCGTTGACGACGAGCTGGTCGACAAGCACTTCGGCGGCCGTGCGCATGTTGTCTTTGGCAATCATCTCGAACTTTCCAGGCCTGCCGCCCCCTCGCTACCCTTCCCCGAATGCGGGGGAGAGCAGGAGGGAGCGTGGCAGCGCGACCGTTATAGAGGCATCCAGAACCGCTATCCAGGCCGGAGCGCGGGCAGCCCGTCGCCCCACCCTACTCCTTGTAGCCCGGATGGAGCGCAGCGTAATCCGGGATAGGCTGACCCCGGATTACGCTGCGCTCCATCCGGGCTACTTGCTCCATCTCCGTCAGCGCATGATCGGCGCGAACCTGGCCGGCAGCATCAGGTTGTTCTGCTGCGAAACCACGTAACCCGCCTCGTTGTTGAGGCGCAGGTAATTCTGCCATTCCGGATCGGCCGCCATGGCGGCGCGCTTGCGGGCGCGGTCTGCAACGTCGTCATAGAGCCACATGTGCACCAGCGTATTTACCTCGCCGGACTCGGTGAACAGGTAGGCGAACGGCTGACCGAGATGACGCGACTGCGCCTTGAAGCCGGCTTGTTCATAAAGCTCGAGATGGGCCGGAACCATTCCGGGCTTGATCCGATAGTATCGATGATCGATCAGCACGCTTTTCCTCCATGGGTTCGGCGCCACGGCGGCGCCGTCACGATCATTCGAGCCCGCAGAGTTTGAGGTCAATAGTCAGTCCATGAGTGGCGCTTAGCCAAGCGTCGTCGCGGGGTTTGTCCCGGCGACCCCGAACATTAAGGCACCGAGCAAGAATAATCGGGGTGGCCGGGACAAGCCCGGCCACGACCGGCGAGAGAAGCCGAATGTTTCAACCTGAGCGGAATTCGATGGTGACCATCTGGACACGTTCGATATCGTCAATGTGAGCGATGCCGTCTCGGAACTAGACCCAGACGAGAGGGACGTATCGCTCTTACCGATAGCGCCGGTCGTGTCAATCCGATGCTCATCGTATCCGAGCCCAGCCTCTACAACTTAAGCAATGGCGGCACCAAGCCTGGGAGAGACCAACATCGCTTGGCGAAGTTCAGCCAATATCCAAGATGCGAGCGCCGTGGCGGAAGGCGCCCGCCGGCGCGCGGGGTGGCACGTAAACGAGACGGCCAACGCGATATCGACCCCATGGGCAATGCAAAGACCGGGATCCTGACATCCTCGGAGAACTGGATCAGGGGCGCATTTGGCCGTTTTTGTCCATATATTCGCCGGGCTCAAAATTGAGCCGGGCTATTTCGCCAAGTTTTTCCATCGCTGTCCTGGCGCCCCGCAGAACTTTCTTGTGCCGCGCCGGCGGTTCCTCGGCTTTCGCCCGCGCGCTGCGGCTGGTATCAAGCGTGGCCGCTGCGCGACTATCTCGACCGCCAGCGGCAGGATTACGCCCTCGCACCGCGCGAACTGGCGGGGTACGCTCATCCACCACCAGCAGAAGGAATTCATGATGAGCCCAGAACTCGGCCAGCGGGTGACCGTGATCGCACAGGGGCTCGTCGGCAGTCACTACATCAACGGTGGCTATGGCGCGACGCCCGGACGCAATGATGGCTGCCCGTGTCGGGCCGGCGGGATCGAACTCATCGCCGATGAGAATCACCTGGAACCGAAGCTCAACTCGGCGAATAAGAAGGCCAACCTCGCCGTCAACGCGGCGACGATGACGATCAAAACCTACTGCGTCTGCGCCGGCAACTACGCCACCTTCCCTGGCGGCCGCGATACGACGGCGACCGCGCCGGACCTCATTGCCTATCTCGATTCGCTGAAAGGCACGCCGCCGTCGAGCTGGCAGAACTACTACGTGAACTTCACGCCGCGCCGCACGTTTGGGCCGGGTCAGAACGGCGGCGACGGCGGCGGCAAGCTCGTCTGGGGCCAGTCGTGCAAGGGCATCCGCCACTTCGACTGCGTCGGCTTCATCAGTTACTGCTATTGGAAAGCGAGCGGCGCTGTCGTGCAGCTTGACATCAGTGCGTGGCGCACGCCGGGCGGCGGCAGGCAGGTCTTCGACCTCAAGGCCGGCGAGCGGCCCTCCGCGCTAATGGACGGCGACATCCTGATCAAGGCCGATCACCACATCGGCTACGTCAGCGCCGCCGGCACGATCATCGAAGCGCAGGACTCGCACCTGGGCGTGCGCTCGACGCCCGGCTTCACGCTCGCCGCGCCGGGCACGTGGACGCACCTCGTACGCTTGGCCGGCGCCGGCTCTGCCGAGCTGGCTTGGCCGATGGGCTGGTGGCGCGTGTGGGACGGCAGCACGTGGCACTACTACCTCGGCCCCAACGGCGTCGCGATGTCGAGCAAGACAGCGCCGTTCAACACGCGCACGCCGCCCGCCAAGGCACACAACACCGGCACGTGGGTTTACAGTCCGCCGAAGACGCTCGTGATCACATGGAAGCAGGTCGTCGGCGCGCCGATGCCGTGCAAGGAAACGTTCTGGAACGCGGGCGACGGGTGCGAGCAGATGAACGCGAACTCGAACCTGTACTCGCCCCTGGTGGCAACGCGGATGGTGTGAAGTGAAGCGATAGGGGCCGGGTCACTCTTCCGCCTGCCGCACTTCGACGCGGACCACCTCGCCCTGGTTCCAGGTCCGGCGTTCGGCGGCATCCAACAGAAGGCGTGCCTTGGCAGAATCCGCCCTCAAAAGAAGCGACCCGCGGGTTGCCGCCGCAGGTCGCTTAGAGGGCGCGTGCGTGCGCGTCACCGCGCAAGTCAACCGGCGCTGATCGCGATCTTTTTTTCCTTCTTGGTAATTTCGGCGGGCTTCGGCAGCCGGACCCGCAACACGCCTTTCTCGAACTTCGCTTCCACCTTCGAGGAATCCGGATCGTACGGAAGCGTGATGGTCCTGCTGAACGAGCCGTAGCGGCGCTCAATCACGTGCCAGTTCTTGCCCTTGTCGGTTTCGTCGCGTTCGGTCTTTTTCTCGCCGCGGATGGTCAAAACGCCGTTCGAAAGGGTGACATCGATGTCCTTTTCGTCGACGCCAGGTAATTCGGCCGTCACTTCGAGTCCATCTTTGCTCTCGGAGACGTCGATTTTCGGCGCCGTTGCGCCTTCGCCGAAGCCGGCAAATCCCGCCAGTGGGCCGCGGCGGGAGAAATCGTCGAACGTCTTCTCGATCTCGCGAAACAGCGAGCCCAACCCGTCATTGCCGCGTGTAAACATCGATGGAAGATAGGAACCTGCCATGATGATCTCCTATGTGGTGATTGTGGTTGAGGGTTTGTCATCTCGGCCGCGCCCGCTCGTCGATCCCGATCCGGGTGGCGCCGTTGCCTTAAAAGATTGGAACGCCATGGCGGTTTAACAAGCACCCCGCGGTACCGGCCCGCAGAGCGCGTTCCGGTCATGTCGAACCATTTATTCGACCGCCATCAGGCCGCCGGCTCCACCGCAACCACAAGGCACGTGTGCATTGCGCCGTGCTCATCCCGAATGGTGACATATTCTCCCGGCCGAAAAGCGTGGGAACCGAAGCGGTATCCGGCCTCCTCGTCCTCCTCGGTGCCGTTCCGATAGTCGAACACCCAGCGCGCATGCTCGGCGCCGCCGGGCTTGTGCACAAGGTGACCATGTTCCTCATCGTCGCCCCAGAAGCGGCGCACGCGGCAATTTTCACGATGCTTCTGCCATTGCGCCGGGTCGATATGCCCGGCAGCGTCGAGGGGCGCAACGAATTCGTAACCATGCCGCGTCGAGCCGGAGGGGAATTCCTTCGACCGCGCGAGATTTAACCGGATGCGCTTGAACGCTTGGGGCAGCTTGGTCATGACAATCTCCAGCTT
>Ga0137361_10002321_pt1 | contig 12112 bp, 10 predicted proteins | sample Mad1_80_16metaG_FD_104923 | JGI IMG/M metagenome (GOLD analysis project Ga0137361, IMG submission 104923) | Vadose zone soil microbial communities from Angelo Coast Range Reserve, California, USA - Mad1_80_16 metaG | ecosystem: Environmental > Terrestrial > Soil > Vadose zone | place: USA... | reverse complement strand
GCGTGTCACCTTCCAAGTATCCTGGAAGTACGACTCAAAATCGTTGAACCGGAATTGGCCCACCGTCACAGCCGAACTCTGCCCCACGGTGTTGAAGTTCCCCAGTAGCGCATCGGCGAAGGGGTCTCCAGTGGTATTTGAGCCGATGAGCGCAGTTTTTGTCGCCACCGAATTTGGGTTTGGGAGGCTCGTTGCGCCCGCGTTAGGGCTGAAATTGATCGTGCCGTCGTAGTTCGTGCGCGAGTTCTGAGTCTTGCGGTTCCGTGCGAACTCCGCTCCGAATTTTAGCGAGTGATTGCCCTTCTGCCACGTGACGTTATCCGCCGGATTTATATCCGTCGTGGGAGACGCAAGGTAGTTCGGCGCTGGACCATTCACCCCGGCTGGTGCGGCCGTCGGAAAATTGGTGACCGCCGTGAAGCTTATCGTCGGAAGCCCATCGGGGAACGTGGTTGGGTTTCCCAGTGGCGGGATGAACTTGAACCCGTAAGGAGTCTTCATCCAGGCGGTGCCTTGTAGCGGGAACCTCTGCTTATGCCAGTCGGCGTTGAATTTGACTTCATTGATCAGGGTCGGCCTGATCACATAAACCCACCCAATTTGATAGTTATATCCGGGACGATGGCGCGTGTCCGGATCCACCGGAACGGCCCCGGCGGCGCCGAACGTCGAATAAGGAGCATAGATGTCAACGTAGTCGTGGAGATACCGGAAATAAATACTCTGTTTTTCGTTGGGGTGTTCATCCACGCGAATGATGTCCTCGCGAATGTTAAACGGAGTCGCGAGGTTGAACGTCATGTTGTTGGAATTGGTCGAAGTGGGCAATGCTCCCTGCACAGACAATTTCGCCGCCGAAGTGTAGAGCGCCGCAATGGCCGCGCCGTCGCCGCTGAGACACGTGGGGTTGATGACATTCGGCGCTGTATAGAGAACACCCCCACTGCAGCTCGCGGGGATTACAGCGGGCGTTTGTAACGCGAGTCCACCTGCCAAAACGTCGGTGAAATTGCCTTGCGCTTCCGTTGCCGTGGGAAACGTCTCTTGAACCGAGGCAGCCGGCCCTCCCGGGATCAACCCGCGAAGCTTCTTCCACTCCTGCCCGGCAAAGAAAAACAGCTTGCCTTTCGGCTGGATATACGGGACGGGACCGCCAAGGTCCCATCCAAAGTCGTTGTAGTGAAATGGGGGCACGGCCGAGTAGCCCGTGGCAGCCGGATTCGTCAGTTTGGTGCCCTTATTCTCCGCATTAAAAGTATTGTTCTGTACGAATTCAAAGCCTCCGCCGTGATAGTGATCTCCTCCACTTCTCGTCACTACGTTGATTGTGGATGAAGCAGAGCGCCCAAACTCAGCATCATAGTTCGAAGTCTGCACGTCCACTTCCCGAATGAAATCAATACCCACCTGATTGAACGTGCTGTTGTTCGAGCCGGAGTCCAGGTTAAACCCGCCGTCCACGCTAAAGTTCTGCCCGTCCCCTCGTTGTCCGTTGGTAACCGCGACGCTGGTATTATAATTTGTTGTCAAGGCGGCGGGGTTAGTGCCCGAAGCCTGAAGGGCCGCGCCGGGAACCAAAGAAATGAGCGATTCGTAGTGCCGCTGGTTCAAGGCCATATTCTGTACTTGCTGCTCCGTGATGGTGGTCGAGATTTCGCCCGATGTTGTATTCACCGTATCTCCGGTCGCAGTTACAGTTACTGTCTCTGTGACTGCGCCGACTTCCAGACTGAAGTCCACTGTCAGACGGCCGCCAGCGGATAAAACGTTGCCTATTTTAGTGGTCTTCCTAAAGCCGGCCTTCTCTGCCACTACCGTATATGTGCCAACTGGCAGCTCATCCGCAACGAAGTAACCATTCTTTTCGCTGGTCACGACACGAGAAATCTGCGTGGCTTCGTTGATGATCGAAACCTTGGTATTTGGAACAGCGGAACCGGACGAATCGGTGACGGTCCCCGCGATGCGGCCGAAAATGTCCTGAGCAACAGCGAACTCACTCGCCCCAGCCGATAGCAAGATGGTGAATACAATTGTGAGGGCATTGAGCACTGCCAAACGAAAGCGTTTTATCGTTCCGCAGCTGATGGGCAAGAAATGATTCTTCGGGCGAGCCGGAGACATTTTTGTCACACCGGCTGTGGCAGGCACGGCAAATTCTTCGCTATTGATCGCAGCGGATGTGTTCCAGCCATATATCCAAGGGGAAAACGAACCAAATAGTTTTTTCATGACCTCACCCCATTCGAGTCGAAAGACTTCATCCCCGATAGAAAGAAAACCCAGCGAAATGCTTGGAACTAGTTCCACACCCTAACCGAGCGAAAACCCCCTGTCAAGTCATAATCTCGTGCAACAAATAGATCGCATTGGTCCTGTGGATTCTTGCGCTGGTGCGGGATCAACCTGTCTGGTTGAAGGATTTCATCGTCGTCTTGGTGTGCTAAACTTACCGGGGGAAGAGAATCGACGATTTCTCACCGAACCGAGCCAAGAAACGGCAAGCGACAAAAGGCCTCATTGTATGGAAGCAGTTCCAAGGAAAACGACGATTCGCGAGGTTGCGCGGGCCGCTTCCGTTGGCATCGGAACGATTTCCCGCGTGCTGAACTCCAGCTCTCAGGTGAGCCACGAAACGCGTGCACGAGTACTTGAGGCTATCCGGCGTCTGGGATTCCGACCCAATGCACAGGCCCGCCGGATTCTCAAACGGCGCTCAGAAATGGTCTGCTTTCTCTTGAGCAACCGCGATTTTCTCCATCCCTTTCATGCTCGCATCCTGCAAGGGGTTGAAACTTACGCCAGCAGCCTGAAGCAGCATGTGCTGTTCGCCGCGCTGCATTATTCCCCGAGGACGCCTCCCCACAGGATTGACCTGCCTCCCGTTCTTCAGGAACATGGCTTGATCGACGGACTCATTCTGGCAGGAACAATTTATCCGAATCTGCTCCGCAGGATCGAATCCATCCATATGCCTTTCGTGGCCTTCAGTAACAATGTGGTTGGAATGGGCGAAGATCAGCAATACGACCAAGTAGGGTTCGATGACTTCAATGGAACGCTCCATGCCACGCGTTACCTGATCGGCAACGGTCACCGCCAGATTGTTTTCGCCGGAGACGTCTCCTACCCGTGGCTCCAGCACCGATTCGAAGGCTACCGGCAAGGAATGCGCGAAAAGAAATTAAAGTCCGTCTTAATCATGGCGCGAAATGCTCAGAGCTTTGTCGATTTCGGCCAAAAGAGCGTCGCGCGAATCCTGTCCCGACGGCCGCGACCCACTGCTGTGGTAGCCGGCAACGACGAGATCGCCTATGGGCTTTGGCGATCACTACGACAGCACGCCATCAAAGTGCCGGACGATATCAGCCTGGTGGGTTTCGACGACCGTGAAGAGGCCATTCTGATGGATCCGCCGCTTTCGACTGTCCGCGTCCACAAGGAAGAGATCGGCGAAACGTGCATGAAGATGCTTCTCGAGCGCCTGCATCACCCGCGAATGGCTTTCAGCCAGCGTATCCTGCCAACGGAATTTGTGATCCGCGGGACCGTCCGCCCCTTGTAAAAATGACACGGCCTTATGAATCTTAAAATGTGTTCCCGGGTTTTCAGTGGGTGCAGAAAGTGGAAAAGTGAACTGAAGGAAAGGAAGTAAGTTAGAAAAATCTGGAGCCGAGAGTGGGAGTTGAACCCACGACCTGCCGATTACGAATCGGCTGCTCTACCACTGAGCTACCTCGGCCCTTGATAATAAACGACTTATTTCCTTGCCTGGCCTTTCCCGAGAAACTTCCATCAAACTTCCATCGTTCCTTCTCGGTTTCGACGGTGCCTTGTGCAACTTTCAGCCGGAATTCCGCGGCCTGCTGGGATCAATTCGGTGATGCACTTTACTGTCGATCACCGACCTTCCGCTTCTCTCGTTCCATGGGCGTGCAAGAGAATCGGATTGCGCACCAGATCTGAGAAAGCCGGCAAAGGTAATTCTAGCTCCGGCCGATTCCTTTCGCAAGTTATTGAGTCTTTAGATTTTGGCGCCGAGTACAACATTCAGCTTGCGGTGCCCTCTAAGGGAGCTGAACAACGAAGAGAGATGATTCTGACAGTTCGCAGCTGGCTCATATAATAGTAATCTGATACTTGATGCAAACCTATAAGCTATATCAATAATAAGTTACTGTGATGATCTTGCTTGTTCCCCCGAAAACTCTTGCAACCCGGAGAGCAGCCACTCCCAGCTCGGGTGCTCCTGAACTCCAAAAGACGATCTCCGCGTCAGATGAAAAGAACGGCACTTTCTTGCATTATCCTGGAAAGAGGGGGCTTTGGCCGCCCGACCGCAGAGGCTAATCTTCAGATCGGAGAGAGTTGGCTCTAGAAACTTCGGTTAACAGCCGAGAGGATCAAAAATCTAAGTGCCCTATCTGGTGTCGCGTACGAGAAATTGGGAGTCATTTTTCCTTCTTTAGTTGCACCCACACCTGCACGCACATCGTAGCTAAAGCATCCCGATTCAATGCGCCTTCGACTTGGAACCGAATGCTTGATTCTCTGCAGATGCGTCTCGCTCCGAGCAATTTAGTAAGTGGCTTTGACCTATCGCAATGGACCGAAGAACTCTCGCAGATCCTTCGTAAGCAGCTCGGGCTGCTCTATTGCAGCGAAGTGTCGCGATGATCGGAATGAGATCGACCCACAGGCGAATCGACGGCTTTGACGACCTCGGCCGGATTGCCGAATGCCTCGATATGGATTGCCTTCACGGCCGCCCCATAACATGCAGGTGGGCATAGGGCGACCCCGCCCACATGATGTAGGCGCCGGTCGGCTTGTGTGTGGTCGGCAGTCCGGTGTCCTTCAGATCAAACGGCCACATAATCATCCAGTGCGGCCCTACCTCGATGGGCATGCTCGTTGTGTCATGGGGATCTGAATCGCTGCGCTCAGTGGCACCGGCAGCATGTAGGTGATGCCGGGAACCGTATTGGTCGGTTTCGGTTGCGGCGCTCCATACCTCCGCAGGTTGCGCGAACAGGGAAAAGCTCTTCATGCTCGCGCGTTTCCAGATCAGATCCGTGACGTCGACGGTTGCCTTGCGGCTGCGGAGTAGCCCAATGTAGTCAGACTTCCACCCATCGCGAGCGTGCCAAGAGCCTCGCTCAAGATTTCTCCGCCGATTGCGTCGATCACGATGTCGGCGCCACAACCTTCCGTGATCCGACGGACGCCGTCGCTGAGCTTCTCCACTGAAAGGTCGATCGCCTCATCGAAACCCAGAGAGCGTGCTTTTTGCGCCTTCGCATGATTAGTCGTCGTTGATATCGCATGTTTCGCTCCTTGCGCCTTCGCCATCTGAGTGACTGCATTTCCGACCGAGCCTCCAATCGCGGGCGACAGCACCGTCTTGCCCTTCGCAAATCCGGCGAAGGTCAGCGTCATTTGGGCGGTGAGATAGGCAACGGGAACACCGCCAGCCGAAAGAACCTCGATGTTGTCGGGAATCAAGCAAAGGTTCTCTTTGCGGACAGCAAGCCACTCACTGTAGGTTCCATTCTCTGAAACACCATACAGCCCGGTAAACATCACACGTGAACCGAGAGGAAAGGCCGTTCCTCCTCCCTCCTCCGCCACGCCCGCTCCTTCTCCGCCCAAGACCAGCGGCGCTTTCGCTCGTGGGTATCCCCCCCGACAGAATGGTGTGTTCGAGTGGTGTGACCCCGGCCGCTGTGATCCTTACGAGTACCCGTCCGCCCGAGACTGCCGGCTTTGGAATGTCCACCAGGTTCAAATCCTTGTAACCGCTGAATCCTTCTGCTCTCATTGCACGCATGATAGTTGTCCCATCCTTCAGCAAGCGATGTGCGGTTCTTCATTCCCTCAAATCACGGTTTGACGGCGCGCGCCGAAATCCAGAGCGCTCCCCCCGGATTGACCCGATCCGGATAGAGCTCCTGCATTTTGTCGTAGAGCTCGCGCGCGGTCGTCGTCCCGGCTAGGCGGTCGAAATCGCGGATGTACTGCCGGGTCTCTTCAATGATCTTGGGAGTGTCCTCGTTTCCAGGTCGCTTATGTCCGGCGATCACGGCGGGTGGGTTGAGCGACTCGATTGTGTCGAGCGTAGAAATCCACTCACGGCGGGTTTGCGCGTTTGACTCGGCGAGCCACTGGTGAACGTCGTTATAAGCGGCATCCCCGGCTACCACCAAACCGACTGACGGGACGTGCAGACATGTCGTGTAGTCGGTGTCGGTATGTCCGAGTTCCACGACGACCAAGTCGTGCCCTTCGAGATCGATCACATTTCCCTCCAGCTCTTCGGCGATCACCAGGCGCTCCGGGATCTGGTCGGGAAACCGCGCGCTCCAGAAGTTCGCGACGACGTCCGGTGAGGCCTGCTGGCGCATGAGTTTCACAACATCTCGCGTGGCGACCGCTCTAGCATTGGGGAAGCGATCCAGGAGCGCTCCGATGCCAAAGAAATGGTCACCGTGACCGTGCGTGGCGTAGATCGTTGTCAGGTTCTTGCCGCTCGCCGCAACCCAATCCACCAGGGCGTCCGCTTGCTCGACCGTGATGAAAGCGTCGACGAGGACGGCGTCCCGCTTGCCGTAGATGACGGTAGACGATATCGGCGACCACATCTGCTGTTTCGTGCCCGGGGGCAGGTCGCTCGTGACAGTAGGTATGCCGGACGTCACGAACACCTCCCACTTCAGCGGAAGGTCTCGAGTTCCGCCTTCAGTCGTTTTTTTGGCCATGTTGAATCTCCATAGTTCGTTTGTTCGCCCTTGCCGCAGATTGGAAGCCGCTATAAGGGCCTTCGAAACCCTGCAACGGACGTAGCCGCATTGAAACTAAGGTCATCGGAGGTCAGCGGCCCGCCGCTTTGCTGATGGTCATAGTGATGCTCGTACACTACGTGGGACCCGTTCCATTTCCGGAGGACACTCCAACTCACAGTGCAGGTTCTGCCGGACACGTCGACCAAGTCGAGTGTCCACGCGGAATGCCTCTCGTCTGCAGCATCTCCAGGAATCGGGGTCTGTCGAATGGATATCAACAAACCACCGACTTCGGCCATTACGTGAAGGGGGACAAGGAAGTTGAAGAGAAGCGAGCGCACTCTCGCCTTTCCATGAACCGGTTCCTCCCCGGTCTCGCTGCTTGCCTCGATGTCATCGTCGTAAAAGGCGTCGAAGGTCTCAAGATACGCTTCGAAGCCTTCGATGATGTTGGTCTGGACGATGGCCGCATTTAGGCTGCGTTCTCGGATCTGGGAACTTGTAAATGGATCACGATCTATGTGATCGGCGAAGACGAAGCTCCCTTCCTTGGTCATTGAAGTTCCTCGACGTAGCAATCTGGATCGAAACGCATACTGCCGGTTTCTTGGCTCAGTCCTGAGTGAACCGCAGGCGACGTTCCAACCAGCCTGAAACGCAGCGAACCGTCTCGCACAATCAACCTTTCCTCGTGTCTTCGATGCGCGATGCGACCGAACGGTTTCATTTATTTCGATGCAAGAGTTATATATAGACCAGTCGGTCTCACCCTCAGCGCCCGCCTACGCTCTGGATACTTGGGCGTATTGCTCCAAAAAAATCAGGCCGGGCGCTATCAAGCAAAGCGCTCTGGCTATCCAAACCTTGTATTTCGAAAGAGCCCTCACTTGCGCAGAGGCAGCGGGAGAGCAGAGGAGACGCACATGTCATGGCAAGGAGCGCGAGCAAGTCGATACAGGGCGTCCGGTTACGCTGACGCTCGCTTTGAAGGCCACACTTTGAACCGGTGCTTATCTATCCCGAGGCTTGCGATTTTTGATTCAAGGGTTTGGTGTGGAATTCCGAGTTCTGCAGCAGCGCCACGCGGACCAGAAACCCGACCTTGGCATTCTGCTAATGCAGCTTCAATTGCTTTTCTTTCGCGCCCTGCAAACTCTTTCTTGTCCTCGGCGAGGACACCGGCGCGAGAAACCTGTTGCGCAGAGAGGTGCTTCGATTTTCCCGGCAGCCAAGTCTCGTCGACTGAGAACGCTTCTCCGTCGCACAGGATCACGGCACGCTCAACTACGTTCTGTAGTTCGCGGATGTTCCCTGGCCAGTCGTAGGCTTGAAACAGGTCCAGCGTCTTTTTCTTTATATGGCTGATCCTCTTTCCAGCTTTCTTGGCGTATCGCTCGACCAAATACTCTTACTAGCAGAGGAATGTCATCCTTCCTCTCGCGCAGGGACGGTACACAAATCGGAAAGACGTTAAGCCGATAGAAAAGGCCCTGGCGGAACGTACCGGCGGCAACTGAACGGCTTCGAATTTGCTGCGTACTAGCAAGTTGTCCATATCATTCCATATAAGGGCGTTTAAGCACTAGCGTTTTTACCAGGACCTAGCCAATGGTTCCGACTTTCACTTCGGCGTACTTTCTCTGAATTTTCAGTTGTTGCCGCGTGCTCCAAGAGAAGGCGGCGCGCACGTCGTACGCGCCGCCACCCCGCTCTAACTACCGCAGTGGTCTGAAGCCCGCGCGAACCTCTTCTGAAAAAGTTGTGGCTGTTCCCAGGCCGCAAAGTGCCCGCCCTTCTCAACCTTGTTGTAATGGATAAGTTTGGGATACGCCCGCTCTGCCCAACTCCGCAGCGCTTGATAGAGCTCTTCAGGAAACGCGCTTACGGCAACCGGGATGGAGACGTTTTTGAAGCCGAAAAAGGTGAGCTTGCTCTCCCAATGTCAACTGCATGACCAAGGAGGCGTGCAACGTCCCAAGGGGCCGGGGAAATCTGGGTGCAATTAGGGTGCAATAAGAGTTCCTGAGAGTCCCTGTTGGCGCCTAGGGTGGCGATCGGTACCGTTAAATTACAATCAGTTACCGCTGGCTCACTGGCTTCGCCTCTCTGCATGAAGCAATGCATGTGACCAACCTCCTCAGGTTGGATTCTAAAAAGTGGAGAAATCACGGTTGCTATTCAAGGGAACCTTTTCCTTCAGGCGGCACCGTGACCGACCGAGAGGTCAATCCGGTCAGAGAAACGACGTCGGCCGTGCCAGCAGTTCAATAGTCGCGAACGGAGGACGCGCCGAACGTAGGAAGATTGGACAAATTCCAGCCTCCTCCCAGCGCCTTGATCAGAAGCACACTCGCATCCAACCGACGCCGCAGTATGTCAATGGCGTTTCGCTCGTTGGCGAGCTCGATCGTCTGCGCAGTGATGACCTGGAGGTACGTGTCGACGCCACCCTTGTAACGATTCGTAAAAAGTTGAAGAGATTCCTGCGAAGACGCGACGGCTTGCTGCTGCTGTTGCGTTTCGTTCTCGAGAATACGCAAGGCGGCGACATTGTCTTCGACTTCCTGGAAAGCTGTGAGTGAAGTTTGGCGATAAGTTGCAACTGTCGCATCGTAGTTCGCGCGCGCCGATTCGGAAGTGGCGCGGCGGCGCCCCGCGTCGAACAGGGTCTGGGCGAGGGCTGGACCGACGGCCCAGAAGCCGCTCGGCCAGCCGAACCAGTTTGAACCTTGCGAGCCGGAGAATCCCGCGGTTCCCCCGAGGGTCACGGTGGGAAAATACGCCGCGCGGGCGATGCCGATCTGCTGGTTTGCCTCCGCCACTCGGCGCTCCGCGGCGGCGATGTCCGGGCGCCGCTGTAAAAGCTCAGACGGAAGGCCAATTGGAATGCTGGGGGGTTGATAGTTGAGCGGCGTTGCTGCGAGGCTGAATTCCGCGGGCGGCTTTCCGATCAAAATCGCAATGGCGTGTTCGAATTGCGCCCGTTGTACGGTGACATCCGTGTCCTGTACGCGAGTCGTATCGAGCTGGGTCTGTGCTTGCGCGACGTCGGCCTTCGGGGCCACGCCTCCTTTGAAGCGATTGAGCGTGAGCTGTAGGTTGTCGGAATAGGCTTTTACCGTATCGTCGAGAAGCTGCTTCTGAGCGTCGGCGCTGCGCAATTCGAAATAGTCCAAGGCGAGCTCGGCCTCAAGGGTGAGCTTTGCGGTCTCGTAGTCGGCAGCGGTTGCCTGCGCTTCTTCCCGCGCGGCAGCGACACCGCGGCGCACGCGGCCCCAGAGGTCCAGCTCGTAGGAAAGATCGAAGGGCAGCACGAAATCGCCCTTGCTGGATTGTTGGATCTTCGTCGGAAAGTTCGGCGAAAAATCTGAACTCTTGACATAGCTAGCGCTCGGCGCAGTGGTGATGGTCGGAAATTGCGAAGCGCGATTGAAGCGAATCGCTGCGCGAGCTTCGCGGAAGCGCGCTTCCGCTACCTTCAGGCTCTGGTTGGAACCGGCGATCTGCCCTTCCAGCTTGTTGAGTTCCGGATCGCCGAAAATCTCCCACCAGTTTCCGCGGCTCATCTGGTCGCCTGGCCGCGCGGGCTGCCACTGGTCTGACTCCTTGAATGAACCTGGTGCTTCTTCCTTATAGGTCGCTGTCGTTGGCACGGTGGGCTTGATGTATTTGGGGCCGACCGTGCAACCCGCGAGCAGCAGCACGAGCAGGAGCGCAACGATGCTGGTAAGGACGAAACGCATGACTGGAAAGAAGTACCTCATCGGCCAGACCCACCTGCTGGTTTGTTGGTCAGTCGGACGGGCATACCGCCGACCAGGGAGTCCGATGGATCGACAATGACTGCGTCTCTTGTTTGCAGGCCTGAAACGATTTCTACGCTGCTGCCGTAGTCGCGGCTAATCTTGACCGGAACCAACTCGGCTTTACCATCGCGAACCAGCCCGACCTGCAGGCCTTCTTTGCGGAAGATTAGCGTATTCGATGGAATAGTTACCGAGCGAGACTCGTCAGGCAGCTTGAGGTGCACAAAAACGTATGCGCCCGGCAAGAGTTGACCGGTCGGATTGTCGACATCGACTTCAACAAGCAGCGTACGCGAGGCGATGTCAATGGAATTGGCGTTGCGAACGAGAGTGCCATGAAAGGTTTGGCCCGGAAATTCATCAAGGGTCAAAGTGGCTGGCGCACCAGAGCGCGCCGCACGGGAGTATACCTCGGGAACCGCGACGTATAGACGCAGCTTACGAATGGCAGCGATGTGAAACAGTTCCTTCGGTTGCGTGCTGGCTCCTGCGTCAATGAGTGCTCCGATGTCTGTATTGCGGGCGGTGATGATGCCGTCAAAGGGAGCATAAACTTTCTCAAACGCTTGCAACTGCTCCAGGCGTCGCACATTCGCGGCGCTGGATTCGGCAGCCGCTTTCACCGCGCTGAGATTGCTGACCGCCTGGTCGGTTTCCTGTTGGGACACCGAGCCCGTGCTCACTAGGTCTTGCCAGCGGCTCGCGGTGATTTTGGCGATGTTCAGGTTGGCTTGCGCGGTATCCAGGTCCGCTCGAGCCTGCAGCAGCTGCTGGTCGACTTCGGGAGTTTCAATCTCCGCGAGCAACTGGCCTTTCTGGACATGCGCGCCAATGTCGAAATACCAGCGCTTGAGGTAGCCACTCGTTCGCGCATAGATCGGTGCGTCGCTGAATGCCTGAGTATTGCCCGGAAGGACAATTTCCTGTGTGGGGGCGCCTTCTCGAGGAAAAACTACGGCGACTGTGGGAATGGCGGCTTCTTCGGTTCGTTGTTTGAGTCGCGATTCGGCTGCGGCTCGCGAATGGATGCCGGAGTAAATCAGGAGAGCGAGGGCAGCGAAAGCGGCCGCCGCGACAAGGATTGCGATTCGGCGGCCGGATCCCAGGCGAGGGTGAAATCCATCGGGATTCGCTTGCACGGGCTGCGCTTCGATCGTTCCTGGTTCGGGGGTGGTTGTCACATTTTCCTCACTCGATGTCATTGGTTTTCCTTTAACTCACACTTGAATTGGTTCGGGCTCGCCCGTGGATTGTTCTTGGACAGTCGAAGGATCACGTCGTCTATGTAACAAGCTGAAGACCGCAGGGACGAAGATCAGAGTGGCTACGGTAGCGCACAACAAGCCGCCAATGACGGCGCGCCCGAGCGGTGCATTCTGCTCGCCGCCCTCGCCCAGCCCGAGCGCCATGGGAATCATGCCGATGATCATGGCCAAAGCGGTCATGAGCACGGGGCGAAAGCGGGTGAAACCGGCTTCGATGGCCGCCCTGACCGGATCTCCGTGGTGCAGGAGCAGTTCTTTG
>Ga0137361_10002316_pt1 | contig 12118 bp, 10 predicted proteins | sample Mad1_80_16metaG_FD_104923 | JGI IMG/M metagenome (GOLD analysis project Ga0137361, IMG submission 104923) | Vadose zone soil microbial communities from Angelo Coast Range Reserve, California, USA - Mad1_80_16 metaG | ecosystem: Environmental > Terrestrial > Soil > Vadose zone | place: USA... | reverse complement strand
AGTAAGAGTTGGAATACGTAATTCGTCACTTGGGGGCTGAATCGTCGATCGCCGCGATAAGCTCTTTCACCGAGATGGGTTTGGAAAGATGAGCGTGGAAACCGGCTCGCAGCGACTTTTGTTTGTCCTCAGCACCGGCAAATGCAGTCAGGGCAACTGCCGGAATATCGCGCCCTCCGCTCTCGGAACGGATCTTCGACAACAATTCGTATCCATCCATGCCAGGCATGCCGAGATCGGTAACCAGTATGTCCGGGCTTTTCTTCACGAACAATTGCAGAGCCTCGGCCGCAGATGCAGCTTCGATCACGGATGCTCCATAGCGCTCGAGCGCCGCGCTGACCACTTCGCGCGTATCGTCATCGTCCTCGACCAGCAAGACCCGAAGCCCTTCGAGGCTGCTCGATTCGCCCTTCTCAGTTGGTAGAGCTTCCTGGCGAGCGAGAGGAATCGGCAACTGAACGATAAACGTACTGCCCTTTCCGCGCCCCTCACTGTGGACGATCACTCTTCCGCCATGGAGCTCCACGATGTGACGGACGATCGCCAGGCCGAGCCCAAGCCCTCCGTGCCGGCGCGTACTCGACGAATCTGCCTGAGTAAACCGATCGAAGACATGAGGCAGGAATTCCGGTTCAATACCCTCACCGCTGTCCGCGATGCTGAGTTGAGCCTGGCTGCCGATGCGTCCGAAGTCCACTGTAATGCGGCCGCCGGAGTGCGTGAATTTCACCGCGTTGGCTAAAAGGTTCCACAATACCTGCTGCCATCGAGCAGGGTCGGCAAAGATAGATCCGACATTCTGGTCGAGATGTGTTACGAGTTCGATGGATTTGGCTTCAACGGCCGGTCGTATCGAGTCAACGGCTGTTTGAATGAAGGGCAACGGATCGATCCACGCCAGCTCGATCTTGAGATTTCCTGTAATGATTCTGGAAACATTCAGCAGGTCGTCGACCAGCCGGGTTTGCGCCCTCACGTTGCGGTCGATGACTTCCAGCGCCTTGGACACCTTGCTTTCGTCCAGCGCAGAATTTCGCAGAATGTCGACCCATCCGTAGATGGCAGTAAGCGGCGTCCGGAGTTCATGCGATAACGTTGCCAGGAACTCGTCCTTCATCCGGTTCGCCTGGACCAGTTCCGCTTCTCTGGCCTGGATTTCCTCCAGCATTTTGTTGAACGCATCCACCAGTATGCCGAGCTCGTCCTCGCTGTGCTTTGTCGCGCGAATTGATCGATCTTTTTGAAGCGACACTGCATTTGCCGTACGGGCCAGGCTCAGGATCGGCTCGGAAACCAGCTTCTGGAGCCGCGACGACAGCACGAAAGCAAACAGTATCGAGAACAGCAGAATCCCGGCGAGAGTCCCAATCTCCAATCGCAGGCGCGCATACGCAGGTGCCAGCGTCGCGCGGAGCTGGACGGTTCCGAGTTGCTTGCCGTTCAGTTCCATGGGAACACTCACCAAAACGCCCTCCTTGCTTTCCTGCGCGGCCAGCGGCTGCCTGGAACATGGCTCGCCGTTTTGAGGGACGCGCGCAACAAACAATCCAGCCGGCGTATAAATGCAGGAACCGACGACCGAGGGCTCTGCACGAAGGGAGTTCAGAGTCTCGAGGGCCGCGGCCTGATCGTTGAAAGAGACGGCCGCCACGGTGTTGTCCGCCACGATTCGAGCAAAGACTTCCGTGCTGGCTCTCAAATCCCGTCGCGCTTCGACGAAGTGGACGGCGATCAAAGCTCCACTGGCCACCAGGAGCGCAGAGGCGCTGATGATCATGATGATCGCGACGATCTTCTTCGGAATGGAGAGATTTCGAATCGAAATCATGGGTTGGCAGCCCGTCGCCGTGGGCGGACGATGTCCGCCAATCGCAGTAACCTGGAACTCACTTTCAACGACGCGCGTTCGGCGGCGTCGGGATTGATCTCGAATCGGATGCGTTGGCCGCTTTGTGTGAAGCGGATCATTCCGCCGGTGGTGATGAAGTTTTCGGTCTCTCCAACCATGAGGATAGGTGCGTTCGCTGCAGCATTGATGATCTCCGCCGACCTTTGCCCCTCCGATGGTCCCACGTAAACGAGCTGGCAACCTCGCACGTCTTCAGGAGAACCGATTCGCCGGGCAGCGAGAGGTCTGCCGCCCAGAGTCTCGCCCTGAATCGTTCTGTCCAGCGCGCCCTGGAAGGGGTCGCCGGCAAGACAAAACGTGAAGGGATCGTTGGGACTCGAAAACGCCTGGCTCGGCCATTCCACGAATTGTGCAAAGTTATAAAGGAAAGCAGCTTTGACCTGGTATTCAAGCGTGGGACTTTGTGAATTCGATGGAGGCGCGACAACCAATACGACGCAGCTGCACAAGACTGCGGCAACAGCGACCGCAAAATATTGTTGTTTCATTGGGGCGAACATCAGTGTCGCAGCCTTCAGTATATACTTCGGTCCAACCGGAGGTTGCTGTGCACACGTGGCGGTGGCTGTCCTTGCTCCTGATCCTCGGCATCGCCAGGTCCCCGGCTGTGGCTCAAAACGCCCCGGAAGGCGATTTCAAGAAACTCACCCTCGAAGAATTGTTGGACGTCAATGTGACATCCGTCTCACGAAAAGCCGAATCCTTGAGCAAGACGGCGGCGGCAATCACGGTGATCACGGCGGAAGACATTCGCCGCACCGGAGTTACCAGCATTCCCGAGGCTCTTCGCCTGGTGCCCGGACTTCAGGTCGCCCGATTCAACAACGGTAGCTGGGCGATCTCCGCCCGGGGATTCAACTCCACTGCCGCGAACAAACTACTCGTTTTGATCGATGGCCGGACCGTGTACTCACCTCTCTTCTCAGGAACATTCTGGGAAGTTCAGGACCTCATTCTGGACGACATCGCCCGCATCGAAGTCGTCCGCGGACCTGGAGCCGCACTGTGGGGCTCGAATGCCGTGAATGGAATCATCAACATCATGACGAAAAGTGCGCATCAGACGAAGAGTAACGCGGTGATCCTCACGGGAGGCGGAGCGAATGATCTCGCGCTCGGTTCCCTCCGCAGCGGAGGCGCGTTCGATCCGAACACCAGTTATCGCGTTTTCTCCAAGTATCTCTACCGCGATCAAATGGTTTTCGCCAATGGCAACGATGCAAAGGACAGCGTTCGAATCGGGCGAACGGGCTTCCGCGTCGACGGCGCGCACGGCAAGGATGAATTCACCTTGCAGGGCGACGCCTACCGGGGGTTCGAAGGAATTGCCTCGCGTGACGACGCCAAGGTCCTGGGAGGTGATGTCCTCGGCCGATGGAGCCGCAAAATATCGAATACGTCGGAACTTCAGGTCCAGGCATATTACGACCGTTCCCTCCGCCGGGTACCGCTCCAGAGCGACTTCCATCAAAGGGTCTTCGACATCGACCTGCAGCATCATTTCGAAATGGGCAGGCACGATATCACGTGGGGTGCGGGCTATCGCTGGAACAGCGATACGACGGTGCGTACACCTGTTCTCTTCTTCGTTCCATCGGAGCGGACATATCCGTTAGAAACCGCATTCGTGCAGGACGAGATCTCGCTGGCCAGGGACCGCGTCAAGCTGCAGTTCGGCTCGAAATTCGAGCATAACGACTTCTCAGGGTTTGAAGCGCAGCCGAGCATCCGCGCGTCATGGGCTGTTCGCAGCGAGCAATTCGTGTGGGCCGCCCTGTCGCGCGCTGTCCGAACGCCGACCCGATTCGACAGCGACATTCGGTTCGGACCGCCCGCCCTTCAGTTTGTCGGCAATCCGGATTTCCAATCCGAAGACGTGGTGGCGTTCGAGTTCGGATATCGATCGCAGCCGCTTCGGCGGCTTTCACTCGACCTGGCCACTTATGTCAACGTTTACGATCGCCTTCGCAGCCTGGAGCTTCAGCCGGCATCGTCGTCAATTCTTCTTTTGAACAATCTCAATGCGAAGACATACGGCGGCGAGCTTGCCTTGACTTACGACGTTCTTGAACGGCTGCGCTTCACGACGGGTTATTCCTATCTTGGCAAACGGCTGACGCTGGATCCGGGGCACAGAGATTTTTTCAACGGCACCATCGAGGGCAACGATCCCAAACATCAGTTCCTGGTGCGCGGTTCCGCCGATCTGGGCGGCGGCGTTGAGTGGGATTCCACCCTGCGATTTGTAGATCGGCTTCCCAGTCCGCTCGTCCCGCGTTATTGGGAATTGGACCAGCGACTTGGATGGTCGCCCACCGGAACGGTCGAACTGTCGATCATTGGCCGAAACCTGCTCCACCGGCATCATCCCGAGTTCGGCCCCGCGCCGCCCGCGCCGGGCCGCGAAGAAGTCGAGCGCAACATTTATGGGAGAGTCGCGCTGAGGTTCTAGGAAGATTTTTAGAAAGAATTAGCCGCGAATTACGCGGATTACGCGAATGGGGCGCATCAAGAATCTTTTTTGCGCCCCATTCGCGTAATCCGCGTAATTCGCGGCTAATTCTTGTAAAATCTTTTCCACGATGACCCGGCGGGACCTGTTGCAAAGCGCGTTCTTGGCTGCGTGGCCTGTTATCTCCTTCGCGAGAGAGAGCCGCAATCTCGCGTTCACTCTGGCACAGTTCCTCAACCAGACGCGATTCGATAGTCTGCCGCCTCGTGCGATCGAGCACGCCAAAATGATCCTCGCCAGCACGCTGGCGAGCGCTGCGCCAGGCTCACTCATCGACTCGGCCCGCATCGTTCGCGACCTGGCAAAAGAACGGGGTGGAAAGCCGGAAGCCACCCTCTGGTTCGACGGTACGAAGCTTCCGATGAATGAGGCCGCGCGGGTCAATGCCATGCTGAGCGATGCTGCAGCTTCGGACGACAGCGACCTGCGCAACGTGGCGCACACAGGCACGACGCTGACAGCTGCCGGGCTTGCCATCGGCGAACGCACGGGTGCAACGGGCCAGGACCTGTTGTGCGCCATCGTCACGGGATACGAAGCCGCAGGCCGGATCGGCGAGGCGCTCAGCGGCGACAGACAGGGTTTCCACGCTTCCGTGATCGTTGCTTTCGGCGGAGTTGTCGCGGCAGCCAGGCTCCTTAAACTCACCGACGAGCAAATGGCGCACGCCATCGGCCTCACTGCAACCACGATGGGCGGTCTCGCAATCGGCACCAACAGCTGGGCCCGCGAGTACCAGGCAGGTAACGCGGCCCTGTGCGCGGTCAACGCAGCGCTGGCCGCCGGCCGCGGTTTTACAGTCAACGAAGACATGCTGGAAGCGCCGCGCGGTTTTCTGTCGGTTTTTGGCGGCGGCAAGGTGGATACGGAGAAGCTGACCCGCGACTTCGGCAAGGAGTGGGACATCGTCACGCACATGGCGATCAAACTCGTGCCCGGCGCCCATGCGTTTCACCCTGCTGTGGAAGCTGCTGTCAACGCCGCCCGGCAATCCGGCGTTCCGCCGGAAGACGTCGTGCGGATTCTCGTCAGCGGGCCCCAGATCCGGATAATCGCCCGCGGCCGGCCCCCCAGGGATTTGGTCGAGGCCATCCACAGCCTCCACTACTTCCTGGCCTCCGCTGTCGCGGACAAGGACTTCTCCTGGGTCCACGCCACGCCGGAAAAGATTCACAACCCGGCAGTCGCGCGCCTGATCGGCCTGATCGAGGCCGACCCTTCGCCGCCTCCGGTTCACTACGACTGGAGTTGGGGCGGCACCGTCACGATCGTCACCAGATCCGGCGTCAAATACACAAGCACGGTCGATGCGCCGAAAGCGTCCGGGCCGCGCGGCATCGAGTGGAGCGACGTCGATGGCAAGTACCGCGCCCTGCTGCCGGACTCAGGACTGCCGGCAAAGCGGACCGAGGAGATCTTGAATCTGATACACGGCTTCGAGCACGTGAAAAACGTCTCCGAACTGACGCGCCTGCTCAGGCCACGGCTGTAGAAAGTGTCAATGCAATACACAGGAGGACCAAAAATGAATACCAGATTACTTTTCGTGATCGCCTTGATCGTGGCTGTCGCGCTGCCTCTGGCGGTCAGCGGTCAGGATAAGAAAGACTCCGGCGCCGTCAGTATTACCGGATGCTTCAACAAAGGCGCGGACGCGGACCACTACGTCATCAAGGACGACAAGACCGGCAAGGAAACGATCGTCATGGGCGACGCCGGGTTGCTGTCGCGCCATGCGAACAACCATCAGGTCACGGTCACCGGGGCGATGGCGAAGGACAAAGATAAGGATGTCCTGAAGGCCAGCGGCCTCACGATGATCGCTGTCTGCAAGTAAGGAAACAACGTAAACTGTAGCGGCGGTCATAGACCGCCGGAGATCTCGCAAGTTGTCGTATTGGCGGCGGTCACAGACCGCCGCTACAGTGACAAGCCTTATGGATAAACCAAAACATCCACAAGTGATTCGAACCTGGAAAGTCGAGCACATTCGAAAACCCGGCTCCGACCGGCGCGCCAGGCCTGTCCAACCCAAATCTCGCAGGAAGCCCAGATAGCCGCTTGCCGCCAGTCAGCAGCGGCTACAAATGTGCGCCCTCCATCTTTATCTTCCCCTTTACGGATTCCAGAAGTTGTAATCTCTTTCGAAGCATATCCTTGAAAACACGGCTGTCGGCATGATCCATTCCCTGGATCGCTTCCTGTTCCGCGCCTTCGATCAATTCGAGCAGAAGATTCCTTTCCAGATCGTTAATGTCTACTTTCATGGCCTGCGCCCCTCTTTTCTGATTCCTTCATGCTGCCAGGCGTTGTGGACATTCGTGGTAAGGACGAGCGAAGTGAACCATCTTCGGATTCACCAGCTGCTTGAAATCACCGAACCCCATTCGAATAGTCTCCTCGTGTGTGCCGGCATTGAACTCGATCTCCCGCTGTCTGGCGAGCGTCGATTCACAATACGCCGGCAGATTGAAGAGGCTTCCAAAAGGCGGCATTGCGCCGGTCTTGCAAGTTGGAAACGCATCGCCGAATTCGTCCTCTGTTGCGAGACGCAACGTCTGACATCCAATCTCTTCCCGCAGTACATCCAGATCTACAGTATCGTTTGACGAAAGCACTGCCATAACGAGGGCATCGTCGTCCGCGGTCAAGAGAACGGACTTTACCATCTGACTTCCAGGGATATGGGCAACTGCAGCGATCTCCTGTGCCGTATATGCTGTGGGATGTGAGTGATGAGTGTAGGGGACTCCCAGCTGGTCGAGATGCTCCCTCAATTTCATCGAAATCATAGGCACCTCCCGAATTGCTTCTCTCAAGACCATTATCGGCCGATCGGGGACCGATGGCCTGTCCTCTATTGGGCCGTGACCAATAAAGTGATGAGCCGACGCGCGTTATAATGTTGTCAGGGATTTGATTTCCCGGAAAGGGCACTACTTATGAGATACAAAGAGTCATATGGCGACAAGCAGCGGCAGGACCAAAAGCGCAAAAAGGAAGAGGCCAAGAATGAATCAATCCCCGAAGAAGCCCCGCAGAAACCTGTAACTGAAGAGCCCAAAAAGCCCGTGAAGCGATCTCGGAAAGAGAAAAGCGCGGCGTAGAACTGTTTCCAGCGTACAAGGAAGAAGCATCAGGCGAGGGTGTTCCCCTCCTCGGAGAGGAGGGGTGGCTGCGCCATTAAGCAAACGATCCCGTTCCGAAGCGGCGCAGACGGGGTGGTCGCTCACACGAAATGTTTCGCCGAACTGACCACCCCGTCCGCGCCTTTCAATGGAGGCTTCGCAGCATTTTCTTGATGGCGCGTCCACCCCTCCTCTCCGAGGAGGGGAACACCCTCGCCTCCTGACTCTATTCCATCCCGTTCAGAGTTGGCGCAATGGCCGGTGCCAGCAGCTTCAGTGTGGCGACGGGAAGTGCGCTCGTGAATACGTAGTCTCCAGCCTTGTCGCCGCCGACGTAAGCAGTGAGGACACCAAAATATCGATCCCCGATATAGAACACGAAAGTGCCGGTACGGCTGACCGCACGCGAAGACTTGACGTAGCCTCCCCGTCCAAACGTCTCGAAACGATTGTCGCCGGAACCGGTCTTTCCTCCAGTGACAACAAGCTGGCCGTCCTTGCCGGTAAATGCGCCCGCCAGCCGGATCGCTGTTCCTTTCTGCACCACATCGGCAAGAACCTGGTGCAGCGCGTGAGCGACGGCCGGATCCATTGCCCGTTCACCCGGCTGTTGATTGGGCTGGAAAACCGTTTCGTAGGGCGTATCACCGGCAAATCGCAATTGCCGGACGCGCAGGGTCGGCAATCGAACTCCATCATTTAGAATGATGCCCATCAATTCGGCCAATGCGGCGGGCCGATCGGCCGAACTTCCGATCGCAGTGGCCAGGGACGGAACAAGGCGGTCAAACGGAAAGGCGAGGCGTTGCCAGTATGGCGTCATCCGGGCGAATGCATCTTCTTCGAAACGAATACGAAGCCGGACTTCCTGAGCCCGCCGATTCTTCGTTTGAAAGAGCCAGCGAGAAGACATCGTCCGAACGCCGGCACTGCGTTCGAACAATTCAGCCCAGGATACATCCGGGTCCTGGATCATCTGACCGGCGCACCACACATCCAGCGGATGCCGCTGGAGCAGATAACCGTAATCGGACATATTGAGATGCGTTGGATCATAGGCTTTGAACAACCGGGCCGCCTCGTCTGCTGAAACGGTGCTGCCGTTCGACTGAAGCCAATTGGCCAGGGCGTCCTTGTTAGCGGCGGGATTCCATGAAAGAAAGAGCATGGCCAGTCGGCGAGCCGACTTGTTCCGGGTTCCCAGCACCTCGTTGACAATGGCATCCGGTGTTAAACCGCGATAAGTCCGATATGCCCCGTAAAGAAAATGTTCCGATTCCTTTTCCGCGATTTCGTTCAGCAGCCGCAAGCGCTCAGGATTATCGGGTTGATCCAGGACCTTCTCCATATCAAATGGAAGCCGGGCTTCGTGGAACCGCACGAGATCGCGCATGAGGCGGATGTACACGAGATTCACAGAATGTTGCAGGCCATCCCGCAGCGTGTACATCATTCCATTTTCTTTCTTGTCGAAATTTGCAAAGACATGCGCGCCTCCGCCGGTGAAAAACAGTTCTCCCGGATTGCCGGAGTATCGTCGGTCGAGAGCCTTGTCCAACAGAGTGTCCAGAGCGAGATCGGCGTCGGCGCCCATCGTCTCCGCGGTCCAGCGAGTAATCGGATCCCGGGCCGCCTGCGCAAGTTGTCTGAGAGCCTGAGTGTCCAGCCCGTGGAACTCATGATAGAGAGAAGCTACCAGTTCAAGATAGTGAGACAGCGTCCGCAGCTTGGCGGTACTACCCAATTCCAGCTTCATTCCTTCATTCAAATCGAATGGCTGATTGAGCGTGTCGGCCTGGGCACGGAGCACATTGCCGGCCGGCGTGCGTTCAAAGAGGGTAAAGCTATACATCACCTGCGCTGGATCACCACGTAGCAGCAGGTGTTCCTGCCGAAGTCCCTGCGCCTGGACGAAAGCGGGATCTTTCAGCTTTTGAAAAAGAGCCAGCACGTCGTTTTGCAGACTGATGTTGAGCGTCGTATCCGCATCGAGGTGCAAACGATCGAGCGCGTAAAGATCCGGCACGCCCAAAACTGTCATCATGTGCGCGCGGAACGCATTTGTTGCCTTGCGCTGAACGTATGGAACGGGTTGTGGAGCCGGTGCACGGTTCAAAAACTCCAGCGGAGCCGATTCCACACTTCCGGCGAGATCTTTTGAAATGGCGCCCTCGGTCTCCAGTTGTCGAGCGTAATAGCGCACTCGAGCTTCAAGAGCGGAGCGATCTTCCTTTAAATAGAAGGATGGGGCGCGAGCGGCGCAGATGAGCGCCAGCATGTGTTTGATAATTCGTGCTTTGTCTTTTTTCGGACCCGGGCCGTTGATGACAGACAGCACCTCGTGCAGTTCGACGCCGAACCACGCGTGGAGACCGGCTCCCAGGCCATTGACCTCACCGTAGTTGGAGGCTGCCGCAAGCGGCACAGAATTCAAGTAGTCCAGCACGATTTCACGCCTCTCGGCGCTGGTATCAGGCCCCGACCGATAGACGCGAAGGCTTGCGCTGACCATCTGCCGCAACTTATCCGTTGCCGAGCTCGTTCTCCCGCCATCGGCATAACGGAATTTTTCGATCTGCGTGGCGAGCGTGCTTCCGCCCTCGAGGTGAACTGGAAGTCCCAATTTATGGCCGGCGTACAAAACACCGGCTTTCGCAAGGCGTCCCCAGTCGACAACCGGATTGCGGCTGGCGAAACTCGAATCCTCCAGCTCCCGATTCTCAACAAACAGCAGGGCCTTGACCACTAACGGCGGGATCTCATCGTAGGTCTTGAATACCTGGTCGTTCGAGTCTGCGTCGTAAAGCGTCGTCCCATTTTCGCCGCGGATTATCAGCCCGGCTTCAGCCGGTTCGCGGTAGGGAGGCGTAATTTTCCAGCGCGTCAGCCCTTCCAGTTCCGGTGAAAGGCGTGCCTGTTCCACGATATGGTATCCGGCGCCCATCAGCTGACGCTCGAATGCAGGCAATTTGGAATAGCCTCGCGCCTCGTTAAAAGGTCCGCTTTCCGGAAACGCGATTCGCGGACTGGGCCCCGGACCAATGCCATAGGACAGGCGGGCCGCGACGGTAGAAAACAACATTGCTTCCATTCCGGAAGTGCGCGCTTCGTAGAGCCCTGCGGTTAAAAGCAGCAGCGTCGGCAGGGTTAAGAGGAACCATCGGGTGTTATTTCGCAGGTTCAAAAGATGGATACGCCTCCACCACACTCGATTTGTTTCTGTTTTTCGCCACTTGTCCGGCAAGTCTTCCGAAGTCAAAGAACCTTCACGCCACATTTGTCTTCCTCATTTACGAGCTACATCGGATGTCGTGCACGACATCCGAGATATGCAATTCAGGCTCCGCAGCGCTTCATAGTCGGACGAACCCTGACAGGAAGTTTTCTCAGTACGCGCAAAGAACATTGCCCGGCGCGCCAGGCGTCAACAAGGTGTGAAATATCTTGCGCTCCGACACATATCGTGCCACGATATCGTACCACGATGCAGAACAAATCCAAGCCTGACAGGGAAGCCGAATACAGGGCATTGGCCGACTTCCGATATCACATCCGGCGCTATCTGGATTTCAGCGATCAAGCCGCCAAAAAGGCAGGCATCGAATCGAAGCAGTATCAACTGCTCCTCGCCATCAGAGGTCTTCCCGAAGAAATTGAACCCACGGTTGGCACGCTGGCTCAACGGCTGGGCCTTCGTCACCACAGCAGCGTCGAGCTCATCAATCGTGCCGAAGCAAATCAGCTTGTAAAGCGGTCGCGCAACGGAGCCCGTGTCCTTGTGAAATTGACGGACAAGGGCCAGCGCGTCTTGTCACGGGGAGTCGAGGAACGCCTCCAGGAGCTTCGAGTGGCGGGACCGGTTCTCGTCGAGGCTCTTCAGCAACTTATCCATGCGAATCACGTACCGAAAAGGAAAAGAAAATGAGAAACCAGGACAAGATTAAACTCTTATGTTTGCTGTTGTTAGTCGCAGCGTCAATCGCTGCCGGCTGCAAGAAAAACGTCGCCGCGGCTCCTCCTCCGCCTCCGCCCGTGCAGCCGACGCCACCATCACCACCTGCTCCGGCGATCACGCTTCGTGCAGCGCCGGCGACAATCGACCGGGGCCAGGAAACGTCGCTTCAGTGGGAAGCGAAGAATGCGGCCAGCGTGCGGATACAGCCCGATGTCGGCAACGTTCAAAGTCAGGGATCGCGCTCAGTCTCTCCCACCTCGTCCGTAACTTACACCGCTACCGCCACGGGTCCCGGGGGGTCTGCAAGCGATACCGCGCGCATCACGGTTCGCGTTCCGGCCGCAGCGGAAACGACACGAACCGAACCGCGGCCGGACACGCGTGTGAGCCTGGAAGAAGTCTTCAGGCAAAACATACAAACAATCTATTTCAACTACGACCAGAGCGACATCCGTCCGGACCAGGTCTCGCGGCTCGAAGGCAATGCTTCCTGGTTAAAGCAACACCCAGGCGTGAAATTTACAATCGAAGGGCATTGTGACGAACGAGGAAGCGCGGAATACAACCTTGGCCTGGGTGACCGGCGTGCTAACACCGTGAAGGAGTTCCTT
>Ga0137361_10002311_pt1 | contig 12130 bp, 4 predicted proteins | sample Mad1_80_16metaG_FD_104923 | JGI IMG/M metagenome (GOLD analysis project Ga0137361, IMG submission 104923) | Vadose zone soil microbial communities from Angelo Coast Range Reserve, California, USA - Mad1_80_16 metaG | ecosystem: Environmental > Terrestrial > Soil > Vadose zone | place: USA... | reverse complement strand
GGGTCCCCGATTGTCCGATGCCGCTCCTCTCGCTACGTTCTTTCCAGGAAAACCGGACCGGGCCGGCGCCTTCTGGGACGCGCCCTTCTCGAGCACGGGGCTTCGGCGCTGCCCTCGTCGTCCAAGGGAGGTCGATATGCGCCCAAGTGCTCGGTGGGTCCCCCTGGTTACGGGGGCGACGGTGCTTTCCGCCCTCGCGGCGATCGTCCCCAATGGCGTTCCCTCCCGGTGGGACCGTCCCGGCGGGAAGCCGCACCCCCCGGCCCCGGGCCGCCTCGGCTTCCAGCCCAACCGCGGACAAGCGGGCCCCGACGCGAGCTTCGTTGCCTGGGACCCGGGCTTCTACGCGGAGCTGCGCGCGACGGGAGCCGTGCTCTCGTGGAGACCGGCCCGCGACGCCGCGGCGGCCCGGCTGCTGGTCCGGTTCGCGGGCGGTCGCCCGCCCCGGGCGGTCGCCCTCCGCGACCCGCTGCCGACGCGCAGCCACTACTACCTCGGCAACGACCCGAAGCGCTGGCTCACCGGCGTCCCCGAGTACGCGAGGGTCGAGTACGCGGGCGTCTATCCCGGCGTGGACGTCGTGTTCCACGGCCAGCCGGGCGCGCTCCGCTACGACTTCGTGGTGGCCCCGGGCGCCGACCCGGGCGCGATCGCCCTGGAGTTCGACGGCGCCCATGGCCTGCGCGTGGACGAGGCGGGCGACCTCGTGCTTTCCACCGCGGGGGGCGAGGTGCGGCATCGACGGCCCACGATCTACCAGGAGGGCCGGGGCTCACGAAGGCCCGTGGAGGGCCATTACGTCCTGCGCGGGCCGAGCCGGGTCGGGGTGGAGGTCGCGGCCTACGACCGGAGCGAGCCTCTGGTCGTCGATCCCACGCTCGTCTACTCGACCTACCTGGGCGGCGTGCGCCGGGACTACGGAAATGCGGTCGCGGTGGACGCGTCGGGGTCTACATACATCGCCGGCGGCTTCAACTGGGGCGACAACACCGACACCGACGTGTTCGTGGCGAAGTTCGACCCCGCGGGCCAGATCCTCTGGAGGACCGAGATCCGAGGCGCTTTCAACGAAGAGGCCGCGGGCATCGCCCTCGACCCCGCGGGCAACGTCCACCTCGCGGGCACCACGAGCTCCTTCCCCTCCGACCCGCTGGGCCGCCCGGAGTACCCGCGCACCGCGGACGCGATCCAGCCGCTGTACGGCGGCGGCGCGAGCGACGCTTTCGTGACCGTGCTGGGACCCTCGGGAACGATGTCGTACTCGACCTTCCTCGGGGGCAGCGGCGACGACCAGGCGAAGGCCATCGCCCTCGGCCCCGCGGGCCACGCTTACGTCGCGGGCCTCACCAACTCGCCGAACTTCCCCCTCGCCCAGCCGCTGCAGGCCGCCCTGGGCGGGGGCTACGACGCCTGGGTCGCCCGGATGAACGCCGACAAGTCGGCTCTCGTCTACTCGAGCTACCTGGGCGGGTCCGCGGACGATCGCGCGCAGAGCCTGGCCCTAGACGCCGCGGGGAACGCGTACGTGGCGGGAACGACCAGCTCACCGGACTTCCCGACGGCGAGCCCGCTGCAGGAGACCTTCCGGGGTGGCGCCTCCGACGCCTTCGTGTCGAAGCTGGCCAAAGACGGCGCGCAGCTCCTCTACAGCACCTACCTCGGCGGCACCGGCGCGGACGCCGCTCGCGGCGTCGCGGTGGATGGCGCCGCTCAGGTCTACGTCACGGGGACGACCGACTCGACGGATTTCCCGACCGAGAACGCCCTCGAAGGCGGGCTCTCCGCACCTCCGAACGCCGACGCCTTCCTGGCGAAGCTCGATTCCGCGGGCGACGCCCTCGTCTACTCGACATACCTCGGCGCCAAGGGCGGCAACGGCGTGGCCGTCGACGCCGGAGAGAACGCCTACGTAACGGGGGGCGGTGTCCTGGCCGCCAAGCTCTACCCAAATGGATCGGCGCTCCTCTACGCCTTCTGGGCCGTGGCGGGAAGCGCGATCGCCGTGGACGAGAGCGGCCACGCCGTCGTCACGGGCGGGACCTTCTCGAACCTGCTGCCCACCTTGAACGCCGTCCAGCCGCGCAACGGCGGCATGTTCTCGGCTCGCGGCCGCGACGACGCGCTCCTCGTGAAGATCTCCGACGCCCCTGCCCCACCCCCCGCGATCGAAGAGAACGACGCGCGCGTCTCCTACACCGGGACCTGGGCCGAGAACGAGGCGCCCGAGCACAGCGGCGGGCGCGCCGTCTACTCCGACGAGACCGGGGCGAGCGCGACCCTGACCTTCACGGGGACCGGGGTCCAGCTCATCGGTCGCCGGGACGACTCCACGGGCTTCGCGGGCGTCACGACCGACTCCACGAACTGGGGAGCGGCGGACACCTACGCGTCGCCGACGCAGGAGCAGGCCCTGATCCTGTCCATCACCGGGCTGCCCGCCGGCGCCCACACCCTGACCCTGACCGTCGCGGGCTCCCATAGCGTCCGCTCGCAGGGCAACGGGGTCTGGATCGACGGCTTCAACGTCCTGGGCGCGCCCGAGCCCACCCCGGCTCCGACCTTCAGCCCTCCCGGCGGGACCTACGACCAGCCGCAGACGGTCACCCTGAGCGATGCCGCGAGCGACGCCGCGATCTACTACACGACCGACGGCAGCACGCCGACGACGTCCTCCACCCCCTACGCGGGCCCGATCTCGGTGACCCGGTCCACGACGATCAACGCGATGGCGGCGGCGAGCGGGAGGGCGGACAGCGACGTGGCCAGCGCCACCTACAGCCTGCAGGCCGCCAGGCCCACCTTCAGCCCTCCCGGGGGAAAGTATCTCCTTCCCCAGTTCGTCTGCATCTCCGATGCGAGCCCGGGGGTCTCCATCTACTACACCACCAACGGGAGCACCCCGACGACCTCCTCGAACCGGTACACCGGGCCCATCCTCGTCATCGTGAAAACGACCGTCCGGGCGATCGCGGTGGCTCCTGGCTGGTCCCAGAGCTCCGTGGAGAGCGCGACCTACGCTCCTCTCCTTGGACTCTGGCCTCGGCCCGCTCCGCCAACCCCCCGGTAGCGCACCCGCGCGGCGACCATCTTCCGCCGGGACGCGGTAGAATCGCGCCCGATCGAGAGAGAACGTGGGCCGCCGGTAACGGGGTCGTGGCCCGGGCGACACGAGTCACGCGGCGGCCGGCCACGGAGTCGAGCGCTCTCCTGCGCTCCGCGCGCGGCACGCGTCCTGCAAAGAGTACGCACGGGAGAGCACCGCGCCACCGGCATGACCCTGACCCGCCGATCCACGCTCCTCGCCGCCCTCCTCATCCTTGCCCTCGCCGGTGGCATCGTCACCCTCGCCCACCTGCGCACGTCCGTCCGCCAGGCCCTGGACGCGCGGCTCCTCACCGGCCGGCCGCTGCAGTTCGTGCCGGTGGTCGAGGACGCCCGCGTTCCGGCCTGGGGCGACGGCACGGTGCGCGCGGCCGCGCTCCTGTCCTCGCACCTCGTGACGGCGGGCGGAAGCGGTGTCCGCGAGGTGGACGGACGAGACCTCTCGGCCGGCTTGCCCACCCTCCGGGCCGCGGCCGCCGTGGCCTGGCGCCGCGAGGCGGTCGTTGCCCTGGAAGCGGGCGGACTCTACCGCCGCCACGCCGGCCACTGGGAGGAGATGCGCTCGGGCTGGGGAACGCTCCACGTGCGCGCCCTCGCCGAGACCGCGGCCGGCGAGCTGCTCGTCGGCGCCCGCGAGGGCCTCTTCCGCGCAGAATGGGGGGCCCTTCGTCTCGAGCGCCTCGATGCCCACCCGGTGCGCGGCCTCGCCGAAGGCGCGGGCTTCCTCCTGGCCGGCGGCGAGGAGGGCCTCTTCCGCGTCGAGCCCGGCCGGATCATGCGCCTCCAAACGCCGGACCCGTGGATCGAGACGATCGGGATGCTCGACGGAGAGGCGCTCGTCGTCACTGCCGCGGGTCTCGTGCGCGGCCGGCCGGGCGGCCGCTTCGCGCCCGTACCCGGCGGCGACGACCTGGCTTCCGGCGTGGTCCACGAGGGCCGCTTTTTCGGAGTGACGGAGCCGCCCGTGGACGCGGTGCTGCGCTACGATGCGAGGGGCCGGCTCGGCGAGGAGCGGCTCCCCGCGGTCGCGCGCCACGTGATGGTCGCGGGCGGCCAGCTGCTCGCGGACACGGACGACGGGCTCTTCCTCCGCGGAGCGTCCGGCTGGCGGCGCTTCGCTCCCCGCGCCGAAGCCCTGCCCCCGGGAGCATTCCACGTGGGCGCGCTGGACTTCCTGGGGGGCCGGCTCGTGGCCGGCTTCTTCGACGGCGGCCTGGCCACGGCCGAGCTCGCGCCCGGACGGGCCGCCCCCGCCCTGATCTGGCGCGCGGTGCCCGGCTCCGAGGCCTGGGGCGTGAACGCGCTCCTCGGCGCGGGGGGTGCGCTCTACGTCGCGAGCCTGCGGGGGGCCGCGCGCTTCGACGGCCAGCGCCTCGTACCGGTCCCGGGGCCGGGGGCGGCGTTCGCGCTGGCCGCCACGCGGGACGGAGTGGCGATCGGCTACGCGCAGGGCGTGCTCTTGCCGGGCTCGACCTTGCTCTCGGCCTTCCACGGCCTGCCCGGCAACCAGGCGCTGGCCCTCTTGGCCGGCCAGAGCCTGTTCGTGGGCACTCCTTCGGGCCTCGGAGCCCTGGACGGCCGCCGCGTCCGGTGGCGCGTGACCTCGGGCGACGGCAAGCTGCCCCACCCCTGGGTGACGGCGCTCTACGCGGGCCCGGACGGGCTGTACGTCGGCACCTACGGCGGCGGGGTTGCCCGCCGCGCGGGGCCCGACGCTCCCGGCCACCCTCCCGTCGACGCCGCGCGCTACCAGCCGTTCCCCGAGACGGCGGATCTGAAGATCAACCCCGGTTGCCTCGTGGAAGCCGGCCGTCGCCTCTACGCGGGGACCGACGGGCGCGGCCTCTGGCGTCTGTCCGCGGACGGCGCGCGCTTCGAGCCCTTGCGCCTGCCCCTGCCCTCGCCACGAGTGACGGCCCTCGCGCCGGGCGAGGGTGCACTCTGGATCGGCACGGACGAAGGGCTGGCCCGCCTGCCCCTGAACGACGAGGACCCGTGAAGGACCGCGGCCCTCTCGCCCTGTCTTCCTTTGCCCTGGCGGCTCTCTTCGTGGCCTCCGAAGCGCGAGGTCAGGCCGGACTGCTCGTGCCCACCAGTCGTGGCCGCCCCGACGCATCCGTACTGGCCCTGCGCGACATGGTGATCGACGTCGGGATCGCCCGTGGCTACGCCAGGGTGAACGTCCGCCAGATCTTCGAGAACAAGACCGGCACCCCCCAGGAAGGGACGTACCGGTTCCGCCTGCCGCCCTCGGGGGTGGTGGGCGACTTCGCGGTCTGGGACGACCTCCAGCGCATTCCGGGCGTGATCCTCGAGAAGCAGCGCGCGCGGGCCATCTACCGCGAGCTCACCAGCCAGCGCATCGACCCGGGCCTCTTGCAGCAGGGCGAGGAAGAGGCGGGCGTCTCCGGCCGGCCCTCCGGGGGCGCGGCGTTCTCGGTCCGGGTGGCGCCGACCCCCGCGTGGGCGACCAAGCGGGTCGAGCTGCAGTTCCAGCAGGAGGTGCCCTTCGTGCAGGGGCAGGGGGAGTTCCGCCTCGGCCTCGCTCCTCCCGACGGCGAGCCTCCGGTGGCGAGCGCCCTGACCGTCCACGTGAACCTGCTCGACGACACGCTCGTCCCCGCCGCGGGCGGCTGGCCTTCCAACACCGAGGCGGGGCGCCAGATCGCGTACACGGGCGAGAACGTGCGACTGGATCGGGACGTCGTGGTCCGGTTGAGAGCCCGGGAGGGCGCGCCCCTCCTGCTCGCCGCCTTCCGCAACCCCGAGGGGATGCTGCCCGACGGGCTCGCCCTCGCCCCCTGGGAGCGGCCCTCCGAGATCCCGCCCGAGAAGGACGGCTTCTTCCTGCTCGAGGCCATGCCCCCCGCCGCCCCGACGGGCGCCGCGCGCGGCGAGTCCGCGGGAGCGCGGCCCGCCGTCTCCCTCGCGATCCTGTTCGACACCTCCCTCTCCCACCGCTGGTCGGGGCTCGAATCCGCCTACGCCCACCTCGTGAGCGTGCTCCGGTCGCTCGGGCCCCAGGACCGCTTCGCCCTCGTCCCCTTCGACCGCCGCCCCGCCGCCGGCGCCGCCCTGAAGCCGGCCACCCGCGACACCGTCGAGGCGGCCCTGGTCGCGCTGCGCGCCCGGCCGCTCGCCCCCGGCTCGGACGTTGTGGCGGCGCTCCGCGAGGGCCGGGGCCTGGCCGGGAGCGGGGGGCGGCTGCTGCTCCTCACGGATGGCCCGGGGATCGCTTCGAAGGCGCTCCTGGAGGCGCGCGGCCCGCTGCCCCTCTTCACGGCCCTGAGCGGCGAGGAGACGCCCGAGGCGTACGGCACCGCATCGACCCAGCTCCTGCCACCCGGCTCGGCCGAGATCGAGGAGGACCTGTTCTGGACGCGCGTGGTCGGCCCCCTCGACAAGGCCCCCGGGCCCCCCGGGAGCAGTGGGGTCCCGGAGCGGCGAGCCACCGAGGCGCTGCCGTTCCGGGTCTCGGGCGGTGAGCCTCGGCTCCGCGACGTCTATCCGGTCATGGCGCAGCCCGTCGCGCCGGGGAGCCTGTCGGGATGGGTGGGCCGTTATGCCACGCCCCAGGCGACGCTGCGCTTCGAGATGAGCTCGCCGCTCTTCAAGGACGGCCTGGCCTCGCTCGAGGCGGACCTCCCCGAGAAGGCGCTCGAGGCCCGCGACCTGCCGCGCCGATGGGCGCGGGCACGCGTCGACTACCTCCTGCGGCGCATCGAGGCCGAGGGCGAGCGGCGCGACTGGGTGGACGAGGTGATCGCCCTGTCCAAGCGCTACAAGTTCGTCACGCCCTACACGGCGTTCCTGGCCGCGCCCCGCTCGCTGCTGCGGCCGCGGCGCATCCAGCCCGGCGACCCCGTCCTGCGCGTCGAGTGCGATCCGGGGACGACGAGGGCGGTGGCCCTCTTCCCCTTCGGGCTGCGCCTGCCCCTCGTGCGCCGGCCGAGAACGAACCTTTGGGAGGGCCGGTTCCTGGTCCCCGAGGGCCTTCCCGACGGGCGCTACACCCTCCGCATCCTCCTGCGCGACGCCGGCGGCGCCACCGTTTCCGAGCCGAAGTCGTTCGTCCTCGACGGACGCGCCCCCGCGATCACTCCCGAGCTGCCGGCCGCGGCTCGGGCGGGCGACGCGGTGCGGGTGGCCGCGCGCGCGGACGAGGACGTGGTCCTGCTCTCGGCCCGCCTGGCGGACGGCGCGCCGGTGCCCCTGCGCTGGGACGACCGCCGCGGGCGCTCGGTCGGGGTGCTCGTCGTCCCTCCGTCCATGACGGGAGCCCAGGAGGTGTTCTTCGAGGCGGTGGACGCGGCCAAGAACCGCGGCTTCGCCCGCGCGCGCCTGGAGGTGCGCCCATGAGCCCCGTCCGAGGCGCGGTCCGCCGGCGCCTGCTGCCGATCGTCCTGCCCCTGGCCCTGCTCGGAATGGGGGCCGCGCCCTACGTTCCCTGGGAGGACCTGACGGGAACGGACGCGCTCTACGACCTCGCCACGCGCTTCGCCATCGTGGACGGCCACCGCGTCCACTACCCGACCCCCACCGGCGAGCTGGCGACCGCGCTCGCGCAGCGCGTGGACGCGGCGGCGCTGCGGCACCTGGCAGAGGCGCGCCGCGAGCTGGGCGACGTCCAGGGCGCGCTGGTCGCGATGGGCAGGTGGGCCGAGGCCGAAGGCCCCGACGCGTGGGCGGAGGCGGCCCGGTGGGCCGCGGCCCAGGGCCGGATGGAGTTCGCCTTCCAGGCCGCGGCGCGGGCGCTTCCCCTTCTCGCGGTCGACGCGAGGCGAGCGCTGGCCGACGAGGAGGTACGCTGGGCCGACGCGCATCCGGAGGCGGCCGACCCCGTTGCGGTGCGCCAGGACCGCGCCCGGCTCTTTCCCGAAGACGGCCGCGCCGTGGAGAGCTGGATCCGGGCCCTCGAGAAGGCGAGCCGCCTCGGGGAAGCGGACGAAGCGTTGGCGAGAGCCGAGGGCCTGCCGTCCGCCCGGCGCCTGCTCCTCCGGTCGGACCTCCTGGCCGACCACGGCAGCGACCGCCGGGCGTTCGAGGTGCTGGAGGCGCCCTGGAGGGCCGCGAGCCGTGGAGCGCGGACCTGAAGCAGGCCTGGGCCGAGCGCGCACGCAAGGGCGCCCCGGGCGCGCCCGAGGCCTGGCGGACCGCCCTCGAGCGGGCTTTCGATGCGCGGGCCCTCGTCCGGCTCGCCACCTGCTTCCAGGGGCAGGGGCGCGGGGAAGCCGCGGCGGACCTGCTGCACCAGGTCGAGCGCCGCTACGAGCCGACCCTCGACCGCAAGGGCTGGCTTCTCGTCTCGCGTCTCCACGCCGAGATCGACGCGGTGCCCGAGGCCTTCCGCGCGCTCCTCGCCGCGGCCCACAAGGGAACGGCGGACGAGCAGACGGGCGACCTCGCCGGCCTCGCGCGCCTCGCCCTGCGCGCGGGGGGGCGGGCCCTCGCGTGGGGGACCTACAACGACGAGCCCTACCGCTGGGTGGCGCGCCTCGACCGTACGCCGGGCTTCTGGACGGGCGGGGTCTCGTTCCTGCTCACCGGCCAGGACTGGAAGGAGGCCCTGGCCCAGCTCGAGTCGGAGTCGCTCCCCGAGCGGACCTTCGCCGCCGCGCGCGCGCTCACCGGCGAGCTCGCGCGCCGGGCTCCCTCGTATCCCGAGCTGCCCGCGCTCCGGGCCGCCGTGATGGCCCGCCACGTCGAGCGCGGAGAGGGCAAGGAGGCCCTGGCCCTGCTCCCCCTCGTCGAAGGCGGACCGCCCGAGGCGGCGAACGAGGGCCGGCGCATCGCCCTCCTCGCCCTGCGGCAGGTGGAGGCGCCTGTCGCCGAGGAAGTGCGCCTCTACCGCGCGCGCCTCGCCGTGCTGGCGCCCGACGGCTCGCGGCCGGAGATGACCGCTCCCGCGCCCAGCTACATCGAGGACCTCCCGGGCACCGGCCGGGCCTGGACGCGCACCCCCGACCCGCCCCGCGGCGAGCGCTACCCCGACGTTCTCGACGAGGCCATCGCGCACCTCGACCAGCGGGACCGCAGCCACCGCGCCCCCCTCGAGCTCCTCCTGGGCGAGATGGACCGCCTGCCCCAGGCGGACGGGCTCTGGGAGCACCTGGCCAACCGGCTCGACGTCTGGAACCTCGACGACGAGCTGGGCCCCCGCTACGAGCGGGCCCTGGAGCGTTTCGGCGGGCCGGGCTGGTGGGCCCGGGCCGCCCGCTGGTACGCGGCGCGGACCCGCGCTCGCGATCTCGAGCGACTGGCCACCGAGCTGGTCGCCCGCTTCCGCAGCTCGGGCATCTTCGAGCGCAGCCAGCCCGACGAAGCGGTTCGCGTCGCCATCCCCGACCAGCCCCGGGCGGGCACCCGAGTGCGCCTCGTGGCCTGGGCGGACTGGGTGCGCCTCAAGGCCCTGGAGCGCTTCCCCCACAGCCCGGAAGTCTTCCGCCAGGCCCGCGGCCGCCTCCTGCGCCGGAGCGACTGGGAGAAGGACCCCGCGGGCCTCGACCGCGGACCGCTGCAGCGCCTGGTGGTCGACGGCGCGCTCCTCGACGAGCGCGCGTGGGCGCTGCTCTTCGCCGACCCTGAGCAGCGCGAGGCGTTCTTCGCCGCTTCCATGCGCGACGGAACCCTCGAGGGCAAGCTCGCCGGGTGGGAGGCCATGGCCGAGCGCACCCCGGTCGAGGACCGGCTGCTGTTCGAGGGCTGGAGCCGCCTCAGCCGGTTCGAGCGCGCGGCGGCCCCGGCGGGACGGCTGGCCGCCGTCTACCCGGGCGAGGGCACGACGGCGCGCCGCGTGCTCTCCCTCTACCGCTCCCTGGCCGGCCTCGATCCCGCGCAGGCCGCCCCCGCGGCCGCGCTCGTGGCGCGCACCGCCCCTGCCCTCGCCGATCCCGGGCCCCTCTGGACGGAGCTGGGCGAGCTGGAGCAGGAGCGCGGCCGGCCGGAGGCCGCGAAGTCCGCCTGGGCCCGCATCCCCGAGCGCGACCCGCGGAACCCCGAGCGCGTGTCCGACCTCGCGACCGTGCTCTGGGACTACGGGTACATGAAGGAAGCGCTCCTCGTGATCGAGCAGGCGCGGAAGCGACTTACGCGGCCGCACCTCCTGGCCTTCGAGGCGGGCGTGCTCCGCGAGGAGCAGCACGACCTGGAGGGGGCCGTCCGCGAACACCTGGGCCAGGGCGCGCCCGACGGCGAGGACTGCTTCTGCTCGGCTTTCGAGCGCGACCAGCGCGCGCTGCGCCGGCTCGCCCAGCTCCTGGCCCGGGAACGGGTGCGCACGCAGGTCGAGGAGCGGATCGCGGCCCTCGCTCCGGGAGTGCGCTCCGACGAGCAGGCTCTCGTCGCCCTCTTCCCCCTCGCGACGATCGAGATGCCGGACGCCACGTTCGACTTCACGGCCGACGACTGGATCGACGCCCTCGACCATCCCGTGGACCCGGCCGGCCGGGCCGGGCGCGCGGCCGACCGTGAGCGCTGGCGGCCCGAGGCGCGCATCGGCATCGAGCGCGTGGGCCGGGCCCTCCTGGCGCGGACCCTGGTCCTGCTCCCCAAGGCCACGGAAGCGGCTTTCCTCGACGCCCTGGACCAGTGGAGCCGGGCGCTCCTCCAGCGCGAGCCCGCCCAGGAGGTCCCGCTCCGGAGCGCCCTCCTGGCCCGGCGGGCCGAGATGGCCCCGAACGAGGAGGCGCGGATCGCGCAGGAGGTCGCCCGGGCCCGCTATCTCTTCGTGAACGGCCGCACCGTCGAGGCCGACGCGGCGTGGGCCGGCCTTACCGGGCGGATCGAGGCCCTGCCCGAGGGGGCGCCGCGCATGCGCGCGGAAGCGGAGCGCGCGGCCTACCTCGAGCACAGCCAGGGCGTGGACGCGGCGGGACGGGAGTGGGCGCGGCTGGGCGAGCGCTACCCCTGGAGCCTGGGCCTGCTCGAGGACCGGCTGGCCTTCCTGGAGCGGCACGGGCGGGGGGCGGAGGGCCGGGCCCTCCTCGAAGGCGTGATCCCACGGGCCGCCCCCGGCCACCGGGAGCCGCTCCTCGAGCGGCTGACCCGGGAGGCGCTCGCCGCCCAGGACCTCCCGATGGCGCGGCGGGCGGTGGAGCGGTTGCTCGGCGAGGCCCGGCTCGACGACGGCCAGCGGCTGGGAGCCGTGCACCTGCTCGCCCGTCTCTCCATCCGCCAGGACCCCTCGTTCGATCCCCTCCCCCTGGCGGCCGCCCACGCGGCGCAGCTCGTGGACCGCGAGCGCCAGGCCGATCTCTACATGCAGCTCGCGCGCGCCGCCGATGCCGAGCAGGCCGGAAAGACCGGGGTCACCCTCTGGATCGAGGCCCTCAACCGGCGCTTGGAGCGCGGGTGGCTGCGCGACGCCTGTCGCACGGCCCGGCGCGCGGGCCTGGCCGACTCCTTCCGCGGATTCTTCGAGAAGCAGCAGGTGCTAAGCCCGCGCGACGTGCGCTGGGCGGTGGCGGTGCGCGAGGTGCGCCTGCAGTTCGGGGACCTGCCGGGCGCCATCGAAGCGGCCCGGGCCGCAGTCGCGGTCCGCCCCGAGCGCGAGTCGCTGTGGCGCGAGGCCGCGGACCTGCTGGTCCGCGCCGACCGTCCACGGGACGCGGCCGTGCTCCTGGAAGGCTGGGCGAAGCCGCGGCCCGCCGACGAGGAGGCGGCGCGTCGGCGCAGCGAGCTCCTGGCCCGGATCGGCGAGGGCGACAAGGCCCTCGCGGTCGAGCGCGGAGCCCTCGACGCCTACGCGAAGGAGGCCCCCTTGGACGAGGCTCGGGAGAACGAGCTCGAGGGCCGACGCGGCCGGGCCGCGCGGCGGCTGCTGGAGTACGGCTACGCGCAGCAGGCCTGGTCCCTCGCAAGCCCCGCAGGAAGCCTGGCGAAGGTCGCGGAGAGCGGCCTCGGGGCGGGGGGCGAGGCGGAGCTGGCCCTGGCCAGCGGCAACTTCGTGCGCCTGCTGCGCCACCGCGCGGCCGACGAGGAGTTCCGGGCCGCCGCGGCCCGAGTCCTCGCCGAGCGCGGCCGGCCCGAG
>Ga0137361_10002308_pt1 | contig 12135 bp, 5 predicted proteins | sample Mad1_80_16metaG_FD_104923 | JGI IMG/M metagenome (GOLD analysis project Ga0137361, IMG submission 104923) | Vadose zone soil microbial communities from Angelo Coast Range Reserve, California, USA - Mad1_80_16 metaG | ecosystem: Environmental > Terrestrial > Soil > Vadose zone | place: USA... | reverse complement strand
TTCCACGATGAGAAGAACTGAATCGGCTGAAGCGGTATTGCATGAACGCGCAATATCGCTTCAGCCGGTGTATGAAACAACATTTAGGACCATGATGGCGTATACATGGCTGGCCAGCATCCGACTGCGAACAGGAAGTATCTCTCCTCTCCACCTGGACTAGTGCGGAATCTTTCAGTGCTTGTCCCACTACACCCCCACCCGCGGCCGATACTGAATCGCCTCCGCCACATGACTCGCCGCAATCACATCGCACTCCGCCAGATCAGCAATCGTCCTGGCCAGCTTCAGCACTCTAGATGTAACTTTTCATGATACTCATCTAGCACGATGCTTCGCAAAACGACCAGCTTGACACTACCTCTTAGGCTTCCGGCAAAGTGAACTTGTGAGCCTGCAAGCGCTTGACGAAGGCGGGACGGCGCAGGTGAGGCGGGACCCAGGCGAGGAAACGGTCTTGAAACTTTTGGGTCTCTTTGAATTGATCGGCGGCTGCACGTAGCTCGACCAGTAATCGAAGGGCTTCGTCATAGCCTGTGCCTGTACCGCGCATCACTGCCTGATCGACTTGATGCCAGTAATCGTCCTGGTGATCGTGGATCTCTTGCAGATGACGCAGACGGGCCCTTTGCTCTTGCTCGCGCTTCTCGCGTTCCAGTTGGGCTTTAATCGCCTTGCTTTCGGCAAGCAGCGTGGCGTAGGTGACGTGCTCACCCGTTGACGGCGCCGCTCTAGTCTTGTCCTGGCCCAGTTCGCGCAACTCTCTGACGAGTAGGCGGCTCAGGCCTGGCTCATTGTGTGCTAACCGCACCAGGTAATCGTTCTGACGATCTGGTGGCAGCAACTTGACCCAGGCAGCAACATCATCGCCAGTCGATGGCGCGGCCGCTTTGCTATGGCGAGCTGCCGCGACGAGCAGTTCTTGGGGCAGCTGCAACAATTCTGCCAGTGCCTGCTGTGCCGCCGTCTGCGCGCCAAAGCCGGGCGGAACGGGTGGCACACTGATCTCATAATCCTCTTCTTCGTCCTCATCCTCTTCTTCGTCATAGCCACCCATCATGCGCTGAGCGGCCAACCAGGCGACATATAGCGCCCGTAGATCGCCTTCCATCAACTCATCGCGAATGGGAATGAGCGACCCCAGTTCATATTCGGTCCATTCGTCGGGCGCTTCCATTACGCCAAATTGGATATCGAGGATATCGTAAGCCGGGTAGCGGGTGAATGTGACGAAATCTTCAAGATCGTAGCCATCGATGAGATCGGCGGGCAAGATTCCACGCGGGAAACGGAATGCCAGGTGGGGCGAGCCCCAGTTGGCCCAATAGAGGAAGCCATCAAAGAACTCGCGGAGCACTTTGATGGGATCGTGCTTGAAGTCACCCCACTGATATTCGATGAGGGCGTGGGTGGACGATGCTTCGATGTGACTGGAAAGGCTATTGACGGCATCGAGTTGCGCCCGTGTCAGAGGTCGATCGATGGTCATAAATTCGTAACGCTGGTATTCGCTCATATTGCTCCTCCCCAGAAGTTTTAGTTCCTCTCATTATAACATACGCTTTCTATCGTCCTCTCTACGTTTCTGCCCCGTCGCAGGGGCAACTCAAAAGTCGAGGAGATGAAAAAGCCGACGAAGAGGAATTGCGAGTGTAGTATCTCCATTTATCAGTTTGCGGCCTCGCCAGAAGGACAAATGTCCCCTGCATGTCTTCTCCCTATTCGCAGATTTTCCTGGAGAGCTGATTGTTCCGTCATGGAGGCGCCTCCATCGAACTCTTGGTGGTTTGTCTGAGGAGTGTATGCTGGAGGTCACGCCGTTTGGTACGTATCAGGGCATTCAATGCTCCCAGTACGAGGAGATTGACCGCCAATTCGCCCAGTGCTCCCAGTTGCTGCGTGTAGAACAGGAAGACCTGCGTGAGCAATATCGAGACGAGGATGGCCCGTTTGAACCACGCATAGGCCCGAAGCGGCGAACCTCGTAGGAACAGTACTCCCATCACCACCATAACGCCGGACAAGACGGAGGAGGCGAGCAAACCGAGCTGGACGACCTCCTTGGTTACACTGCTGGCTGCTAGCACCGCAATGTTCACGACCCCTAACACCATCACCAGTGTAAAGAGCAGTGCATAGCCAATGAAGCCACCGATCATGATGCTGGCAAAATACGGGGAGTGCACGAGGCGCAGGGAGAGCCTTCTGATAGCGCTGGCCATCTTTCCTAGTGCACCGGGTTTCGATGGTGGCACCACCGGCATGCGCTCGACCGCATCAGCCAACAGGTGGAGGCGTGGATCAGGGGAGTCAGGTGTACGCAGGAGGAAGAGGATCTGGGTCTTGTCCTGCTCATGCAGGCCATCGAGGGGATCTTCCTCCAGGATATGCAGAGCGTTTGCCAGGCGTTCTTGCTCTGAGGAATACGGACGTCTCGCCAGTTCTCGAAAGCTGAGAAACAAGAGGACAAAGATGAGATAGATCAACGCTATGGTGGGTTGAAAGAAATAATTGTTGTCGCGGGTGATGAACTTGCCGAGCTCGTCAATAAAGGTGCCGAAGCCGACGCCGCCGAGGATGGCGGCGATGGACTGGATGTGTCTGCCGATGAACGCGAGCAACAACACGAGAGCAAGCAGCATGAGCAGCCCACCCCAGAGCATATGCGCGATGTGCAATTCACGCCCTCCCAGTTGAGGATAGCCAGTGGATGCCAGGAAGAAGCGAATCACCAGCACGGAAGTGACGCCGGCGACGAAAAAGGTTTCGAGTAAACTACTCAGCCATATATTACGGATAAAGGGACCTCGTCGTTTCATGAGACTGCTCCTGAGCAGAGATCTCTTAAGTGTAGCCTGGCATGCCGAGAGATGGAAGGGCAAAGGGCAGTGCAGGGTGATTGTCACCTTGAAAAGCTCCTCTTTTTGAGAAGGGCTTGCCCTTGAGAGTCTACCATATGCTGCTTCTTTGTACCACTACCCGGGAAGACGTTTAGTGCGCAGGCAGACACACTGTTTGAGGGATTACGCAACCAGAACTCTCTCGGCTGCTACATCCCCACCCTCGGTCGACACTGAATCGCCTCCGCCAAATGACTCGCTGTAATCACGTCGCTTCCCGCCAAATCCGCAATAGTCCGTGCCAGCTTCAGCACCCGGTGAAACGCCCGCGCCGACAAATGCAACTGCTGCATCGCCGCCTTCAACAACTTCTCCGCCGACGGCTCCACATTGCAGCACACGCGTACCTCCGACGGACCCATCTCAGCATTGCCTGCACCCTTTTCCGAATCGTCCCCGAATTCTCTACATTGCGTTTGCCTGCTAGCTTCTCATAATCCACACACGGCACCTCCACGTGAATATCAATGCGATCTAGCAATGGTCCACTGATGCGCTTCTGGTAGCGGGCGATGGCCGAGGCTGAACAACTGCACTCCTTGATGGGGTCGCTATAGAATTTATAAGGACAGGCGTGCGGGTAGCTGTTGGAAAGAATATCGGGCGTTGACGCTGAACATCCGTCTCCCTTAACTCTCTACCTATTCATGAGTGTTTACTTCGACCAGCCATACGCTGTTTTCCGCGTTGTAATCGTTCCTCAATTGTTTTTGTAGGTATTCCGAGTGTAACCTCGCTATTTGCTGGGGTTACTGATGCTACCAAAGTTGATGCAAACATCTTACTCGTCTTCGGCTCAGCAACTGGCAACTCGCTTCCATTCAATAAAGCATCGAGTACACGAATCGCTAGACGCCGATTCAGCAATCCACGTCGCATCGGTTCCTGTGCATCAAACGTCAGTAAACAATCAAGGCAGGCAGTTTCACAAGTTTCATCGTGTTTATCACTGACAAACATAGTACGACGAGCCTCCAACAACCATTCTCTTCCTAGTTCCAGGAGTTCTCGGACATGACCTGCACCGCCAGGCACGTTGTCATACAACACTGCTCCTAATCCGCTTCCCCGTTCACCAGCAGGAACAACCAGCGTTCCCAGCTCACGGCTGTCTAATTCCAGCAATTTCGAGCCACCGATTTCCAAAGCCTGAGCAAGCGTCCAGAGCAGTTCTGCATTATCTGCAAGGTGGTACAGGCATGATGAGAAATCAAGCAGCAAGATGTCTGTGGTTTGTCTGGAAGCCAACGTGTGATTACGTAATACTTCCGGCGTTTCATGATTCCCCCAACAAAATCTCTCTTCTTTTGTTGAGGTCAGCGGTGCATGGTGTTCCAACGAAGATGGAAGCTTTATTTTTCCGTCTCCCAAATACTTTTCACTATCAGCATAGCCGCATTTCAGGCAAATCGCGAAGCCTTTCTGGTATTCACCAGCATTGTAAACAAGGAGTTCTCCATCTTCCCGATATAATGCTCGCAACCCAACAATACCTCCAAAATGATTTTGCTCTTCAATATCTGCTCTATCACGTTGAACAAAGGTAATGGTGGCTTGCTCGGTGTGTCCAACGCGCTCAACATCGGTACTGACTTTAGGTGGATCCCAGGCCGCGCTACTAAAGCCATGCATGGGCAACAGAAAATCCCTGGGAGTACTCTTCGGCTCACCCCCACAAATGGGGCAAATACCCAGGGAACCAGTCGCAATCTTGTAGTACAGATGGTTATTAATACAAGTGGTATATTGCCCCCGCAATCCAAGATAGTTATTAATGTCAGCTCCAGTCCAGTGTTTGAGCAAACCATGCGAAGTCACCAATTTTCCACCTACGAGTAGTTGCGAACCGGGGACGTATTCACCCATGGCTACCAGTCCACTGCGCTCAAGACGATATTGATCCTCCTCTCGATATTTTTCAGGGTACCGCTCATCAGGAATGATAACGCGCAGTCGTTGTGTCCCAATGGGAAAGCCATAGCGTGGCATAAACTGCTGGTCGGCTAGTGCTTCGATGACGGTTGTTTCATACAATGCCGTCATTTGATAGCGTAAGGCATTGGCTTGCGCACGAGCATGAGCCGTATTGGTAGTGTCTATTTGCTGCCATGCCCTGAACATGGCATCGAACTCGGCGCGCCAATGGCGAACCGCAGCCACGAAATCGTCAATAATCCCGTTCAGGAATGCGACCCAATCGTCGAGCAACATAGCAGCCCCAGTATCCTGAAAAAGGCGCTCCAGATGGGATCGCATCTCTGCTTCGCCCCAATCTCGTATCCAGCAAAGATATTCGAGGAACTGTCCTTCCAACCCTGGTTCGTGACAAGCCGGATTCCACCACAAAGCACTTGCTGGCGGCGTCCAATCCGGCATATATGGCTGAATTGGAGGTTTCTCTGCTGCTCTCCCCCACTTCGGAGGAAGCGATACACCACAGAAATGCCCCATATCCCCAAAAGCTTTCATGGCGCCTACATGCGTGTTCGGTGAGTAGATCTCGCGGAAAAAGTTTCCTAATAGAAAGGCATGGCTATGCCGAATCACAATACGTTTGCGATCAAGAAAGACGTTCGGGCTGCGCAGCGATCGGGCAAGATATGCGCCAAAACGGAGAAAGACCTCTCTATCAAATGGGTGTGGATGACAAAATGTAACCACGATCGAGGAACCATCAGCACGGCGTCCCGCCCGTCCCGCTCGCTGTAAGTAGTTTGCTTTGCCGGGAGGGACATTGCTCATCAGCACAGCATTCAAGCCGCCGATGTCAATACCAAGTTCCATGGTGGTCGTCGAACTCAGGATGTTACGTATACCGGCCTTGAATAAGTCTTGTAATCGGCGGTTTTCCTTTGGAGAGAGTTGGGCGCTATGCTCTTCTGCCCATAGCCCGATAGTGAAAACGGGCGAGGAAGTGAACTCACGACGCTGGCGCATAATACGCGGATCGTTGTCCAATTGTTCGTGATCGACCTGCTCTAAATGATTACAACTGGTTTCAGGAGCGCATCTCAATACTTCTCGAGGCCAGATATGGCCAGTTGTTACGCTGCGATAGAGCACCAGAGGCCGCCTCAGCCCCAGCTCCGAAAACTTGATACGAATTGCCCGTGTTTCTCCGCCCTCTTTTGACTGTCTCTGCCTGGTCTCTAACCATGCTAGGGGCTTCTCTGCATTCTCACGCAACTGCTGAAATGCCGCTCTGAGCAATGCTTGAGCATAATGATCAATATCACCATCAGGGATACCACATTTCCTAGCTATTTCTGCCGCAAACCTGCGACGACGCTGCTTATTCGTGATACCTACAAAGCGCACCGAGCGAGTAATTAACTCTTTGTCCTCAGCACACCAGTTGCCAATCAATGTGGCAAATTGGTAGGCTTTATCTTCTTCATCCGACCCCAGGGTAGTAACGCCATCAGTACGCAAGGTATCGCACAAAGCAGCTAGAAATGCAGTCCAGTATGTTCGTAACTGCTCACGAACTGCACGAGTCGGCAGTGTTCCCTCAAAATGCTCCGGTAGCGTGAGAGCGTTCAGACCAGGGTAGGTCACTTCGGCTAATCCAAGTGTTTCCAGGGATGTCTGTTGCTGGGTTGGCCTAGCAAATTCGCGAGCCAGCAGCGCTTTAAGGCGTTCCTGAACATGGCAGGCATTCTTGTTCCAGTAATCTTGAGGATGCTGTAACCAGACAGCGGCATCATGTCGCGTCGATGTTTCTGCGTCAATCAGTTCCTGCACAATACTGGTATTCGCTAGAACATCTATCCAATGATCTAGTGAGCCACCCACGCCATATTCCATGAGTTGCCGACGCGCCTGTTCAAGCTGACGAGCTTTGTGTTGGCGCAGCGGAAGAGAGAGATTATCTCGTGCTAGCTGCTGTTCCAGGTTGGCAATTTCATCCTGGATTACCTCAATGAGAGCAGCATCAACGACAGGTGACTCTCTTAGACACTGGACTATTGCAGCACGAACCAATTGTATTTCATGCTGCCGTGTCAGGCGGGGGCCAAGTCGTGCTGCACTTTGTCGGCTGTCACTAAAGACGAGCATACGCCGCCCGCGCGCAGGAAGCCAGTGGTTATACGGCGCGGGATACACAGGAAGCTCGGTCAGAACACTCTCTGCGAGAATGGAGAGAGAAAGTGTGGGAAGCTGTGCAAATGGTTTCCAATTTTCAACGTCGTCATCATTACACCAGGGACACACTTTGATTGCATATAAGAAGCGTTCGTTGTTACCATATCCATCATAGCGACCGGTTTCACTATCGATATTGATTTGCACTGCATCTGGATATGGCTCAAACGCTAAGAACTGTATATCTCTTGATGGATGAAGTGAAGGAACAGGCTTTAGACATGTAGATGCTTGATCCTGGACGCCAGCCACGACCCATTTTCCGCAGTTAGTGCACCGGTAGAGCGACAACGTGGCGCTGCGACAGTAGGCACAACGATCATGCAAGCCTTCGGCAACGCAGCCGAAACCGGACAATTTGAGATAATCAGGTCCACTACATTTGCTATTCAAGCATACTATCAGGCCATCAGTAGATCGGGCCAGTAAGTGAATTCGATAAGGCAGAAGGGGATAGTCGGAGGCACTGCGACGCGCTGCTGCTCCCATTTGCAACAAGAGTATAGTTGCCTGCCTTGCATCTTCATCGGTACTTTCCCACAGGCACTGTGTCAGATCAGGGAGAGATAGCTGCTTGCACTCCCAAAGAAGAGTTTCGAGCCTGTGAAGTAACGGTGAACGCCCAAGAGCATGGTAAAGTAGAAGGGCAGGTTTGTTATCGCTTCGCCTGATCGCCTCTTTGACGACCTGCTCATCAACAAGTAACATCAGGCTTCTAGCGAGTGTCTGGCACATCGTAGCATTAGTCACGAGGACAGCTTCGCTTTGAGGCGCATTTAGTTCGATGGTTCGACCAGTGAGCCAGATACCCTCTGCAATTGTGTTGGCAAAGGGCAAGTGCTGTGGAGGAGCTTCGGATGGCAGTGAGATGCGTGTGGATTCTCCACGAATGACTTTGATGAGAGACCGATCTTTGGTGAATAACTGAGCCGCAAAGTGCTCTAACTCATCCGGCACGTCTTCATTTTTCCCAATTGTGGCGGAGGTCGCTATTTGGAGAATGTTTTCTGGTAGTAGCTCACAGCGATCAAGTAGACGGCGCAGCAGGAGCGTGATCTCTGCTGCCAACGCCCCAGTGTAGAGATGTGCTTCATCCAGTACAATGGCACGCAATGCTTTACCGAAAAACACTCCATCCTGTGGACGACTGAGCATATATTCCAGCATCGAATAGTTGGTAATAATAATATCAGGAACCGGCCCGCATGGTGAAGTCGTGATATTAATCGTTTTTCCGTCGTGCGTTTCCAGCCCACGTGCCTCGCGCCGCGTCCGCATCCGGCAAGCATCCCATATGGGTATGCCTTCTTTATCTGCGCGAGAACGATCTTCCGGCGTTTCGCTCGTGAAATGAAAGAGGGTCACGATGCGTTGTCCTTGCAACCATTTATAAAGGCGATCCACCTGGTCATTGACGAGGGCGTTCATAGGATAGAGGATAATGCTTTTGACGCCAGATTCGCTATCTTCACGGTTCGTAAAGAGATCGTTGAGAATGGGTAAGAGAAAGCTTTCCGTTTTTCCGGCTCCGGTGCCAGCGGTGACTACAAGGGCAGGTCTGGCCCCGTTGGGATACACCGATTGTGCCTCAAGGATTGCCTCGCGCTGGTGAAGGTAAAGCGGGCGTTGTTTGGGTATCACCCCGCGTTTATCGAGATGAAGGTAGAGTTCAGCATTGAATCGTCCTTGCTTGACCAGGTCCTCTGCCGATTCGGGGACAGCTTTCGCCGGGAATGCACCCTCGATCCATAGATCGCTCAGCAATCCTCCCTTTTCAGGGGCACCTGACCATAACTCACGGCATACTTCCGTAAGTTGAATATCTCGCACAAAGTGATCGTCTAATGCAAAATCGACAAGACGTTGCTTCACTGCCTGTGATAGGGCAATGGCATCGAGTTGACTCATGACATACTTACCTCCTGGTAGCAATAGACTGTTCGATACTTTCGAGAATGCGAATGCCTAATAGGCGCCGGAAAGGTTCAATGCTGAATGCCAGGGTAATATTGTTCTCTTCCAACGGAGTGATAGTATTGCGGTTGAACGCTCGTAATGCGGGTTCTAGAAGCCCTCTGCGAATGAAATTGAGATCGACATATCCCATCGTATCGGAAGTCGCTTCTAACAGATCTGTCTTTTTTTGCTGTAAATCATTTTCGTTAATAGACTCAGCCAGGGTAGAAAGTAGTGTGCGAAAGAGCTTGCGTGTGGCACTCGGGCCAAATTGAGGAAGATACACATTGGACACAAAGGGCTGCAATACTTTTCCCATAAGCAGTGGATCGACCCTTAGAAGCCGCCAAGCGGTGCGGAGCAACGGCTCCTCCAGATTCTCATCTGTTCCTCCAAGTTGCATCACCAGCCGTCGCACCGCCATATCACCAGGTTGCCAGCGCTTGAAAACCGCACGAACTGCAGAGAGCCACTGGTCATCTGCTCCTGGCCAGCGTAGATCGAGCTGAAGTGGAGCATCCGATAGCCATATCGGCAGAATTATACTTCCTGAGCGCTCCACAAACTGTCGCACTTGGGCACGACTGAGGTCGCTCAAGATTGGTAGCTGAAACCAGCGGAGCATGGTTGCTTTCGTTTTGACATCTTGCGTGTTCTGCAGCAACATATAGGTCCAATCGTTCTCCCACCACGCTCCGAGCCGTACCTTGTTGTAAGCAATGGCAATAACGAGTGGTCGCGCAGCAGCCTCTGGCAGTTCTAAGATCCAGGTGGCGGTTTGTCGTAGCTGTACCAGTGTATAATCTGGATCGCCGATATGAAGCTGGCCGCTTTCATCCCAAACAATCACCTCATGTTGCTCGTCTAACTCAATTGGATACGTAAAATGGATGTCATAGGCAGTGTCATCATGTTCATGGCGCAGCTTCATGTCCGCGATAATACCTCGGTTCACCACTTCACGCACCAGTGGTGCATCCGACTCAATCGCGTTGTATGGACCACGACGAAGTCTCATCGGCGCTCCCAGTCCAGCAAGTGAACCAATTGGGTGAGGAGTAGCCCGCGGACGCCCAATCCAGGAATCACCCTCCAGCAATGCCCACTCTTTAATATGTGGCCTGAATATCTGAACAGGGAACGTTTTGGCCTGCCCAGCCGTAACTGTCATATCTGGCTTGAGCGCTGCCCAGCCCTGGATAGTGAGCATCGCAGCCCCTACAACTTCGATATGGAGGCCACGAGTAATACGAGCAAAGGATGATTCTTTTCTCACACCGATAGTAAAATTGAGTTCGGCAAGATGCGAGCCATGAAATAATATATCAGGATTGATCACAATCGGCTCGGTAAGGGTTGATTCCCCAGTTTCGTCTGTAAAATCGACAGGTTTGGAACCCAAGCGAATAAAAGAGACGAACACATCTTTCGGATGATGAATTGCCGCCTGCATCAGATCTCCGAAGGAGACGTGGTTGGATGTGTCATAGAGTGATACATCCACTGACTGCGCCCAACGAGGTTCTTCTCGTTTTGTAAGATCATTGATATTGGGTTGCCAGAATAGCTGCCCATCTAATTGTGCGTTTATAGAAGCAGGCCATCCGGCATTCAACAAAAAAAGCATTGTCCCCTGGGCATCAAATCTATGCCAATAGGATGGCTGAGGCGCGACAGTGATATCTGGTACAGTAACAATGAAGTAAGCCGTCTCTGAACGCATCATATCCTGCCAGGCATCAATGCGTTTTCCTGATGATGCCCGAAATACAGTAATACCATCATTTGTATCCCACAGGATAAGAGTATTGCTGGCAATAACTTGTCCGGTTGAGGAAATGAGGGTCGCAACAAGAATCGGGAGTGTTGTCGGTAATGTGATCTCCTCTGATGGATATAATGCATAAACGCCATCAGCACTTCTCTGTAGCTGAGTATACACGCGTCCATTTATCATTACATAATAGATGGGATCTGTCAGCTCAAACTGCGCGATATTGGAAACATAGCAAAGAAACTGAGGAGCATTCGGCGGATCCCACCGCAGCATTGGTTCGGTAATAAAAGGCTCTACATCATCGCTGAGTGCTGTGCTATCCGTTTCCGTCCCAGCCCCTATCTCAATCCGGGCGGCAGCCTGCACCAGAAGTTCATCGATCCACTCCGGCAATATCCAGGGATTGTTCGCAAGCCGCGATTTCAGTTGTTCTGCTCTCATGTTTTTACGTCGGAAGGCACGGAGAGCATCCCATAAGGTACAAAATGTATCGCTTTTCATCGGGCCATCTCGTAGATGGTGAATTGCCTGCGTCTGTCCCTGCCCAACTAACCATTCAGGTAGTCTACGCACAAAACCTCGATAGGTGAAACCAAACTGTAAATAGACCGTATCAAACCAATTTTGTAGACCTTCTATACCGAAGACATGACGAAGGTTGAGCCAACGTGCTGCTCCTTCCAGCGCATCTTTATATGATCGTGTAGGTTGACCACTCACAAAGAGGGAATGTAGGGCACTTACAGGGAAACAGTCTCGTTGAAAAGTTGCCCATAGAATACCTTCTGCCGCCTTGCGACGAGCAGTTTCTGCTGTAAACAGCAACAAGAGCGTTCCTAGAGCGATTGAACGAGTACAATCCCGGTTCCCCAGGCGAAAACCGCGCCATGGTTCCTCCTCTAGCCACAACTGTGCTGTTCTCCCGCTTAGACTACTCACCCACCTACAAAGCCATTCAAAGTCATCATTATCAGGTTGGAGCTCTGCAAGGGACCATTTGCGGGATAGTAATTTTTGCTCCTGTGCCCTCTCAAGGAGAGCGAGAACCGCTCCCTGTATCGTCTCGTCCCCGGCGTCCGAAGGTATTCCGTCGAAGATCCTCATGTATCACATCCCCACCCTTGGCCTATACTGAATCGCCTCCGCCAGGTGACTCGCCGCAATCACATCGCACTCCGCCAGATCAGCAATCGTCCGTGCCAGCTTGAGCACCCGGTGAAACGCCCTCGCCGACAAATGCAACTGCTGCATCGCCGCCTTCAACAACTTCTCCGCCGACGGCTCCACATTGCAGCACTCACGCACCTCCGACGGGCCCATCTCCGCATTGCACGTCAACTTCGTCCCCTTAAACCG
>Ga0137361_10002300_pt1 | contig 12144 bp, 9 predicted proteins | sample Mad1_80_16metaG_FD_104923 | JGI IMG/M metagenome (GOLD analysis project Ga0137361, IMG submission 104923) | Vadose zone soil microbial communities from Angelo Coast Range Reserve, California, USA - Mad1_80_16 metaG | ecosystem: Environmental > Terrestrial > Soil > Vadose zone | place: USA... | reverse complement strand
CCGTAAACCCAACGCGCAAAAAAGTCTTTCAAGTCTTTTCCTGAAGCTTTCTCCAGAGCCACGCGCAAATCGTCGGTCGTAGCATTCGCTTCGCGATGCGCGTTGTAATAAGCCCGCAGGCCACGAAAGAAGAGATCGTCGCCGAGTCGTTTACGCAACATGTGCAGCACCCATGCACCCTTTTCGTAGTTGTTCGGATTGAGTAGTCGCATAAGGTCCGGCGTTTCGCTATCGTGAATGGGCGCGTTGCGTTGCTTCTCGTAAGCGAAATAACGAGTGGCCTGCTTTCGCATGTAATCGCGAAACGCATCTTCGCCGTCATACTTCTCGACGAATAGGCCGGCAAAGTAAGTCGCAAATCCCTCACTCAGCCATAAATCGGCCCAGGTTGATTCAGTGACCGAGTCGCCAAACCATTGATGTGCTATTTCGTGAGCCACAACCTCTTCGATGCGCATGGGAATTCCAAAGTGCGCGCTAGTCTTTTCGTTGGCTCGCAGATCGAATAGCGTGCTCGTGAACACAATAGCACTGGAGTTTTCCATGCCGCCAAAACGGGTGGCTCCAATAATCAAAGCGAGTTTTTCATAAGGATAAGATGCGACCGTTTCGCTGAAAAATGCGACTGCGGGCGCGCCGGCTGAGAATCCTTTGGCTGCATAAGCGCGATCGCGTTGCGGGACATAGAAGGAGAGGGGCGTTACGGTCGGTCCCGGTGCATCGAGCCTCGCGCCTTGATTCACGGCAATCACCATGCAATACGGCGGAATGGGTCTTGACTCTTCGTATCTCCAATGTGAGATGGCGGCATTTCCCGTGACCGTGACTAACCTTCCATTGGCCGCCACGATCTCGCGTTGTGGCGCTGATACAGTGAACGTGACAGTAGCTTTTGCCGATGGATGATCGAGACAGGGAATCCATTGATGCACACGATTGGGCCAGTTGTCTCCGGTAACGGAAGGATTGCCGTCGCGATCGTTCGCAAAGATCAACCCGTCCTTGGGGCGACCGTGATAGTTAACCACAATGTTCACTCTGTCATTTTCTTTCGCGCCTTGCGGAAGAAATACATTTAGCAAACCTGGCGCTCGGTCAAAACGTGCGGGTTGACCTGAAACCGAGACTGAATCGATCGGCAGTTCGCCAAAATCGAGATCGATCTTAGCGAGATTAGCTTTCAAGACTTGCAAAGCGATCTCGGTTTTAGCTGACGAGATTTCGGTGAGTTGATCGTTGAAGGAAATCGAGACTTCGTAATGCACAGGCTTCCAAGTGTCGACCGTACGCTCGCGACGTTGAGCATCAGCTACCGGAGTTAGCCAAAGAAACAGAAACAGAAAGAGCGGGGGCAAGCCCGCCTTCCTTACTCGATAGGGTTTTAGAGACCTCAAGTGTTTCATAGTGTACTGCCTATTCAACGGAGGCCGAGCATCAGTAGCGCCGACCGATCTGAGACTCTTCTGTCGTTTTCGATCCATTGTTGATAACCCGCGCGCTCTTTTTCGGTGACCGGCCGAGTGCCAAGGCGCGCGGCGGGTGTCCGTTCAAACGCGCGATTGGTTAATGCCATATGGGCCTTCCTGACGTGCAGGACTTCTGCCTGAGACAAAGATCTCTCCGCCGCCTCAACACTCGGAAACAACTCTTCGTAAGCCATCAAATGCCAGACCGTGCCAGATTCATTTTCTTCGACGGCGATTACGCGGAGCAATCCGAACCCACTTTCGAGTTGGAAAATTAAGTCATCTCCCGAATTGAACTGGTGACACATTGATTCAGAAAGTTACCACAGGAGATCCGAGTGATCACAGTGGGTGAAAGCAACTCTAGCATGGAGAGATGTGTGAATTGAATTTTCGACGACCGCGAACATACAATGCCGAAACCAAGTTGGATCAATTCGATATTGCCAAAGATTACTATGCGATTGTCGGCGCGCGGGAAGACGATTCTGCGCGCGAGATCGAAAGATTGTATAAGCGACAGGCGCATAAGCGGCATCCGGATCGCGGCGGCACGGAAGAAGAAATGAAAGCGCTGAATGAAGCATACCGAGTGCTGCGCGATGAGCAGACTCGAAGCGATTATGACTCCCAAAGGCGGCGGCCAGTCAAACAAAGTTCGGCAATTCGCGCCGCGCCCGCTGCGCGCGAGGTCGGTGTCTATGGTCAGTTGTTAAGCGCGCTGCTCTGTTTGGCTCTGGGCCTGATGCTGCTCTTGCTGGTGCGCTCGAATGGCCTATGGTTTCTTTGGCCGCTTTCGATTCTAGCTCTGGGCGTGATCATGTTCGGTGTCCTGATTGCACACTCAGCGATGAGCAATGCGCGCCAATCACTGGCCGCTTCGCACCCGATCCGCCGTTTTTGGGTCGCTCAGGAGATTGCCTTTTGGTCGCTGGTCTGCGGTAGTGGCTATGGAATCTATCTGATTCTCACTTGGCTCTGAAGCTGAAAGTACCGTTAATGATAAAAGATCTCGATCTTCTCTTTCTTGAAGTGAACAATCTGGAGGAATCCGTGGCGTTTTATCATCAAACGTTAGGGCTGGAAATCGAATCGCACCAAGCTGAAGCCGAGCCACCAATCGCCACGTTGCGCGCCGGTTCGTTGCGCATCAATCTGGTTCAGCAGATAGAAACGATGCTGAAAAGGGGCCGCGGGGTGCACTTTGTTTTTGGACTCGCCGACGTCGATGAGTTTTATGATCGGTTGACGGCGGCTGGAGCTGAAATCACGGAGCCACGAGATGAAGGGTGGGGCGGACGATTCGTAAGCTTGCACGACCCCGACGGTTATCGCTTGTTCTTTGTCGCTTGGGAACCGCCTCCCGAAAGATCGAGCATTGATGCGTCTTGATCGGTTATTTGATCTCAAAATTGAAGAACCGCATTGGAGGAAAAGGAAGATGAATTTTCAGCACGTCGAAAATCTATTGATTCGTGTTCGGGGTCATGCGGTGAACATTAAGACGGTTTCGGGCGGCGTCTATGAGGGCACAATCAGCGATGTAACTAACGATTATGTGACTCTAAAAATGAAAGGCGCAGGAACTGACGACGATGAGGTAATTGTCTTACTTCACAGTATCGAGTCCGTCGTTCTGCTCGCCTGAGCGTAAATTTCGGAAGCGAAAGAATCTTTGCAGGCGTTGCTATTTTTGTTGTTGCCGGCACTCGAAAAATTCTCAAATTTTTTTCAAAGTTGGGGTTGCATGTTGAGTTCGACTTGTGCATAATCATCGCGCGCCCGCCTCCCCGGTGGGCGAAGTGGTCGCGTGGGGTGAGGACACGTGGCCTTAGGGTGGGGCTTGTGGGAGGGCCCCGCCCGCTTTTCTTTTTAGGCCCCCTTCTTTTCAGTGCTAATGACTTTCCCGTGAACGTACTCTTGGCATCCGCCCCATTGACTTTCAAAGGAAGAGCCCGTATATACGGCACGGATAGAAGCTGGAGTTTTGTTTAGCACAATGAAGCAGCAAGCCACCGTTTGGTGAGCGCTTCGCCACAGTCGGCGCTTTTTCGCAAAGTTGCAAGCTGTGGCATTTTTGCGCGCTCCTTTATAATGAATCGGCTACTGCGGACGAAGAAAAATGGCCTCTTTAAAGCGTCTGCTGGTTGGAAGCCCAATCAGAACAGCGCGCTTAGCACACGAACGACTCACTAAGAAGACCGCACTTGCGATCTTCGCTTCGGACGCACTCTCTTCCACCGCGTATGCGACCGAACAAATCCTGTTAGTTCTCGCCGCAGCCTATCTCTCTGGGCAGACCAACGCATTTAGGCAAGTTGTTCCAATCTCGACAGCGATCAGCATCTTATTAGTAATAGTTGCGATCAGCTACCGACAAACGATCCATGCATATCCTTCAGGCGGCGGTGCGTTCATTGTCGCCAAGGAGAACCTGGGGACCTTGCCGGGACTAGTCGCAGGCGCCTCGCTGCTCGTTGATTACATCCTTACCGTATCGGTCTCGGTCGCTGCCGGAGTCGAGGCCATAACTTCGGCTATGGTCGGAACCCGTTTCGCGGGTCTGCACAATCATCGTGTTTGGTTATGCCTCTTTTTTATCGCGTTCGTTACAATCGCCAACCTGCGAGGCGTACGAGAAGCAGGTGCCCTCTTCGCCGCTCCAAGCTATGCATTTATTCTTAGCTTTCTGTTCCTTATTGGTTTTGGACTGTTCCGTTATTTCATGAATCCCGGCCTAACCGCGGTTCCTAACGATATTGACCTTAAGATTGCCGAAGGTTATCACCCTCAGCCTTTGCACTTGTTCCTGTTGCTCGGAGCGTTTGCAAATGGCTGCGCCGCGCTGACGGGAATCGAAGCAATCTCGAATGGCGTACAGGCCTTTAAGCAACCCGAAGCCAAAAATGCGGCTACCACGCTCTCATGGATGGCCTTGCTTCTGATCACGATGTTTGTGGGCGCAAGCATACTTGCATACTTTTTCAATGTTCATCCGCTGGAACACGAGACGGTCATCTCGCAGATTGCGCGCGTAGTTTTTACTGGTCATCTCGGTTGGCTTTATTACGTTGTGCAGGCGACTACCGCGGCCATTCTCATCCTGGCAGCAAATACTTCGTTCGCCGGATTTCCGCGGCTTGCATCACTACTCGCGCGTGATCGATTTCTCCCGCGCCAGCTCGCGAATCTGGGAGATCGTCTGGTTTTTTCAAATGGCGTCGTCTTGCTGGCGGTTTTCTCTGGTCTGTTGGTCTGGGCTTTTGGCGGTGATACTAGCAGGCTAATTCCGCTGTACGCGGTTGGCGTATTTCTTTCGTTTACGCTGTCCCAGGCAGGCATGGTTGTTCATTGGTGGCGCGAGGGCAAATCGTTGCAGGCTTTGCGCGCGACGGCTGAAGCTCAACCCGGAGAGGGATCGCCACCCAGTTTAGCGAAAGAATCGAAGCGCTTGGAAAGAAATCTCAGCCGAGACCTTATTGCCGGACGACTCGCAAGCGACCAGCCCAGATCGCTTCATGAGGTAGGGCGGCTCGAGAAGAAATCGCACTGGCGTAAGTCTCTCCTGATTAATGGGATTGGTGCTTTTGCGACCTGCATCGTGCTATTCGTTTTCATCGCGACGAAATTCGTGCATGGCGCTTGGATAGTTGTGGTACTGATTCCCTTGCTGGTCTTGATGTTTCTGAGAATTCACCATCATTACTTCGAAGTCGCGAAACAACTGTCAACCGTAGGCCTGGAACCGTTGCGGCCGATTCATCACGAGGTGATCGTGCCAATTTCGGGCATTCATCGTGGCGTGATTGCTGCGTTGGAGTACGCGAAATCGATCGCGCCGCATCATGTGACTGCGGTGTACGTTAACCTTGACGAGGAGAGCACGCAAAAGTTGCGCGAGAAATGGCAGCAGTGGGGCTCGGGAGTCAACCTGGTGGTGGTAGCTTCGCCTTATCGTTCGCTGTTACGGCCTTTGCTTAACTATATCGATCGGGTGAAGCGCAGTTCGCCAGGCGATGTGATAACAATCGTGCTTCCTGAATTCGTGCCCGCCAAATGGTGGCAGAATTTATTGCATAATCAGAATACCTTGTTTCTGAAGGGGGCACTCCTTTTCAAACGAGGAGTTGTGGTTACCAATGTCCCCTATCACCTCGAGCACTGAACCGGCTCATCAGGCCGTGGCGCTCATCGTGCGCGCCGCCAGAAAACATGACCGGCAATAGACCGGCCTTCCCTGTGATGGGTAAAACGGCACCGTGGTTTGTTGACCGCATTGTGCACAGGTAACCGTCACTTCGATTCTTTGCCTAATCCCCGAGTCTCGGGCCAGGGAAATCGCCGCCAGCCGCTGGGTCTTGGCTTGCTTGCATGGCTTGCAGCGTTTCGGTTCATTTCGCAAGCCCTTGTCGGTAAAAAAAACTTGTTCGCCGATACTCCAGACGAATTGTTCGCCGCAATCGATACACGAAATAGATCGATCTTGAAAGTCAGACGCTGGTTCTGTACTCAGCTCCGGTCTTTGATTGTCTGACATTTGGTTACCCTCCCAGTGTACTCTTAGCGCCCTGGGGCGCAGTCAGGAAGCCCGGTTCGTCAACGCGTAACTGCTGAAGGCTGCACGAGGAGCCCAAACCAACGCTGATCGCTTGCACGGTTGAAGAATCGCACAGGAGCGACGGCCACAGCGGTTGCACTTATATGACTGCGACAGTCCTGTGTCAAGGTTTCTGGTAAACTTTTTTTGAGTCGAAAGCGAAGCCTTTGTGATCGTTAATGTCTGTGTCGCTGATTTGAGTCCATGCCGTTAGTCATCAGGGCGATTACCCGGACCACTTAAGCTAATGCGAATTCTAATCGTCGGTTCAGGTGGAAGAGAGCACGCGCTCGTTTGGGCGCTGCGAAAGAGTGCGACCAAACCAGCGGAATTATTATGCGCGCCGGGAAACGCGGGCATCGCGCAAGTAGCTGAACGCGTCCGCGTCAAAGCCGATGATATCGCCACGCTCGCGAGGTTCGCTGAGGAGTCAAGAATCGATCTCACGATCGTCGGCCCCGAGGCGCCCTTAGCCACCGGCATTGTTGATGAGTTCGAACAACGAGGATTGCGAATCGTTGGACCGGGAAGAAAAGCAGCTCGGTTGGAATCCAGCAAAGCATTCGCCAAGGACTTCATGCGTCGGCATCGTGTTCCCACCGCGCGTTACCGCATCGCTTCCTCACCAAACGAAGCTATCGCGATATTGCAGAGTGGCGAATTTGGGAGCGACGAAGCTCCTGTAGTTGTTAAAGCCGACGGACTTGCTGCCGGAAAGGGTGTCGTCGTCGCGCCATCGCGTTCAGAAGCCGTCCACGCGGTAAAAGAACTCTCAGGTGGAGCCGTTAGTGCCGAGGCAGTTAATCGAATCGTGATTGAAGAAGCGCTTTCCGGCCGTGAAGTATCTTTGCTGTTATTTTCGGACGGCAAGGATTTTCGCTTAATGCCCGCCGCGCGCGATCACAAACGGATAGGTGAAAATGACAGCGGCCCTAACACCGGAGGCATGGGATCAATTACAGGTGGAAGCGTGTTGGACGACGCAATGCGAGACAATATTGTCCGCGAGATAGTCGAGCCAACAATACAGGGAGTGCGTGATGAAGGCTTCCCATTCCGCGGTATTCTTTTTATCGGGCTGATGATGACTGCCAATGGTCCGCGCGTCTTGGAATATAACGTCCGTTTCGGAGATCCTGAGACTCAGGCGATTCTGGTGAGATTGCACACGGACCTCGCCCAAATCTTCGAAGCGATTACGGAACAGAGACTTGGTGAACTTGAAATCGATTGGTCTGGCGATTCCTCTGCGTGTGTGGTGCTCGCGTCGAGAGGATATCCTGGAACCCCGGAAACAGGCACGAAGATCGCCGGCCTCGATCTCGCGAAGCGTCATGAAAGCGTTGCCGTGTTTCATGCGGCTACCGAGCGAGGTGAGCAGGGAGAATGGCTGACTAGCGGTGGCCGCGTGTTGGGAATTACGGCCACCGGAAACAACCTCGATCTCGCCTTAACGCGCTGCTATGGGGCAATCGCGGATATCAATTGGGACGGAATGCAGTACCGGCGCGATATCGGGTGCAACGCAGAACGTCGGGCCCCGTGAGGTGATGAGGTTGTCGGTTTTAGAACGACCGCGTTTCTTCCTGCCTTCTGCTTGCTGCCTACTGCCCACTTTCTTTTCTTTCGGCGTGTCGCCTTCTGCTATACTCAAATGAAAATCGTTTGAAAATGCAACCGTGCGCGTTGCTCATACGTACAATTTCGAGCGAGTTGCCTGCGTTTTCGACGAACAGTGTAAAATCTGATCCGATCTCGAATCTCAATTAGCCGGAGGACGAAATGGGACTGTGGACTAGAATCAAGCGCTCAATGCGCGCCCTGTTTGGCGGAATCGTGGAAAAGACTGAAGACCCCGAGTTGATACTCCAACAAACGATCCGCGACATGCGCGACCGCATACCCGACCTGAACAACTCCGTCGCGCAGGTTATGGCTACCGAAAAACTGCTGGCTAAGAATAAAGACCGGCTCGAGGGGCAAGTAGTCGATCTCGATTCGAAGATCAAAGCCTCGGTCAAGATGAGCCGCGACGATATTGCCACGGCCTACATCGGTCAGCTTCAGCAGGCTCAGGTCGATCTTCAAAAGACCGGACACCAACTTGAGCATGCGCAATTGGCATCTCAACAGGCGCTCAAGGCGCGCGACAATTATGTGCTGCAAATGCAGCGGCGTACCGCCGAGGCCATGCAGCTTATCAATCAGTCGAAGCAAGCCAAGCTGCAGGAGCAACTGGCTCAGACAATGGCGTCTTTCCAGCTCGGCGATGATGCTTCGACGTTCGACGAGATGCGGGACAAGATCGACCGCCGCGCGGCTGCCGCTGAAGCGAGGATGCAGCTAGGTACGGCTTCGGTCGATACTCAAATGCAAGAGATCGAGCGCGAGGCGATGGACATGCAGTTGCAGGACAAGCTGCTTCAGTACAAGCGCGAGATGGGATTGTTACCTGCCGCCACGAGTGAATCATCACCGCAGGCGCTGCCGGCTCAAGGCGAGAGCAGTGTCACCGAAGGTTCGTCGGGCGGCCATTGATCGCATATCGTCATTATGGACAATTAGCCTAAACGCACAACGAAACCATCCCATGAATGACAAAGAAGAAACGACGCGAAAATTCGACGATCAGCCCGAATGGGTTAGATATTTGATTTCAAGAGTCGATGGAGTCACAGAGACAGTCAATGGACTGACAAAGACAGTCGATGGGCTGACAACTGAAGTATTTCAACTTCGCGACCGGCTCGATGCGCGTGATCGCGAGACCAAGCCGCTCAACGAGACGTTAGAAGCTTTTCGCGTTGAGATTCGGGAATTGCGCGAAGGGCAGGAGAGTCTGCTCAAAGGGCAAGAAGAATTGCGCGAAGAATTCAACCAATTTCGCGAAGAAGTTCGCATCGAGTTTCGCCGATTGAATGCCAAGGTTCTTGATGTTTTGCAGCGGCATATGGATGTGGTGGCTGATATCTCGGAACTGAATCGTCGGGTGTCGGCAACGGAAGCCCCGAACAACTGAGCGTCTCGTTTCGTAAGTTCAATGGACGTGCCCAAAATCGATTTTCGGTATCTGAAAGAGGCCTTCAAGGAGCCTCTCAATTTTTGGGGCATGGCCGGTTTTGCCATTGCGGCGGCTTACGTCCAGGACGTGACGCCTTTGCTCGCCGCGTTGGCGGCCGAAGCTGTCTATTTAGCTGTGATACCTGCTACCCCTTTTTACCGTCGTCTGGTTGAGCGGCGCAACAAAGAGCGGGCGCGCAAGCTTCGCGATGCCCAGCGCGAAGCCGCCATAAAGGCATTCGATCCGCGCGAGCGCGAAGCTGTCGAATACCTGCGCTGGATGAAAAATCAGATTTACTCCAACTATAAGAAGTTCACCACCAGTAAGCAGATTCCCGCTAACCTGCAAACACTCGATCAGCGTTGGGAAGACTTTGTCGATCTGCTCGACGTTTATCGCCGGCGCAAACATCACCTGCGATCAATCAATCGCCAAGCCGTGCAGAATCAATTGAAGCAGGCCGAGCACTCAATCCAAACCGCTTCTGACGATCGTCAAAAGCGAATTCAACAGGCGAACGCGGAAATTCTGAAACGCCGTCTCGCAGCCTTCAGTGATCTCGACCGCTCCGTGCGTTTGGTCGAGGGACAACTACAGTCAATCGAAAACTTCTTCGGCCTCGTAAACGATCAAGTTGTAACCCTGCCGACGCCCGAACGGGTCTCGGCTTTGCATTTCGAAGAACTAAGCGATTCGATTGCGATGACCCGCCAGATGTTGGAAGAAACCGCTGACACTTTCGGCATGCTCGATCATCAGAATCGCGAGCTGGATTTGCTTCTCGCCAGTGGCTCGTCTTCGAAATGAACCTAACTAGCCACAAAGGCACAGAGCCGCAAAGAAGGCTGCCGACGGATCGGTTTCTTTCTACGGTTTTGTCCTCTGCGTCTCTCCGGCCTCTGTGGCAAATCTTCGTAGCGCCAGGCGTCTTAACGGCCTCATTTCCAGCCACTTAGCTCTTAAAGTTATGCCTCAGCAAATACACTCTATCGCGTTGAAAAAAAAGATGACCACAACATATTGACATCCGCTACGTGCGGGTGTATAGTGCGGCCTGCTCGTGGTTGCGGCGGCTGGCGGCGGCGGCAGAGGGGGTTCAGACCCGACTCCGCAGGGTTTTCTGTGACTTCGCGTAACCAACCGTAGTACCTGCTCTGACAACTGATTCATCGAGAAGGCGATCATGCGTCGTCGTGGTATTTTATTCCCCAAATCGGCTCGCGTGCGGTCCTGCGCGCGGGAAAGGTAAACTAGAATGAAGACAGCGAGTGGTGCGAAAATGACGAAGGTGTCTCAAAACGAAATTTCCGAACCCCTAGTTTCTTACCAGCGCCGAATCACGCCAATGGGTCTCAATGCCAAGCGGGTGATCGCCAAACGTTACTCGCTGAAAGACGCGCGCGGCGTCACAATGGAAGAATGGCCGGACATCGTAGCGCGGGTAGTCGCACATGTTTCAGTTGCGGAATCCGATCCCGAGAAGCGCGACGAATTCTTCAACTCGATGTCGGATATTATGCTGGCGCGGGAGTTTGTTCCCAACACGCCTTGCCTCGTCAACGCTGGAAAGCCCAACGGTCAGCTCGCCGCTTGCTTTGTGCTCGACGTGCCTGACTCGATCGCCGGCATCATGAAGACAGCAACTGACGCGGCGATTATTCATCAGACCGGCGGCGGCACCGGGTTCACTTTTGAAAAGCTTCGTCCCAGCGGCGCGATGGTGCGCTCGACTCACGGGGTGGCCAGCGGTCCGGTGTCGTTTATGAACATTTTCAATACGACCACCGATACTGTGAAGCAGGGTGGCGTTCGTCGCGGCGCGAATATGGGAATGATGCGCGTCGCGCATCCCGACGTGCTGCGCTTCATTCATGCCAAGAACGATCAGCACTCGCTCACTAACTTCAACATTTCCGTGAACGTGACCGACAAGTTTCTCGAAGCGGTCGATCATAATGAATGGTATCAGCTCGAATTCGATGGCCAGCCGTGGACGGAGCCGATTTTCGATCCAGTCACGGGGCGCGACTACGTTGTCTATCGGCGGCCCGATGGCTCGACTGTGACCTTCCGCGACAAAGAGACATTCGAGACCGCAGATCTTTCCGACGCTCTGATTGAAGAGCCGCCTGCTCCCGGGATGGCGTACGCTCCGGACATCTGGAACCGAATTGTGGCCAGCGCGCATCGCCATGCCGAGCCGGGCATTGCGTTTATCGACGAAGTCAATCGCCACAATCACATGATGAACTCGATGGGCCCAATCATGGCGAGCAATCCCTGTGGCGAACAGTTCCTGCACTTCGCCAACTCGTGCAACCTCGGCTCGATCGATATGAACAAGTTCTACGATCGAGAGCATCGAGTGGACTGGGACCGTTTGGCCGAAGTTACACATCAGTGCACGCGCTTTCTCGACAATGTAATCGACACCTGCGCCTGGCCTTTGCTGGAAATAAACGACGTGGTCAAGCGCACTCGCCCCGTTGGCTTGGGCATCATGGGCTTTGCCGATCTTTGTCTGAATCTTAAGATCACCTACGGCTCGCCGGCTTCAATCGATTTGATGGACGAAGTGATGGGCTTTATTCGTCGCGAAGCCTGGACCGAAAGTATGCGTCTCGGCGCCGAACGCGGCGTGTTTCCCGAACTCGAACCGAACCGCGATTCCTACGCCGACTTTCTCTACAACGAAATCGGCATCTCACGTGAAGTTCCGCTCACCCCGCGTAACTATGAAGTAACGACGATTGCTCCTACGGGCACTATTTCCCTGGTGGCAGAAACGTCGTCGGGAGTTGAACCCAACTTCTCATGGGCGTACGTGCGAAAGGACACTCTCGGCACGCGCACGTACGTTCACACCCTCGCTGCTCAGGCGCTCGGCATGGATGTCGATCAGACCGATCCGGATTCAATCGATGTGGCCGCCTCGTACGTGGTTGAGCACGAACACGAGCTTCCGTCTTATTTCATTTCCGCCATGGCGATCGGCGCCGAGCAACACGTGCACGTACTGG
>Ga0137361_10002298_pt1 | contig 12149 bp, 9 predicted proteins | sample Mad1_80_16metaG_FD_104923 | JGI IMG/M metagenome (GOLD analysis project Ga0137361, IMG submission 104923) | Vadose zone soil microbial communities from Angelo Coast Range Reserve, California, USA - Mad1_80_16 metaG | ecosystem: Environmental > Terrestrial > Soil > Vadose zone | place: USA... | reverse complement strand
CGAGCAGCGGCAGTTGCTGAGTCAGCCCCGTAAGCTGGTAAGCCACCGAGTAAATGCCTAATTTGGCTTGCGAGAGAAAGTGAGTGATAAAGAGCGCATCCAGATAGTTTGTTGAGAGATAGCCGATGAGGGCTGTGGGAATAATTGGGATCGAGAATCGCAGCATCCGGTTAAGGAGGGTGCCATCGACACGCGGGGTCCAAATAAGTTTTCTCAGCCGCATCAATCCGATCAGGCTCGCGCCGGCCGATCCCAGCACATAAAGCCAGCCAACCCTCTGAACCGAAACGCTTCCGCTGAGCGCTAGGTAACACAAAACCAGAAAGATCAAAGCGCGCTCTAATGTCAAGAGCCACCCTTGCAAGCGCAGCAGCTTCGCTCCTTGCAGCGATTGCTGAATGTGTATCCACCAGGCGTTCACGAGCAGCAGACTGAGAACAAGCCAGGTCGCGTTCACCGGCAGATGCAAGACGCGCGCAAGTCTTGGCAACCACAATGGTGTTGTGGCCAGCACCAGCACGAGGTTCGGAACCAGGATGATCAGGCGCGTCCAAAAAGTCGATGCAATCTGTCCAGTCTGAACGAATTCTTCACAGCCGTAACGGGCCACACTAATGCTGGTCCAGTTCACGCCTATTAGCGTGACGACTTGAGCCGCCGCAATGAACGCCACCACGCCTCCATAGCCCTCGGGGCCAAGGTAACGTGTGGCCAGCCAGACGGACGCAAACGACAAGAGTGAAGTTAGGGCCTGAGCGATCAGCAGGGCGAAATAATTCTTTGGCCCGTGCAGCAAATCCCACCCGGGACTCTGACGACCGCCATTGCCCGCGAGCAGGGTTGGCTCGTGGATATCTGCAAACGGTAATTCTCTCTCGGCTACTTCTGGTAGCTGGATTAACTTCGATCCGGTGTCTTCACTAAACATCTGAGGACAAAATACACTGGCCTAGGAACAAGCACGTGATGTTCTCAATTCCCGCAGGATATGGCAACTTGCGACTGGGGATTCTTCAGCGTGGGCAACATCAAGACTGAGAGACAAATGCCATTGACCCGAGTCAGCGGTCATCAAAGATTCAGCCTATGACGGGTGAGTAGAACTGACTGAAATAAGCCCCAACAAATCTTCGATAGTCGAAATCTTCTTATCACCGAAGCGTGGCTAATGCGGGGAGCTTCGTTGCCGTCTTCATGAAATACTCTGACAGCGTGAGAGCAGATCGCACACTCCTCATGCGAGTCTAGAAAATCAACTTGCTCCTGCAACTTTGTCGGAGCAGTCCAATAATCATCGCCTTCCAGCAACGCGATATACTCGCCGCGGTACGCCTGCAGGATGCGAGCACAATTTCGATTCGCGCCAAGATTGTTCTCCGGCAGCACCAGGCGGATCTTGTTCGGGTAACGATGCTGGTACTCAACTAAAATCTGACGCGTATGATCCGCCGAACAATCTTCGCCGATGACGATTTCAAATTCGAAGTTTGTCTTTTGCGCCAGCGCACTCGCCAACGCTTGCGTGATGAACCGCCCGTGATTGTATGTAATAAGGCAAACACTTGGTTTCATACTGCCGACAGCCTCCCGCTAACTTCCTCACCGTGCGAGATAACCAAGCGCATGACTTGGCCGATAGCTATAATCTGTTCGAGGTCTACGGCAGTGCCAGTCGGAAGCACCAGGACCCGCTTGACTAGCTTTTCAGTCTCTGGCAGCAGCAGCCTCGCCTGGGGGAAGTAGGAACGATATGGTTCCATCCGATGACATCCGGGATAGAAATAGCGGCGCGCGATCACCTTCTCAGCCCAGAGAATTTTGAGCAACTGGTCGCGGCTGACGCGGGTCATACTTTCATCGATTTCCAAAACAATGTATTGATAATTGCTTTTTTCTCGCTCGTCGAAGCGCAGCATCCTCGTGCCCGGTACGTTTGCCATTTCGGTCTGGTATTGGTGATAGTTGCGCCGATTAACGGATACAAAGTCGTCCAGGCTTTCGAGACCCGTCAATCCCATCACGGCGGAAAGCTCGCTCATCTTGCCGTTAATGCCAATGTAGATGACGTTGTCGTATCCTGAAAACCCGAAGTTCTTCATCAAGCGGATTCGAGCCGCCAACTCATCGTCGTTGGTAGTAACTGCTCCGCCCTCAAACGTGTTGAAAAACTTAGTGGCGTGAAAACTGAATACCTCGGCATCGCCAAAGCTGCCCAGCATCCTTCCATTGTGTGAGCAGGCGAGACCATGCGCGGCATCGAACATCAGCCTTAATTTGTGACGATTGGCGATCTCCGCCAGCGCATCGGTGTCGCACGGTTGTCCCCACAAGTGCACGCCGATGATGCCGGTTGTTCGCGGCGTAATTAGCTCCTCCACACGGCTCGGGTCGATCATGTGATTGCGCGGGTCTATGTCACAAAAGACCGGCGTAATCTTCTGCCATTGGAGTGCGTGGGCCGTCGCAATAAAAGTGAAAGAAGGAATAATGACTTCGCCGCTGAGACCAGCGGCACGAATAGTAATTTCCAGGGCGACTGTCGCATTGCACATCGCGATGCAGTGTTTGACGCCCAGAAAATCAGCGAGGTCCCTTTCAAGTTGTTGGACGTAGGGACCATCATTGGTAAGCCACCTTCTATCCAACAGATCGTTGATTCGTGCCAGCAGTCGTTCACGGTTACCAATGTTGGGTCTCCCCACATGCAATTTCTCAGCGAAGGCAGGGGTGCCTCCAAAAATAGCCAACTCATCCACTTCTTGTTTCATAACCGTTTCAGGCATCAATCAACCCATCGCTACTGATTTTAGTCGCAGTTCAAATCTTTCTTGTCCCAGGGTCACCTCAAGTCCACTATGACCAGGAAAAGTCAACGCCCGAACTAACCTTAGCAAATCTCGACTACTCATCTTCTCCCATTCTGCCTGCTGCTTCAGTTCATAGAACTCTTTCTTCCTATGATAAGTTCCCCCGGCAGGTTGTGGATGTGCGGGGATATCTTCCCCATCGATGATCCGCGGCAAATACTCCAGGAAGAGATTTTCCTCGGCCTCCCGAACCCTCCGAAAAAGAGAACCGCCTGTGTCGCTTTCATTATACTGAACGCGAATCTGTGCAACTATTGGCCCCTCATCCACACCCGCAGTAATCTCATGAAGAGTTGCCCCCGCCGGTGTTTTTTCCCATAGTGCCCAAAAAATTGGGAAATAACCCCGGCCCCAGGGCAAGTAGCCCGGGTGAAAGTTGTATACCTTGTGATACTTGGCTATCAGGTTTGGCTTCAATATCGCCTGGTAATGAAGTGAGAATCCGACTCGAGCAGGAACGTAATTAACGGAGTTCGCATTTCCAAGAATTGTTTTTAGACCTAAAGATCGGGCGCGTTCAGCAAGCGGCTCATCGAGAGTGATTACCTGTTCGATTTGATCGGTTGGCACACAGTTAAGTGCCCAAACACCTATGTCACTTCCGAGCAAAAGGTCTATCTTCATCGTGACTTCAATCGCCAAGCCCTGTGGTCATCGGGTACCAGTTCCATGCATAACGGATGCATTTGTGCCAGTCGAGCGCGATGAAACTCGTCATGTTTCATCATTGTGCCTGGCAAACATATGATTCCTGGCACAGTTCAATGGTGCCATAAGCCATCCCGCAACATCGCCAGATCGACGGTTAGTCTAATAATCAGAACATACCCGAATCTCAAAGGGTTGAGAAACCAGAGAAGCTGTTCCTCCCTCACGATGAAGCCAAATGTTCTTGCCCACGCGCGCAATTTGGCCGGCAAGTGGAACTAACAGCCACCATTCGCTCTTCCAGATCGCAAGAACAATGAAGGGAAGTGAAAAGAGATATAACAGCGCTGCGCCATAATGCCAATGTGGTTCGCTTTCAGCCCAAACTCTAACGCATGTATAAACAATGAACCAGCGGGATGTGCCCCGTAAAGTCGGACGAATCTCCCAGTGAGCGATCGCCTTGGGAGCCGATTTCACCTTGAAAGCTTTCCTTTCGATCTCTTCGACGAAGATCAGATCCTCAGCGACAGGCAAGTCGGGAAAACCACCGACTGCGTGCCAAACATCACTGCGAACCAACGATGAAGTGATGAACGGCCCGCGCATCGTACCATTTTCGTGTGATGCCTTGTTGGGGAGGTACGCGATCGCCGCGCATTGTTTGAAAAGCGAATCCGTCTCGGGGTCGAAGTTGCCAACAAACACTCCTGTTTCCGGATCGATTAGTGAAATTCAGTAAAAGCCGTATTTTCGCAGCCGCATCAGAATCAGTTCGGACTGAATTCCATGCGCTGCTTCGCGCTCCGAGCGCGCGCGGACTGCCCACCGGCTTTCACGGTCCGAACCGTTGCCGATATTCAGTTGAAGAAATGAACGCCTTAACCATTTCAGCATCGATGAAGTTGCTGTTGAATTGATTCAGCTTAGTCAGCCAGAAATCGTAGCCGGAATAATCCGAATCGGGCGAGTCGTTCGGATTGCGGCGCAGATAACCAAAATACTGCATCAGCACAAACGCGCGGTTGAATTCCTGCGTGTTCACAATTGAGTTCTCTGCCACGCGGCGCAGTGCTCGTCCTCTCGCCGCCGCGTCAGTAGTGTCTGTCGCTGAGCCGAACTCAGCAATCGCAGCATTGCGATCGGTTGATGAAGGTGTGACCCCGGCGTTGACAAACAAGTTGTCGACAAATTGCGCGGGCGTCAGCGTAGTGGGAAACGCGGTCGTAAATATCGAGCGTTGCACAAACTCGGCCGCAAAAGCTTGCTTGTTATTTTCCAAACCGGTCTCCCAACCCGTCTGGCCTACCACCACTCCCTGTCCTATTCGTTGAGTGTCCGGCAGGAAGTCATTGAAGCGGACGATCGGAACCTTCAATTGATGCGCGCCGCCTATGGTTGAGCTGCCACTAGCGTCGCCGAAAGCCGCCTTGTACATTCGCTCCACGAGATAACCTGTTTGCTGGAATTCAATCGAAAGGAAGAAAGCGGCCGAGACATTGATTCGCCTGTTGGCGATGCATCGTGCGTCCGCAACGCAGGACGTGATCTGGCTGGTCCAGAATGTGAAGCCAGCCGAATCCGGTTCGCGGTTTAAGAAATCGAGGTACTGCTGACGCACAAAGAGGTTCGTGCTATCGATTGAGTTCGGGCCATACGCGGTGAAGAGTTCTGAGCTGCTGACTGAATTGCCCTTAATGTCCTTGCCACCGGCAACGAACACCGCTCCGTTAGAGAGTAGTGTTGCGGTGTGACGCGTGCGTTCGCCGCTCATCTGACCGGCGTTGGTCCAGGTGCCGGCGGTCGGGTCATACAACTCGGCCTTGGTGAGAACTCCAGAGCACAGGTGAACTTCACCCATCCCGCCTGCGACGAGCACGCTGCCATCCAGCAGAAGCGTTGCAGTGTGATGAGTACGAACACTGCTCATGCTCGAACTTGAAACCCATGTCTCCGACGCGGGGTCATAAATCTCAGCGGTGCGGACCGCAAGTGGATAATTCGAGGCCAAGTCGCCGCCAGCTACCAGCACCTTTCCGTTCGACAGCAAGGTGGCTGTGTGTCCTAAACGCGAGGTAATGGGACTCCCGGTCAATTTCCATGTTCCTGATGGTGTATCGTAAAGCTCGGCGCTGGTTCCGGACACGACCAGCACCTTTCCATTGGTCAGCAGCGTTGCCGAATGTCCGGTGCGGACGCTATTCAGACTTCCCGTAACCGTCCAGGTTCCGGAATTGGGATCGTACAACTCGGCGGTTGAGGTGCCGCCTCCCGCGATCAGCACTTTTCCATTTGAGAGCAGCGTCGCGGTATGTCCCGAGTGCGTGATGTTAAGGCTGCCTGTCATGCTCCATGTTCCCGCTCCCGAGTCGTAAAGTTCAGCGCTGGTTCCCGACGCGACTAGCACCTTCCCACTGAGCAAGAGCGTGGCCGTGTGTTGAGTGCGCCCGATGTTGAGGTTTCCGGTAAGAGTCCACGTCCCCGAATTTGGATCATATAATTCAGCGCTGGAAGCATCCGAGCCGCCGCCGACAACCAGAACCTTTCCATTGGTGAGCAAGGTCGCGGTATGATCTGCGCGTGCCGCATTCAAACTGCCAGTAGCGTTCCAGTGCGCGCCTTGATACGCCGCGGTAAAGTTGAGCACATATGATGCGGGCTGATTTCTAGGGAAGGTGAAGAGATTATTCCCTCTTATGGCTGGCACGAAGTCCGGGTCAAAAGAGTAACCGGGCTTTCTTGGATCCAGCGCAAATGTAATTTGGTAATAATAATCGATATCAGCAGGAACTAGGTCACCGAACGTGTAATTCCCGGCCGTGTCCGTCACGGCTCCTAAAGCAGGCTTCAAGGGGTCCGGTCCAGTGCATCCCCCTAAGCGCAGAATCAAGTCTACATTCGGTACTCCAAATCCCTTTGTATCCGTGACGCGACCGCTGACGCGGTAGATCGGAACACGTTCAAAATCGGCCTTCTGATCGCTAGCCAGGTTCACAAATGTGTAGCCGGAAGAAGGAAGGAATTTGAAATCACCCTGATTCGGGACACCTATGATGTAGGTGCCACGATCGGGTAAGTTGCTAAATGAATAAAAGCCAGCGTTGTCGGTCCTCGCTGTGCCACTGGCTGACCCGCCGAGCGTTACGTTGATGCCTGGAGCTGACAACTGAAGCCCAACGCCGTAGTAGACGATGCGGCCACTAATCGAATGCGTGGTCGCGGTTGGCGTGGGCGTTGGTGTCGGCGTCGGCGTGGGTGTTGGCGTCGCCGAAGTCACCGCCGCCCAGCTGGGATTCTCATCTGTGCCTGTAGGGTTACTTGTGATTCGGGTTTGATTCGTTCCGTCGGCATTCATTGTATAGATCTGAAAGTGGCCATCGCGATTAGTTTCAAACGCGATCTTGGTTCCATCCGGAGACCAGACCGGCAGGCCGTCAGAGCCTGGAATGTTTGTTAGCCGGGTCTGATTTGAGCCGTCGGCATTCATTACATAGATCTCCTGATCACTGTCACGCATGCTGGCAAATGCGATCTTCGTTCCATCAGGTGACCAGTCAGGAAATTCATCATCGAACGCGTTATTTGACAGACGCGTCTGAACACTGCCGTCCGCATTCATCACGTAAATCTGAAAGTTGCCGTCGCGATTGCTCTGGAAGGCGATCTTCGATCCGTCGGGCGACCAGGCGGGATTAACGCCGGTGCCCGAAGTAAACGTGAGTCGCGTCTGGCCGGAGCCGTCTGCGTTCATTGTGTAAATTTCGTAATTGCCGCCTCGATCGCTGGCAAAGGCAACCTGGTGTCCATCGGGCGACCACGCTGGGGAACCGTCGTTGGCGCTGTTGTTAGTGACTCGTGTTTGGTTGCGGCCATCTGCATCCATGGCGTAGATCTGAAATCTGCCATCGCGGTTGCTGGCGAAGACAATCTTCTTACTGGCATTCGACCATGAAGGGTCTGCATCTATTGCAGAGTCATTAGTCAGCCTGATCTGGCCTGATCCATCAGGGTTGATTGAATAGATCTGTGCATTACCATCGCGATCGCTGTTGAAGTAAATCTTTCCGTTCGTGGCTTGAATGACTGAGGTGGTCTGGGGATCAACGGGGCGGGTAGAGTCTTTGGCCGCGCGTGAGGGCGCGATGTGCGCAAACAAACAGGCCAAGAGGAAGGCAAGAACGCCGAAGATAGTGACGAAGTTGCCACACGTTGCAACCCTCGCTGAACGCTTTACCAAAACAACTCCTCTTTTCGCATGGCTGCTGTACTCCGGCAACCATTACCGCTCGCATCGGAGTAATTCGGATCGCGTCTACCGTTGAGACAGTGCGGGTCGTCCCTGGTCTTACAGCGGACCAGGTAAGGCCATCGGCTCCGTATTCCGAACTGCTCGTCGTCTGCCATAATATTAGCATTTCGGTATTGAACCCGGTCAACCAAGCTCATCACGCAACGGACCCAACGAACTCGCTTAACGATTATCGCCGTTGAGGCCTTCGAACGAAGTGTCGGCGAAGTGAGGTCTGGAGCCTAGCGGAAGGAGTGTCAGACGAATCAGTCGAGCCTGAACTCCGCACGCCAGTCTGATTTCTCGGCAAACGGCGGCTGATCCTTCTTGTCCAACACGCAAGATTCCAGGACCAGATAGTCCATCTCGGTTCGCATAAAGCACCGATAGCTGTCTTCGGGCGTGCAGACAATGGGCTCGCCGCGAACGTTAAAGCTGGTGTTCACGATGAGCGGACAGCCGGTCTGGCGATGAAAGGCATCGATGATCTGCCAATAGACCGGATTGAGTTCGCGGCGAACAGTTTGGATGCGCGCGGAATAATCGACATGAGTGACGGCCGGGATATCCGATCGCTTCACATTCAATTTATCTATTCCCCAAAGTTTCTCTTCATCGGCGGTCATTTTGCGGCGATGGCCCTCGGCAACATCGGCGACCAGCATCATGTAGGGACTGTCCTCGTCCAAATCGAACCATTCAGCGACCTGTTCTCTGAGGACGCTGGGCGCGAAAGGCCGAAAGCTTTCGCGATGCTTGATCTTGAGATTCATGATCGATTGCATTGCAGGCGAACGAGGATCGCCAATGATGCTGCGCGCTCCCAGGGCGCGCGGGCCAAACTCCATTCTTCCCTGATGCAGACCTATTATTTTCCCGTCAGCCAGGAGTTCCGCGACTACTTCCGGCAATTGCTCGCGCGAGTATTTCGTGTACGGTAGACTTCTCGTCTTTAGAAATTGTTCGATCTCTTCGATAGAGTCTTGTGGCCCGAGATAAGCTCCCTTCATTCCATCCTCGTAAGGTGGCAAACCGTTGTCGCTTCGATCGTGTCTTGACCGCCAGGTTCCCGTTTTTTCCGGACTCACTCGTCTATTGCCGAGATAACGATGCCAGATTGCCAGAGCAATGCCTAACGCTCCGCCGGCGTCACCGGCCGCCGGTTGAATCCAAATGTCCTCGAAGGGTCCTTCGCGCATGATGCGGCCGTTTGCGACGCAGTTGAGCGCGACGCCGCCGGCCATGCAGAGCCGCTTCATGCTCGTTTCCTTGTGAACATGCCCGACCATCTTGAGCATGACTTCCTCTGTGATTGCCTGTACGCTGCGCGCCAGATCCATCTCACGCTGCGTTACTTTTGATTCCGGCTTGCGTGGGCGACCTTTGAAGAGACGGTCGAAAGAGCCGTTAGTCATCCGCAGGCCCTGCGAATAGCTGAAGTACTCATGGTTCATGCGAATGCTGCCGTCTTCGCGCACCTCGGCAAGGTTGTCCTTGATCAACGAGACGTATTTCGGTTCGCCATAGGGCGCCAGACCCATCACTTTGTATTCGCCACTATTGACTTTGAATCCGGTGTAGTAAGTGAACGCGCTGTAGAGCAATCCCAAGCTGTCGGGAAAACGCAATTCTTTCAGCAAAGTAATTTCATTGCCACGGCCTATTCCAATCGAACTCGTCGCCCATTCGCCGACACCGTCGATCGTCAGAATTGCTGCTTCTTCAAAAGGTGAAGGATAAAAGGCGCTAGCGGCATGGCTCTCGTGATGATCTCCGAAGAGCAGTTTCCACGCGAACTTCTTTCCTGCTTTCTTCGCGCGTCTTTCGCCATCGATACCGTTTGCTTTGGCGAGTTCCGTGCGGATGAGATCCGGCATCCACAGTTTTTCTTTCATCCACAACGGCATCGCCTTCAGGAACGAACTGAATCCCGAAGGCGCGTAGTCGAGATAAGTTTCCAGCAGCCGATCGAATTTCAGCAATGGCTTGTCGTAAAAGCCGACATAGTCCAGTTGGTCGGCGGTGATGCCGGCTTCTTTAAGACAGTAACGAGCCGCATGCAGCGGGAAATTGTGATCGTGTTTGACGCGAGTGAAGCGCTCTTCCTGAGCAGCGGCTACAATCTCTCCGTCGACCACGAGACACGCGGCCGAGTCATGATAAAACGCAGAGATGCCCAGAATGTTTGACACCGAAGTGAGTTGTTAGAAAAGTGTATAGATGAATGGCGCAATCGCCGAACTCTTTGCCAGCACCAGTAAGAGACCAAAAATTACCAGCGTGATGATGATCGGCGCCAGCCAAAACTTTTTGTTCTGTTTCATGAACTCCCAGAGTTCGCTTACTACTTGTGCTTTCGACATTAGGTAACTCCTAAAACATTTTCTCATAATGGCGGGGATTTCTCTGCCGCTCCGAGTAAGGCTGCCAATAAGAATTGCTTGGGTCAGCGCGACGATGCAGCGGATCCCAGCCGAACAAGCGTTTGATAAAGCCGATAGGCGTAACTACGAAGAAGAAGACGAAAGCCAGAACGATTCGGGTCGTAACGAACGAGAGGGCTTCCGCCAAGGCCATCCATGCTTTGTTGGGCACAACGAGAGCCCGTGGAAGCAGCATGGCCAGGATGACAAGCACGGCGCCAATAGGCAGAGCAACATGCGACAAGCTCGTAAATTTTCCGCGATAGATCCACCAGGCGCTTAGCAGGATCAGAACGCCGCCGACCACGAAGCCGAATTCACGCTCGGTTCGCAGAGACCTCTTCTTAGTTGAATTCAAGATTCTCCTCGTACCAATTAATTGTTTGCTGCAATCCGTCCTCCAGAGGAGTCTGGGCTCGAAAGCCAAACCTTTCAAACGCGCGCGAGGTGTCGAGCTGACGACGCGGTTGCCCGTCGGGCCGGTTCGTTTCCCATCTTATGTGGCCGTGAAAATTTGTCAGCCGCGCAATTGTTTCAACTAGATCTTTGATGGTTATTTCGCAGGCATTGCCGAGGTTCACCGGGTCGCTTTCGTTATAAAGGGCGGCTGCTTTGACGATTCCTTCGGCACAATCCTCGACAAACAGAAATTCGCGCGACGCATTGCCGGAACCCCACACCTCGATCAAGTCGGAAGCTTTACGGCGCGCCTCGAGACACTTACGAATCAACGCCGGAATGACGTGCGAAGTTTCCGCGTCAAACTTATCGCCTGGACCGTAAAGGTTCGCCGGCAAAAGAAAGATTGAATTGAAGCCGTACTGTTGCCGATAAGCTTGCGACTGTACCAGCATCATCTTTTTCGCCAGTCCGTAAGGAGCATTCGTCTCTTCGGGATAACCATTCCAAAGATCGTCTTCTTTGAAAGGCACCGGCGTAAACTTAGGGTAAGCGCACACAGTGCCGACCGCGACGAATTTCTTCACCCCACGCAGCCGAGCGTGTTCCATGAGCTGAGCGCCAAGCATTAGGTTGTGGTAGAAAAACTGTCCCGGATTCTTCTGGTTGTGACCGATGCCGCCCACTACAGCCGCCAGATGAATAATTAGTTCGGGCCGCGAGTCGTCGAGCATTCGCAGAATATCGGCCTTTTCAATCAAGTTATAGTCGCGGCTGCGCGGCACGAAGACCTCAACTCCTTCATAGTGCTTTAGCTTGTCAGTGACGAACCGCCCGAGAAAGCCCGCGCCTCCGGTCACAGTTATTCGTTTGTAAGGGAATGTTTCGTTCATGTTTTACCCCCTCTCCCCTTGGGAGAGGGTCGGGGTGAGGGCCTAGCGATGCTCCAATCCTTCCTTCGTTTCCTCGCGCGCGGAGCAAACAGAGCCCTCAAAAAAAAGCGCGAGGAGCTTATGCTTATCTCGCAGCAACGCCCTCACCCTGGCCCTCTCCCAAAGGGAGAGGGAGGGTCAGCGAAATTCGCTGACCACTGTTTTTAATCGAGCGCTGCGCGGCTTCCAGCAAACGCACCACGCGGAGACCTGCGGCGCCGTCTGTCAAGGGCCGCCGCGCTGCGTTAATAGAATCCACGAACTCTGCGACGACATAATGCAGTGCTTCAGTTGCGTCCAATTTCGGCGCCCACACATCGCCGGTGCGATAGCTTACCAGCGTTTGATAATCGGCTTCTCGGTCGCCCACGCGGTTTGTCGTTACGCCCTTGTCATAGACGCGTACCTTCTCCGTCGGTTCGATATCATCGTAAAGAATCATCTTGCTCGTGCCGGCGATTAATGTGCGGCGAATCTTGGCCGGCGCCAGCCAATTAAAATGAAAGTGAGCGATGAAATCATCTGAGAAGTGCAGCATTAGATAAGCGATGTTCTCAATCCCTCGCTCTATGTGGCAACTGCCGAGCGCGCT
>Ga0137361_10002293_pt1 | contig 12170 bp, 7 predicted proteins | sample Mad1_80_16metaG_FD_104923 | JGI IMG/M metagenome (GOLD analysis project Ga0137361, IMG submission 104923) | Vadose zone soil microbial communities from Angelo Coast Range Reserve, California, USA - Mad1_80_16 metaG | ecosystem: Environmental > Terrestrial > Soil > Vadose zone | place: USA... | reverse complement strand
GCGTCCGCGTGCCGATGATCGTCGTCTCGCCCTGGAGCAAGGGCGGCTGGGTGTGCTCGCAGGTGTTCGATCACACCTCGCTCATCCGCTTCCTCGAGCAGCGTTTCGCTCCCCATCATTCCGGTCTGGTGGAGACGAACATCACCGCCTGGCGCCGGGCGATCTGCGGCGATCTCACTTCCGCCTTCGACTTCGCCAAGCCCGATGCCGCCCTGGTCGGGCTGCCGGACACGGCCTCTTTCCGGCCCCGCGATCACGACCGCCATCCGGATTTCGTGCCTGTCCCTCCCGCCGATCAGGCCTTGCCCGTTCAGGAGCCCGGCCTGCGCCACGCGCGCGCGCTGCCCTATGAGCTGAACGTGAGCGGAAAAGCCGACCCGGCGAAGAACACGCTTCAGCTCGACTTCCTCAATACCGGCCCGGCCGGAGCCTGCTTCCGGGTGAGGTCCGGCAACACTTCCGAGGGACCCTGGACCTTCACGGTCGAGGCCGGATCGTCGCTCTCCAACACCTCGAAGGTCGGGCAGGGCAACCAGGGCAGATACGATCTCTCCGTCTTCGGGCCGAACGGTTTCTTGCGCACGTTCCGGGGCAGCGTCGCGCCGAAGGCGAAGGCGAACCTTGAGGCCGAGGCCCGTTACGACGCCGACGGCCTCGCCCTGGTCCTGCGCGTGACCAACCGCGGATCCGCTCCCGTCCGGGTGAGCGCGGCGAACGCGTACGGCGACGACAGCGCGTTGGAGCGCGACCTCGCACCGGGCCAGAGCCTGGACAAGCGGTTTTCGTTGAAGTCGAGCTTCGGCTGGTACGACATCGCGGTGGAGACCGACGCGGATCCGCAATTCCTCCGCCGCCTGGCCGGTCACCTGGAAAACGGCCGGGACAGCGCGAGCAATCCGGCCTTCGGGGGCCAGCGTCAGGCTCGGGGCGGTCAGGACTGATCCCGGGCAGACATTGTCGTTCACCTACTTACAGGGAGAGTGAAGTTGCACGCGCCGTTTTTTTCCGACAGGCATTGCGAAATCGCGCGTGAGGGTGAACACTGCGCCCGGCCTCGAGGAGGTGCACCCTGCGACCACTCCGGATTGGCGTCATCGACCTCGTCACCAAGGGGCCGACCCGCTCGCTGTATGCCCGCCTGATGGGCACCAACCTGGCCAGCATCATGCCGCAGGCGGTGGGGGCGTGGTGCGAGGCCGAGGGACACGAGGTGACGTTCGTCTGCTACACGGGGTTCGAGGATCTCACGGCGGAGCTGCCCCAGGACGCCGACATCGTCTTCATCGGGGCCTTCAGCGAAGCGGCCCTTCTCGCCTACGCGCTCAGCAACCTCTTCCGCTCCCGCGGCGCGGTGACCGTCCTGGGCGGACCGCACGCGCGCTGCTATCCGGAGGACGCGGCCAAATACTTCGACTACGTGCTCGGATTCACCGATCGCGAGCTGATCCGGTCGGTGCTCGAGGAGTGCGCGCGCCACCGGCCGCAAGGGCGGCAACTCTCCGCGGCGCGGCAGCCGATGCAGGTCGCGAGCATCCGCGAGCGCTGGCGCTTCATCGAGGCGAACTTGCGCAAGGCCCCGCTGTTCAAGGGCGTCCCGATGATCGCCAGCCTGGGCTGCCCGTACACCTGCAGCTTCTGCATCGACTCCGTGGTGCCCTACCAGCCGCTCGATCTGGATCAGCTCAAGGAGGATCTGCGGTTCCTCCTCGGGAAGCTCAAACATCCGATGATCGGCTGGCACGACCCGAACTTCGGCGTCCGCTTCGAGGAGACGATGGACGCGATCGAATCGGCGGTCCCGCCGGGACGGGCGGGCTTCGTCGCCGAGAGCAGCCTCTCCATCCTCTCCGCGCCCAGACTCGACCGGCTGCGCCGGAACGGGTACTTCGCCGTCCTTCCGGGCATCGAGTCCTGGTACGACCTCGGCAACAAGTCGAAGACGGGAAGCCTGAAAGGGATCGACAAGGTCCGGCACGTCGCAGATCAGGTGAACTCGATCCTGGGCCAGGTGCCCTACGTGCAGACGAACTTCGTCCTCGGCCTCGATTCCGATTCCGGCGCCGAGCCGTTCGAGCTGACCAAGCGGTTCATCGACCTGACCCCGGGCGCCTTCCCGGGGTATTCGCTGCTCTCCGCCTTCGGCCGCGCGGCGCCGCTCAATCGCGAGTTGCAGCGGCAGCACCGCGTGCTGCCCTTCCCCTTCCACTTCCTCGACAACAACCGCGCGATGAACGTGCGGCCGAAGAACTACTCCTGGCCCGAGATGTACGACCGCATCATCGACCTGACCAAGTACACCTTCTCCTGGTCGGCGATCGTCAAGCGGTTGCGCAACAACCGCCGGGGAATCCCGCGTTGGCTCAACGTCGTGCGCGCCATCTCCTCGGAGGGATCGGGCAGGCTCCGCTACTACGCGGAGGTCCGGCGCCGGCTCGAGACGGACCGGCCGCTGCGCCGGTACTTCGAGCAGGAAACGTCCGAGCTGCCGGAGTTCTACAGAGACCAGGTGCGGCACGATCTCGGCCGCTTCTGGGAGTGGCTGCCGCCGGGAGCGCTCCAGCACGATCAGAACGCCTACTCCGCGGCGGAGCCCGACCTGCCGCAGACGGTGAAGCTGTCGCCGCCGCCCAGCGCCTGAACGATCCGCGACACCGCTGTCCAGAGATCCGGCAACTTCGGCGTCGAGGACGGCGGTCGGGATTGGGACGGCCGTTGGCGTGAGGGCTGCAACAACGTGCGCAGATGGATCGTTTGCGCCGGGTGTTGGGCGACTCCTGGGCCTTGGCCGCTCCGTACTGGCGCTCCGAGGATCGCTGGGCGGCGCGAGGGCTCTTGATCGCGGTGATCGGGCTCAACCTCGGGATCGTCTACCTCAACGTCCTGCTGAACCAATGGAACAACGGCTTCTACAACGCGCTCCAGGACAAGAACCAGGGGGTATTCGTCCACCAGCTCGTCCGGTTCTCCTGGCTGGCGGCGCTGTACATCGTCGTCGCCGTCTACCAGCTCTATCTCAACCAGATGTTGCAGATCCGCTGGCGCCGCTGGTTGACCGAGCGCTATCTCTCCACCTGGCTCGGCGGCGGCTCGTACTTCCGGATGCAGCTCGGCGCAAGCGAGACCGACAATCCCGATCAGCGCATCGCCGAGGATCTGGAGCTCTTCGTCTCCGGCACCCTCGGTCTCGCCATCGGTGGACTGCGGGCCTTGGTGACCCTGGTCTCCTTTGTCGCCATCCTCTGGGGGCTCTCGGGGTCGCTGACCATCCCGGTGGGCGGCTCCTCCTTCACCCTGCCCGGCTACATGGTCTGGGCGGCCCTGGCGTATGCGATCGTCGGCACCTGGGTCACCAGCCGGATCGGCCGTCCGCTGGTGCGGCTCAACTTCGACCAGCAGCGGTTCGAGGCCGATTTCCGCTTCGGCCTGGTCCGCTTCCGCGAGAACGCCGAGGGAGTGGCCCTCTACCACGGCGAGAGCGACGAGCTGCAGGGCTTTCGCCGGCGCTTCGGAGCGGTGGTGCGCAACTTCCGGGACATCATGCGCCGGCAGAAGCAGCTCACCTGGTTCACCTCCGGGTACGCTCAAGCAGCGGTCATCTTCCCCTTCCTGGTCGCGGCTCCGCGGTACTTTCGCGGCGCCCTCCACCTGGGCGGTCTGGTCCAGACGGCGACCGCTTTCGGACAAGTGCAAGACTCGTTGAGCTTCATCGTCTCTTCGTACACGGACATCGCGTCCTGGCGCTCGGTCGTCGACCGGCTGGTGGGATTCGGGCGCGACCTCCAGCGGGTGCGCAGCCAGGCAGCGAGCGGACGCGGCATCGTCGTCGCCGAGGGCGATGCCGCCCAGCTCGCGCTCGAGGACCTGGAGCTGGATCTCCCCGGCGGCGAACGCCTCATCTCGGGTGTGAACCTTTCGCTCGCCCGCGGAGACACTGCCCTGTTGGAGGGACCGTCGGGCGTGGGCAAGAGCACGCTCATCCGCGCCATCGCCGGAATCTGGCCCTTCGGCAAGGGCGTGATCCGGATCCCGCGCGGCGCTTGTGTGCTGGTCCTTCCGCAGAAGCCCTATCTCCCCATCGGGACGCTCCGGGAGGTGGTGAGCTATCCCGGACCGGCGACGGGCGTGGCCGACGCAATGCTGCGCGAGGCAGTGGAGGCCGTGGGGCTGCCGGCACTGGCGGGTCGTCTCGAGGAGGAAGGCCACTGGGCCCTGCAGTTCTCGCCGGGCGAGCAGCAGCGCATCGCCTTCGCGCGCGCCCTCGTCCACAGGCCCGAATGGCTCTTCCTCGACGAGGCCACCTCGGCAGTGGACGAGGCCACCGAAGCGCAGCTGTACGGACTGCTGCGGGAACGGCTCCCCGGCACCGCCATCTTCAGCGTCGGACACCGGGGAACGCTTCGTCGGCTGCACGCGCGGGAGCTCGTCGTGCGACCCAACCACGACGGACCGGCATCCGTCGTGGAGGTCTCGTCGAGCGCCTCCCAGCGGATCGGATGACGTGCTTCAGCCGCGAAGGAATTCCACCACCGCGGGAGTAAGGATCCTCGGGTTGACGTTGTGGGTCTGCCCGGCGAGCACGACGTGCTTGGCGTTCGGCAGGGCCGCGGCCACGGCCTGCGCCGCTTTCTTCAGCCTGGCGTCGGTCTTCGAGCCGTTCATCACCAGCGCCGGCGTCTGGATCGTCCTCAGTCGCGAGAAGGGCACCGTGAAGTCGCCCATGACGGCGGCATCGTACGGCAGGGTGTGCGCCACCGCCTTGAGCTTGCCCCAGACGCCGAACATCAGCTGCATCAGCACGACGAAGATCCCTGGGACCTGCACCATGTCGCGCATGAAATACTTCACCGCCTCGCCGCGGCGTCCCTCGCCGATCAGCTTCTTGAGGGTCCCTTCGTAGCTCGCTCCCGCTTTCGAATCCTGTCCCACGTACGGCGGCTCGTAGGCGACCACCTTGCGGATGCCGAGCCCCGCGGCCGCCGCTTCCAGCGCCAACGCCGCGCCGGAGGACAATCCCAGAAGAGAAGCCGACCCTCCGGCGACCCGGTTCAGGGCGGCGATGTCCTCGATCTCGCGCGCCTTCGAATACGGTTGGACGTCGCCGCTGCCGCCTCTGCCCCGGCGGTCGTAGGCGAAGACGGTGAAGTGCTCCGCCAGGAGGGGCGCGAGCTTCGCCGTGGGTCCGAACGCCCGGCTGCAGAGCGCGCCGTCGACCAGGATGACCGCGGGCCCGGCTCCCGATCTCTCGTACGCGATGACCGTGCCGTCCTTCGACGTGACCTTTTCCACGAGACCCCTTGCGCAAGCTTCCATTTGCCGCTCCGTCCCCTGTTCTCCGGGCCATCCCGGCTTCATCTGGACGACGAACGGGACCGCGCCCTTTCGACAGCCGGTGACTGCAGTGATATCGGCCCTTTGTCGGCGAGGTCACCCATGAGCGGACCCAGACCCGAGCAGTTCCGCACGCGCACCCTCTCCATCGCCTGTGAGATCTCCGGACCCGCGGAAGGCCGGCCGACCGTCCTGCTTCATGGCTGGCCGGACGACGCGCGGACCTGGGACCGCGTTCTCCCCGCGCTCCACGCGGAGGGCCGTCGAACCATCGTTCCCTACCTGCGCGGCTTCGGGCCCACGCGCTTCCACTCGGCGCAGACCCCGCGCAGCGGACAGCTGGTCGCGTTGGGGCAGGACGTGCTCGATCTGGCCGACGCGATGGGGCTGCGGGATTTCGCGGTGGTCGGCCATGACTGGGGCGCCCGCGCCGCGTACATCGCGTCCGTTCTCGCGCCCGAGCGGATCACCCACTGCGTGGCGCTCTCCGTCGGCTGGGGCACCAACGATCCCGGGCAGCGCCTCCCCCTCAAGCAGGTGCAGAACTACTGGTACCATTGGTACATGGCGCTCGACCGCGGAGCCGCGTTGGTGCGGGACGAGCGCCGCGAGCTCACGCGCTACATCTGGACCCTCTGGAACCCGGGCTGGCGCATGTCCGACGAGGAGTTCGCCGCCACCGCGGCGTCGTTCGACAATCCGGACTGGGCGGAGGTGGTGCTGCACTCGTACCGGGTCCGCTGGGGGTGGGCGCCGAAGGATCCCGCCTACGCCGATCTGGAAGCGAGGCTCGCCCGGGACTCTTCCATCCTCGTGCCCACCCTGGTCATCCACGGCGGCGGCGATCCCTGCAACGACCCGGCGACGTCGGAGGGGAAGGAAGGCTACTTCCGTTCCCGGTACGAGCGTGTCGTGCTCGAGCGGGTGGGCCATTTCCCCCAACGTGAGGCGCCCGCGGCGGTCGCGGACGCCATCGTGCGGTTCCTGACGACGGCTCCGACCCGTTGAGCGCCGATCGGATGCGAGGACACACCGTCTAGCATCGGCGGACCTACACCAAGGCATGTCCCCCTGAGGCATTGCGCCGCGCTACTGGTTTCTCCTGGAGAGTGGGAATGACCATGCCCAGCCTGGAGCGAGCCGAGGCGGCAAACATCGACCCGATGCCGGGGATCGTGGCGGAGTCGGCGGCCATGCAGGGCCTGCTGGAAACGGTGGGGCGCGTCGGGCCCAAGGACGTGACGGTCCTTCTCCGCGGCGAGACCGGGACCGGCAAGGAGCTGATCGCCTCGCTGCTGCACGCCCGGAGTGGCCGTTCCGCGGCGCCGCTGGTGCGGTTCAACTGCGCCGCCCTTCCCGGTGAGCTGGCCGAGGCGGAATTGTTCGGGCACACCCGCGGCGCGTTCACCGGCGCGGACCGCACGCGCGCGGGATTCTTTTCCATCGCCGACGGCGGGACGGTCGTGCTCGACGAAGTGGGCGAGCTCTCCCCCGCGATCCAGGCCAAGCTGCTGCGCGTTCTCCAAGAGGGCGAGATCCAGCAGGTCGGCGCCGGCCGCACGGAGCGGGTCAACGTGCGCGTGATCGCCTGTACGAACCGCGATCTCGCGGCCGAGTCCAGCCGCGGACGGTTCCGCAGGGACCTCTACTACCGCCTGGCGGTGGTCGAGCTCACGATGCCTCCCTTGCGCGACCACCGGGAAGACATCCCGGCCATGGCGCGGCAGTTCGCCCAGCGGTACGGGGAGCGCTTCGGCAGTCCCGACGTCCGGCTTTCGCCGGCTCTCCTGGACGCGCTCGCGAGACAGGACTGGCCGGGGAACGTCAGGCAGCTGGAGAACACGATCGCGCGAGTGGTCGCGGTCTCGAGCACCGGCGTGATCGAGGTCGACGCGCTGGAAGGCATCCCGCTCGGGCCCTGCCAGGCGGCGTCGGAAACGCCGCGGGCGCCGGTCCCTGTTTCCCTGCACGATCAGGTCGCGGCGTTCGAGCGGAGGATCATCGCCCAGGCGCTGGCCACGGCGGCGGGCAATCGATCCCGCGCGGCGCGGCTGCTCGGGCTCAGCCGCACGACGCTCTTCGACCGGTTGCGCAAGTACCAGCTGGTGACGGCAGCCGCCGACACAGAGGCCTGACCCGCAACCGCTGTTGCGGCGGCGCTTGCGGGAGCGTATCCAGCCAGACATGGACCGCCAGGAGCAGATCTTCCCTCATCTCACCGACGCCCAGCTCGGGCGCATCGCGGGCCTCGGCCAGCGCCGGAGCGTCAAGGCCGGCGATCTCCTCTTCGAAGCCGGCGACCAGAACACCGACTTCTTCGTCGTCGTCGAGGGCGGCATCGAGATCGTCCGACCGGTGGCGGGCCGCGAGGAACCCGTCGCCGCTCTCGGACCCGGCCAGTTCACGGGCGAGCTCAACATGCTCTCGGCCCGGCGCGCCCGGGCCCGGGGACGCGTCTCCGCCGACGGGTCGATCGTGGCCTTGAACCGGGACGGCCTGCGCTCGCTGGTGCAACGGGATTCGGAGTTGAGCGAGATCCTGCTCCGCGCCTTCATCCTCAGGCGGGTGGCGCTGATCTCCCAGGTCGACAACGACCTGGTGCTGCTCGGGTCCCGGCACTCGCTGAGCACGCTGAGGCTCAAGGAGTTCCTGACGCGCAACGGGGAGCCCTTCACCTACCACGACGTGGAGACCGAGGCCGGAATGCAGGAGCTGCTGGACGGTCTCCGGATCAGCGTCAACGAGGTGCCGGTGCTCGTCTGTAAGGCGGGAAACGTCTTGCGGAACCCGACGGTCGAGTCCCTGTCGAACGCGCTGGGACTGACGCCGCGGCTGGACGCCAAGGCGGTGAGGGACGTGGTCATCGTGGGCGGCGGGCCCGCGGGCCTGGGCGCGGCGGTGTACGCCGCCTCCGAGGGCCTCGACGTCCTGGTGCTGGAGAGCACCGCGCCCGGAGGGCAGGCCGGGACGAGCTCGCGGATCGAGAATTACCTGGGGTTTCCCACGGGGATCTCCGGATTCGCGCTCGCCGGCCGCGCGCTCACGCAGGCGGAGAAGTTCGGCGCCGAGGTGGCCATCGCGCGGACCGCGGTCCGTTTCGACTGCGACCAGCGGCCGTACCGGGTGCACCTCTCCGACGGAGAAGTGGTGCAGACCAGGAGCATCGTGATCGCGACCGGCGCCAGGTACCGGCGGCTGGAGGTTCCCGAGCTCGCGCGGTTCGAGGGCGCCGGCATCTTCTACAGCGCGACGCACATGGAAGCGCAGTCGTGCAAGGGCGAGGAGATCGCCGTGGTGGGCGGCGGCAACTCGGCGGGACAAGCCGCAGTCTTCCTCTCCGGCATCGCCTCGCGGGTCGACGTGGTGGTGCGTGGACCCTGCCTCGCCCAGAGCATGTCCCGGTACCTGATCCAGCGCATCGAAAACAGCCCCAATCTGGAGCTGCGGACGCGGACGCGCATCGAGTCGCTCGAAGGCAACGGCCGGCTGGAGCAGGTCCGTTGGCGTCACCTGGAGACGGGCGCGACGGAGACGCGCCCCATCCGCAATCTGTTCGTCATGACCGGCGCCGAGCCGAACACCGGCTGGCTCAAGGGATGCGTGGTGCTGGACGACAAGAGCTTCGTCAAGACGGGAAGCGACCTGCAGCCGGAGGAGCTGGTCGAGGCGAAGTGGCCTCTGCCGCGCCGGCCTTATCTGATGGAGACGAGCATCCCCGGCGTCTTCGCGGTCGGAGACGTGCGCTCCTCCAGCGTCAAGCGGGTCGCCTCGGCGGTGGGCGAGGGCTCCATCTGCGTGCAGCTCATCCACCACGCCCTGCAGGAGGGACTTTAGTCGGAGATCCGGGACACAATACGCAACTCCCCATGCCAACCGACCCCGCAGCGCCGGCACGAGCTCGTCCGGCGGACCCTGCGCGGATGGGCGTTTCAACCGGTTGAAACGCGGGCGTTACGTATGGTGTCCCCAAAAATCGTAGGCGGCCGAATAGTCCACGCGAGCTTCGGCGCCGACATGTTCCGCGTCGCAACCCGAGGACGGGGCGACCCCGCCCTTCGTGTCGAGGCGCTGGATGTACCTCGCGCCCGCGAGCGTGCCGGAGCCTTCGCTCGACTTCGCGCGCAACAGCAACCACGGGATCGCGCCCGGGACCGGCGAGCGTTGGATCACCTCGCCGACGACGCGACTGCCGTCGACGCTTTCCCACGTCGGGCCCGCGAAATGACGGCCGATCTTCGCGCCGCTGGGATCGAACAGGTCCGCTTCCGGCGCCTTGAGGACCCACTCGAATGCCGGCGGCTCCGCCGCCTTCGCCTGGCAGGTGTAGATCTGGGCGCCGCGCGCGACCGTCCGCAGGAGCAGCAACTGGCCCTCCGGCACCCGGAGATTGTCCGGAACCGGCGTCGGCTGCGGCCGCGGAGTCGAGGAGCATGCCGCGAGAAGAAGCGCAAGGGGAAGGCTGACTCGGAGAGCCGGATTGTCCATGCACTGGGGATGGCACGAGCGAGCGAATGATTCCCGCCCGGCCCGGCGCTCCCCTACTTCGCCAGGTTGCTGCGCGCGATGAGGACCTGAAGCAAGAGATCGTCCGGGGGCGGCATCGACGCGCGATGACGCGACCACAGATTGCCGGCACCGACCGGATCTCCGAGGGCGATGGATCCGAGCATCCCGGCGGCGATCAAGTAACGCTTCGACGGAACCGCGAGATCGGGCTCCACCGCGAGCAAGTGGCGCGCGCCGGACGCCATGCCCCAGTAGTCACGCCGCCCGATGGCTTGCAGCAGTTGCAGCCACTCGCGGTCCTGAGCGGAGAACTTCCGCGCGCAATCATTCGAGAAGATGGCGCGCCAGACTACCTCCAGGTCCGCGGTGGTGAGATCGGGCACCATCGCCTGGCCGACCCGCAGCAGGCTGGTGAGCGGCACTTCCTTCTTGCAGTCGTCCAGCCAGCGGGAGGCGACCCGGGCATGCTCGCGCAGCTCGGGCGATTGGACCACTCCATCCGTGAAGGGAATGCGCTTCAGCAGCAGATCCCGCAGCCGGATCGCCTCCACTGAGCGCTCCGTGTCGGGAAACAGCACCGGCGACGGGGTCACCGAGGTCACGGTCCCCGGCCGGCCGATTTCGCTCAGCATCTCCACCACTGGAAAGGGACGCTTCTCGAACCGCGTCAGGATGCTCGCGTCCGATCTGAAGAAGCGGGCACGAACCGCGTTCTGGTCCAGCACCGGGTGGTAGTCCGAGTTGGCGGCCACTTCGATCGCGCTCGTCAGGCCCTCCCAGGACGACCGCGTCCCCACCCGGCGCAATTCCAGATCTTGCAGGCTGCGCACCTCGACGCGCTCGAGCTCCCGGGCGATGGCGGGCGGCATCAGGACGGATGCATCGGGCGCCGCGAAGCTTCCTTCCACCCGCGCCGCGATGAGAAGGTCGAGGCCGGTCATCGCGTAGGCAACGTAGTCGCCGAAGTTCGCCTCCAGCGCCTTGAGGACGGAGACCACCAGCGGGAGGTCGAGCTCATAGAGCTGGATCCACTGGACGAAGACGCCGGACGGCGCCAGGTGCCGGCGCACGAGCCGATAGAACTCCTGGGAGAACAGTCCGGAGACTCCGCTCACCCAGGGATTGGACGGCTCGGAGACGATCAGATCGTACTGCCCGCCCTGGGTCGAGAAGAACGTCTTGGCATCGTCGATGACGATGCGCGATCGGGGGTCGCTGAAGGCGAGCTCGTTGCGAGGACGGAAGTGGCGCGCGGCGCGGACCATCTCCGGCTCGATCTCGACGGTATCGACGTGCGACAGCGACGGATTGCCGAGGAGCGTATGGGTGGTGAGGCCGGATCCGAATCCGATGCAAGCGACGCTGCGCGCCTGCGGATGCAGCGCCATCGCGATCGCGCCGAGCAGGACCATGGTCGGCTCGTCGCTGGTGGGAATGCCGTCGAAGGCCATGGTCAGCTCCGCATCCGTCTTGCCGTTGGTGCGGATGCCCAGCGAGCCGCTGTCGGAATCGGACACCAGGCTGACGGTCGCGGTCTTTCCGTCGCGGTGGTACTCGACCTTCTGCCTGTCGAAGAGCGCCATGCCGTGGCGATAGATGCCGGAAGCCATCTTCCGCGGGTCGAGGTGCACCACGGTTCCGAGCCCCGCCACGCACAGGGCTCCGGCCGCCGCGAGAGCCACCGGAACCCGGCGTCCGGCGAAACCCGCCGCGGCGGTGAACAGCAAAATCGCCCCCAGCGCGACGTCGAGGGCTCCTCCCAGCACCACCAGATTCCTCAGCCCCAGCGAGGGCAGACCGACGTGGATGGCGAAGAAGACGCCCGCGATCGCGCCCAGCGTATTGGCGGCGTAGACCGCTCCGATGCTTCGCTCTCCGTGACCGCGCCGGAGCAGATGGAAGGTGATCAGCGGCAGAGTGGTCCCCGCGCAGAAGGTCGCCGGCAGCATGATCGCGAGCGCAAGCCCGTTGCTGGCCAGATTGAACAGGGCGTAGCCGAGATGCGTCTTTTTCAGATTGAGGACGAGCCAGCGCATCGCCTCGAACGTCTCGCCGTACGCGAGCAGGGTCGCGAGGGCCAGGACGCCCATGGCCAGCTGTAGATAGGCCAGGGTCCGCACCGGGCTGCGCAGCTGGTCGATGCGCCGCTGGATCCAGAGGCCGCCGAGCGCAAGACCGAGGATGAACGCGCTGAGCATGAGCTCGAACGAATGGGTCGAGGACCCGAGGACGAGCGAGAGCATGCGGATCCAGGCGACCTCGTACATGAAGGAGGAGGCGCCGGTGACGAGCGCGGCCGCGAGGAAGAGGAGAAGCGCCGGGTCCCGCCTTTGCTC
>Ga0137361_10002291_pt1 | contig 12175 bp, 10 predicted proteins | sample Mad1_80_16metaG_FD_104923 | JGI IMG/M metagenome (GOLD analysis project Ga0137361, IMG submission 104923) | Vadose zone soil microbial communities from Angelo Coast Range Reserve, California, USA - Mad1_80_16 metaG | ecosystem: Environmental > Terrestrial > Soil > Vadose zone | place: USA... | reverse complement strand
CGCGGGCGTCAAGGTTGTGACTGACGGAAATTTCATCGGCGTGGTCGCATCTGACCAGCAAACCGCAACCAAAGCCGCCGGAGCCATCGCGAACGATTGGAAGGCGCCGGGCCAGCCTTCGAATGCCGAACTGTTCGATGTGTTGCGCAAGCCGGCTACCGAAAGGCGTGGTGGTGGTGAAGGCGGCGGCGGCGCCCGCCCGCAAGGATCGATTGCCGATGGTTTGGTAGCCGCGGACAAAAAGCTCGAGCAGACCTACACTGTCGCATACATCGCGCACGCGCCGCTGGAGCCGCGCGCTGCCGTAGCTGAGTGGAACGGCGACCAGCTCACGGTCTGGACCGGAACGCAAAGGCCCTTTGGGGTACGCACTGAATTAGCGGACGCATTTCACGTTTCCGAAGACAAAGTTCGTGTCATCGTTCCCGACACCGGCTCGGGTTACGGCGGCAAACACACCGGAGAATGCGCGGTCGAGGCGGCGCGTTTGGCGAAAGCCGCCGGCAAGCCGGTCAAACTCGTCTGGACCCGCGAAGAAGAATTCACTTGGGCCTATTTTCGGCCGGCCGGTGTGATCGATATCAAGAGCGGCGTCAAGAACGACGGCACGATCACAGCGTGGGAGTTTCACAACTACAACTCCGGCCCCGCGGCCATTCAGGGAAAGTATGACATTCCGAACCAGCTTAATCAGTTTCATCAGTCGAATTCGCCTCTGCGCCAGGGTTCGTATCGCTCGCTGGCAGCGGCGGCGAATCACTTCGCGCGCGAGTCGCACATCGATGAGTTGGCACATTCGGTCAACATCGAGCCGCTGGAGTTTCGTTTGAAGAATACGAAGGACGACAGACTACGCAATGTACTGCAAGCTGCGGCGAAAGCGTTTAGCTGGGGAAAGACGAAACCGGCGACGGGTCACGGCTTCGGCATTTCGTGCGGCTTTGATAAAGGCGGTTACATCGCGACGTGCGCGGAGATCGCAATTGAAAAGCCGTCGGGCAAAGACGCGGAGAAGAAGAATGCCAAGGTCAAGATCGTGCGCGTTGTCGAAGCGTTCGATTGCGGCGCCGTCGTAAATCCATTGCACCTGAAGAATCAAATCGAAGGCGCGATCACGATGGCCATCGGCGGCGCTCTGTTCGAATCGATCCAGTTTGAAAATGGCCGTGTTCTCAACCCCCGATTCTCTGATTATCAAGTGCCGCGTTTCAAGGATGTTCCTGCAATCGAAGTCGTGCTGGTAGGAAGCAAAGACATTCCGTCGGCTGGCGCAGGCGAAACGCCGATCGTGGGTCTGGCGCCCGCGATAGGCAACGCGATTTTCAACGCCACTGGCATTCGTCTTCGAACGCTTCCCATGGCGCCGAAAGGTTTGATGGTTTAGGAGGAACTCTCATCTTGGAAATCTCATAGGTTAGGAAGGGCGGCTTGCCCCCGCCGCTTCATTACGTATGTGAGTGGCCCTCAAATTAGAGTCATTGGAGTGTTGATGAAACTGGTTAGCGCTGTCACAGTCCTCATCGTTATGCTTGCCATGATTGTCCTTGCGCAAGGCGAGAAACGATCTTTTGAACCGGCCACTTTTTACAAAGCCGCCTGCCTCGAATGCCACGGCTCGGAGGCCGAGAAGAAATTCAATCCTGATTTACCGGAAGGTCAAATGATCGACTCTATTCTTAACGGCGCGAAAGCAGAAGGTTCGCGCGACATGCCGGCCTTCGCAGAAAAAGGAATTGACGAAACAAAAGCGAAGGCCCTGATTACTTATATGAAATCAATCAGGGAGTAAAAGAGATGCTAAAAGTTGAAGACATGTCACCGGCAGAAATGCACGCGCTATTACAGCGAGAGAGTTTCGGCCATCTTGGTTGCGCTCGCGATAACCGGCCCTACGTCGTGCCGATGCATTACGCCTACGATGGAAAAGAACTTTACTTCTTCACCACTCAAGGAATGAAGACTCAATACATCGACGCGAATCCGCAGGTCTGTTTGCAGGTCGAGGAAGTCAGCGATCGCATCCGCTGGAAAAGCGTAATGGTAATCGGCCGCGCCGAGCAGCTCACAAAACCCGACGACACACAAAACGCGATGAAACTAATCACCGAACGAAACCCGACGTTGACTCCAGCTATAAGCGCCACCCAAACGGACGGCTGGGGCCGCGCCGTCGATATCGCGCTCTATCGCATCACACCCGAACTTATGGACGGACGAAAGACAGTCTGACACCATTACTGATGCCAGTCACCACCATGATTCGGCGTCGAAACTTCCATCGCCTGGTCTTCTGCGTCGCCGGCGTTTACAACATCGGGTGGGGCCTTTACGCCGTTTACGATCCGCAGTGGTTGTTTCGCCTCGCGGGATTGCCGCCAATGAATTATCCCCAAATTTTCGCCTGTCTCGGCATGGTCGTGGGTTTGTATGGGATCATCTATTTTGAAGTAGCGCGCGTTCCCGAGCGTGGATGGTTGTTAGCTGCGGTCGGTCTGTTGGGGAAGATTCTCGGGCCGATTGGTTTGACGCGATTGATCTGGAGCGGCGCCTGGCCCAGGTCAACCATCGTCTTGTGCCTGACGAACGATCTGATTTGGTGGATTCCCTTCTCACTTTACCTATATGACTCCTGGCCCGCATTCGACCAGGGCAAGACGTGAAGAGATGTTAGTTGTCTGAATAGTTAACTTCCCTTTCTCGACCCAATGGACGACCAATCAATCAACGCCGTAGTTGCGGAAATCAGGCCGCTCTTACTCGGCCGCGCGCCAGGCAAGATCTTCCAACTCAGCCCGTCGTCCGTGGCGATTGACTTTGGCCTGCGCGAGCCGGGGTTTCTGCTTCTCAGTGTCGAGCCGTCGCTTCCGCGGATGTATCTAATAAAACGCCGCGTGCGCGATCTCGAAAAGCAAAGCTCTCCACTCGGTCAGTTCGCGCTCTTCTTGCGAAAAGAATTATCGGGCACGACGTTGCGAGCCTTAGAGAAAGACTTCGAAGATCGAATCGTCCGCTTTCGCTTCGTGGGGACAGATGAATTAGGCCGCGAGAAAGAAAGGACGCTCGTCGCGCAATTGACTGGCCGCTCCGCTGATCTATTTCTGCTCGATGAGAAAGCAGTGATAACCCACCAAGCTCGTTCCATGCGTCGCAATGTCGGCGCCACCAGCGAGCAGTTGATCTCCGGACAGGAGATTGGAGTGACATATCATGCACCTTCCACGATCAAAACTCCTCGACTCTCAAAGAGCGAACACGCTTTGAGCGAGACGATTCGCAGCGAAAAGTTCTCTTCGGCATCCGAGGCCGCCGATGCTTATTTCACTTCGCTGCTTTCTGGGCAAGCCTTCGATGCGAAAGCCTCAGCCGCACGTTCCAGTCTGCGAAAGAAAATCTCTCGTCAACAGAAACTGCTCCAGGAACTGCAAAAGGACTTGGCTGCCCACGCAGATGCCGAGCAGCATAAACGTATCGGAGATCTTCTCCTCGCAAATCTGGGAACAGCAAGACGTGAAGGCAATCGAATTAAGTTGATCGACTACTTCGTGGACGACGCGCCCATGATCGAAGTTGAAATTGACGGGCAACTAACTCTTCCGGAGGAAGCCTCGCGCCGGTTCGGTCTCTACTCGCGATCCAAGCGCGCCGTCACTCAAATCAATGCACGCATCGAAGCCACGCGCGCAGAACTAAGTAGACTCAAATTGCAAGAACTAACGCTCGGGGAAATAATTGAGAAACATGACGAGGCGTCGCTGGATCGATTCGTGTCAGTACCACCTGTCTCCTCTCCCTTTGGGAGAGGTTGGGTGAGGGAGCGAAGCTTAGCGGGTGTGTCGCAGCGGGAGCTTGGATCAATACCGCATACGGCAGGCGGCAGATCCAAGCGCATTCCCGGCACGCGCCGCTACATTTCTTCCGACGGTCTGGAAATCCTGGTAGGCCGCGCCGCCCACGACAACGATCACCTGACTTTCAAAGTAGCCAAGCCAAACGACCTGTGGCTCCACGCCTCTGACTATGGCGGCTCTCACGTCGTCATTCGCAATCCCACCCGCAAAGACATTCCGCACCGCACGATCATCGAAGCCGCCCAACTCGCCGCCCACTTTTCCCAAGCCCGCAAAGATCCAAAAGTCGACGTGCATTACACTCAGCGGAAATTCATTTCAAAACCAAAAGGCGCCAAGCCGGGCCTGGTTCGGATGAGTCGCTTCAAGAACATCACCGTCGAACCGAAGGAAAACTTGGAAAGGCTCTAGGTTACATGTGCGGCAAAACTCGATGCCGACGTGTCAAGTTTTCAACCCTTGTGCTTGGTGTCAACCGCAAAGCGGTTGCGCCCTCCAGCCCAGGGTTACCGCTTCGGCTACCCTGGAGAGGGGATGGTTTGAGGCCCTACCGCAACGCGGTTGCGCCGTTTTTTGACGCGACGAAGAAATGACGCAACCGCCTTGCGGTTGGATAATCATTTTCATTCGTGATCCCAGGGTAGCCGCGGCGGCAACGCTGGGCTGGAGGACGCAACCGCTTTGCGGTTAAAGATCGTGCTGAATTCATCGTTCAAGCTCCTTGGTCTGAGGCACAGCCTCGATGGGAGTTGTTGAAATGTGACTTGACCATCTCCTGGAATCTTCTCTGGCGTTTCCCGTCGAACAGTTTATGCAATTCGGAAAACTCCGACCTTGAAATCCCAAAACATTTTGCTTGATTTTTTGCTAGACGAGGATATACTGCGCAGGTTCCTTAGCCCGTAACTCCTTGACCTTCTCTGACGAAGGTTAGCTTGAAAGGATTACAGCGATGCTCTCAACCATCCCTCTTCCGGTTATTGCTTTCTTCATTCCCTTTCTGATTGCGTTTTCTTATCCCTTGCTGGTCATGTGTTGCGTGCCAAAATGCGCGCCCCCCAAACGATATATCCAGAACAATCTCTCCATTTCGATTTTTCTTTTTTCCTCGTTTCCAATCTCTGTTGGCGTCTTCGCGCATAGCATCACGCGTGAAGCGGTGGCGCCCTGGTTCGCTCCCGGATTCTGGTCATACTCGTCTTACGCCCTGATAGGGATAACGATCGTAATCGTCACGGCTATTGTCTTTCAGGATTTCATGGGCCGGCCGATGGCTCCTTATGTGTTGAAGAGGAGTGAAGCGGAGAAAGCTTGTCAACTGGAGGAAGAACTGCGGGCCGCGTTCAGCAATGGAGTCGATGATGACGACATAAAGGCAAAGAAGAGAGAGTATCAAACGCTGACTCGCCTGCCATCGTTTCGCGATTTCTTCGCCCGCGGTGGCCCGATTGCTTATGTCCACATCGGATTGGCGTGGATGGGTATTATCTTCGCGGCAACTTACTTTTGGTACCTGGTCGTCGCTGCCGAGTACAAATTTGATGGAAACAAGTTGAAGGCGGGAAGCGAGAATAATCTCGTCCTCGTATTGATCTTACTGGCCACTTTCATCCCCTTGCGGCTCCAGACCGAATGGTATCAAAGTTACTTTCACGAGAAGAATTGGCTTAAGAAGTATCCGGCCTTCTTTCTGGGCATCTTCCTCGCAATCGCTATGTTGCTCTTACTCACTCTTTTATTGCACCCGACCTTTGCTGTGGGATTCTTTTCCGCATTCTACGCCGTTTTGCTCGGGGCCCTCGGTCTGATAGGCAAAATCAAGCCTGAGTGGCTGCGCGGTCTGGCGGAGTTCTTGCGGGAAATGACCTTTACACAGTTCCTGGCACTCTACATCGTTTTCCTCGTCGTCATCTCTACTGTAACCGTGGCCGCTATCGGAATTTAGTCGTTCTTTCAGATAAATAATGAGGTAACAATGAAAAAGAAAATTCTCGTCGTCATGGTCTGTTTCTCGGTTTTCCTTCTCGCCGCGAGCCGGCCAGGAGAAAATGCGGCGGTATTTCATAAGGGTGAGGGGTTGATCGTCGGTGCTGCCCCGGCGAATACTCTCGTTTCCTTTCACAAACCGGATGGTCTGATCTTGTCCGAAGGCAATATCTATTTCACGTCACATGATGCTGCTCTCGCTACCGTGTGGAGGACGGCGCAAGGTTCGAGCCCGGGTCACGAGTCGGTCATCTACTGCGAACCGGGCGCAAGGTTCGGCGACATCGTCTTTGCCAAAGTCGGCGGGAGCTTCTTTGGATACTTCTTCGCCACGACCGGAAACGGCGCCACGATCACGATCAAGCGCATTCCTCTATCAGGAGGAGCGGCCACAGTGCTGGCGACCATAACCAACGTCGACATTGCCAACAGCCACCGCAATCTGATCACGGATGGCGTCGATCTATTTTGGCAGGACGACACGCACATACGGAAAATGCCAATCGGCGGCGGCGCCATTACCGTCCTCGACACTACCAGTCCAAACACGCCGACGGCGGGCTTGGCGTTGCTAGTCGATAGGATCATCTATGCCTCAGTGGCAGACATTCGCTTCGTACACAAGACCGGCGACATAACGACGCCCCAGGTTAGAACAATCGCCAGAGCATCGAGTCCGGTCACCGCGCTTCATGCGGTCTCGAACGGCGTCTATTGGGGCGAGCGTGGCGGCGCCGTCCGGCTGAAGGTGGGATCCACGGTCACGACGCTGCCATCAATCGCGGGTCTTTTGCCAACTTCGATTTCGACCAATGGATTCACCGCCGGCGGAGCGCAGGCATGGACCCAATGCGGTTCGCAGACATGTAAAATGCAGTTCGCCTTCCCGGCAACTAATTTTACCGCGGTAATCGGCGCCGACGCTTTCGGCGTCACCGTGACGTCTTCAGGAAACGTATTTTGGGGCGACGCCGCGGGCGTGCATCGGCAGACATTCTAAAGATTGTTGGAGTTAAGGAGACACATGTTGTTCGGGTTGGCTCGAAGCGTCTTAGAAAGGATAAAAAGCGATGACACAATTTGAGCGAAAAGCCGTAATCATGGAACTAACGATCCTCGCTGTGACGCTGATCATCACTTCTCTGCTCGGTGCCGGCGTCTATCACCAAACCAGCCGACATTTCACTATTCAACGAACCACTTACATGATTGAACGCTTCAATCAAAAAGAATTGGTCGATGCCCGCGATGTTGCAGATGGCTGGCTTCGCAAGAAAGAAGATCCTAGAGCCCTTATGGATCGGGCAAAGTACGCAGACAATGAAGAACTTTACTCGCTGAAAACTGATGCCGAAAAATCAGAGTCGGAAAAGATGAGAGACGACGCAAGGAAAACTGTCCAGAACATCCGGGTATTCTGTAACTTCTTTCAAGAGCTTGGCACCGCAATGAAACACGATACTTTGGATGAGGAATATATGTGGGATGTGTTCGGGGCCGTTGTCATGAAATACGGCGTGGAATTGCGGCCATTTGTCGAGGAACTTAGAGTGAGACTACAACGTCCCCAGCTAATGCAAGAGTTCATATTGCTTGTGGACAAGATGAAAGAATTGGACAAGGAATATCGGAAGTAAGAATAGCCTAAGCACCGGCGCCGATTGGATAGTCTTTCATAGAGGGTACCAACATGCGAATCTATAAAATCTTTATGAAACTGATGAGTAAACATCTAAAGTTTCACCTAGCGCTTCCCCTGGGTGTCGGAATAGTTGTCGAAGCCTTGATTGCCTGGCGTCAGCATCCGTCAGCGAATTCAGTCTCCTCCTTGGCCTTAGCCGGCGCCGGCTCCTATGTGGCCATCTTCCTTACGTTCTTGTTCAGTGCCGGGTATTTGATTCAAAAGGAGGCCAAGCCTCCCTGGGACAACATCTTGACCGAAACGCTGGATGAGGTGTTGAGCGATGCTACCAGCGTTTTTGCGACTTGCACGATTCCGCTGGAAGAATGGTTTCATCCTTATACCCAACAGTATCTTTCGTACATCGTTAAATACAAGGTCACCGGCAAAGTACCTCGGCAGGAGCGAGTTCTGTTGTTTCGGCGGGACAAGGATCTAGTGAAAGCCCGAGAACAGTATCTTGATGGACAATACGCAAAACCGCTGGCAGATATCCACCGCAACTACGGAATCCCACTAGGATTCCTGCGACGCAAAGAGATCGATGAGATCCTAGAGACTTTCCAGCTTGTGGGTCAGGCGGCCGCGTGGAAGAACCACAAGGTTAGAAATCAGGACGGCATTTCGGAACAACAAAGTGACGGAGCCATTTCTACTCTCGATTTCGCTCTTGTCACACGTGACAACAACCGAGTCATTGTGATCACTTTTGACAAGACAGGGGATACCATCAAACTCGTGCCAATTGAAGACCAACCCGAAGAACAGGCCAAAGGGCAGTCCAGAGTAAGGCCTTATCAAATCTTGCAGGATAAGATTGTGAAGAAAGTATTTAATGACAGCAAAGTTAATCCTCAACACAATTTCGCTGCTTTTTCAGGGGCGTGTGGGTCGGCAACGCGTTTCAAATAAGTAGACATGAACTGGGACGTAATCGTCATCGGAGTCGGTGGTATGGGAAGCGCTGCTACCTACCACCTCGCAGCGCGGGGCTGCAAAGTGCTGGCAATGGAACAGCACACCATTCCCAACGAGCTCGGGTCATCGCATGGCACGACCAGGATAATCCGGCTGGGTTACGCGGAGGGCAAGAAGTATGTGCCAATGCTGCGGCGCGCGTATCGTCTCTGGAAAGACATCGAGCAAACGGCCGGAGAACAGTTGCTCTTTATCACCGGCGGGATCGACGCGAGTCCTCTCAAACACCCCGACCTGAAAAAGCGTTCGCTCGTAGAGGGAACGCTCGAGTCGTGCCGGGCATATGAAATCAAGCATGAGTTTATGACGCATGAGCAACTGCACGAACGCTTCCCAGCCTTCCATTTACCCGAAGAATTAGTCGCTGTCTATCAGCCTCAGAGCGGGTTTGTTCTTGCAGAGCGATCCGTCGAGGCGCACGTTTCTGCCGCGCTGGACTTAGGCGCGGAGATTCACGTCGGCGAAGAAGTGCTCAAATGGGAAGTCCACAGCGGAGAAGTAACAGTGCGCACCGACCGCGAATGGTACCGCGCTCGAAGACTGGTGATTACTGCTGGCCCATGGGTGGCTCGCTCTGTTCCGCAACTGAAAGATAAGGTGAAGCCTGAGAGACAGGTGATGATTTGGGTGCAACCCAAACGGCCCAAGCTATTCCAGATGGGTGCGTTCCCAGTGTTCTATATGGAGGATGGCAAGGACAAATATTACGGCTTCCCTGTCAATGATAAGGCCGGTTTCAAAATCGGAAAGTATAACCACTTGAAGGAACCCATCGACCCGGCAACAGTGGATCGAAAATGCCACGCCAGAGACGAGAAAGTGCTGCGCAAAGCAATTAGCAAATACTTCCACGGCGCCGACGGTCCGACGATTGATATGAAGACCTGTATCTTTTCGAACACCGAGGACGAGGACTTTATTCTCGACCTCCATCCTGATTTCTCACAAGTATCGATCGCCGCCGGCTTTTCGGGACATGGATTTAAGTTTTGTCCGGTGGTTGGCGAAATCATGGCCGACCTTGCCTTGGAGGGCGGTTCGAAATCCTTCAATCTCGATCCGTTCAGGTTCGATCGCCTCTAATGAATTGTCTTAATACTGTTGCGGACGTCACATTTCGAGTCTAGGACTCTTCCACAAGCAAAGGACTCGTAGAGATTGAATTTACGAGCTTGACCGTCTCAATACTCACAGTTATCACTTGTCCGATCAGCCGCACGATATATTGCGGATCGGCGCGGTTGGGGTCGTTGGTGATGCCGCTGCGTTTGTCGGTGCTGACTTGATATTGATCGATGATCCATTCGAGCGCGGAGCGATTGCCCAGGCGATACTCGAATGCTTCGGGCGGAATTCCACTCAGAGTTAGAAAGTCGTTGTAGATGAGCGAGCGCTTGTCTTTGCTCAGCTTCATCTTTTCGACGCGCCAGTCGAGCGGCTTGCCGGGCGTTTCGATTCTCTCCAGCGGATATTCTGACTGCTGTTCATAGTTGACGTGGATTTCAGCCAGGCGCTTGCCGATGTCTGCGAAGGCACGAAAGTCTGGAGTGAAAGGAATGCGGGGCAACTCACGTTTCAGGTTCGCGGCGTAGCGCTCGCGATAGAGCGGATGATGCAGCACGGCGTAGACGTAATGAAAGATGTCCCACTTCGTGACGAGCCGGTCTTTGTAATGCGAGCGAAACTGTTCCAGGGCCCAATCAGTAATGTTCTCGCGCCGGTTCGTGCCGTCTTCGTTGTAGGTGTAAAAGGGGAACCACTGAGGAACCGAACCGGGACCGAAGAAATTCAAATCAGGTATCGTCTCAGTCATCAGGGTTCCAAATGGACGTTCTGCTCCAACGCCCGTTGCGCAAATCGCTTTATTAGAATCGTTTTCTGATTCTGGAAAGAAATGCCTGTTCTTCCCAAGTTCGTCAATAACTATTTCAGCAAGATACAAGTACTTTTGAGTGAAGGGACGATACAATCCAGTACGAAGATTTGTCTGGTCTACAACGATTGATTTTGAGTTAGCCAAGAAACGCTTGAGATTGCGGCTCCATTTTAGTCCTTCGTAATTGACAAACCCGTCAACGTCTTTCGGCTTGCCTTTCTGTCGGTATCGATCAATCTCAGCGTTATACGTTTCCGCGAATGACGCCACCCTTGCCTGTAACTTGGCCTCATCCCAATCGTAAACGGTGTCATCTCGGCCCGTCTTAATACCGAGGCCGAATTGCTTGAAAATGGTCTCAACATTTGAACTAGTAGCCTGCTTCGCTACCTTTGACCCAATGGGTAAGAAGCCATCAAAATCAGCTCTGAGACTTTCGGTTAGCCAATTCTGATTTTTATCTGGCTGTATGATTCGCCAACTTATATTTTGCTTATGCTGAGTCTCCTCTAGAAATCGATACTTCTGCTCTTTCCGCCAAGACTCCTCGGTAGCGGCGTAATAAATCGTTGCCTGCCTGCGTTGTTGTTCATTTCGTTTCCGGATAAACAGATTGATGCTGACGCCAATTTGAATGCCGAAGACGTTGTGAGTTGAGCCTGACAACTTCGGATTCTTTCTAACATTGCCGCCTAAATTTAGAATGTAAATCTTATCGAAACTTTCAGCCAGATGTTTTCGCATGCCGTCAAACGCGACTTCGTTAACGAAGCTATTGTTCGTCACGAACGCAACAATTCCTTCGTCCTCAATTCGGTCAGACGCCCATCTTATTGCCTTAACGTATGGATCGCTCAAAGTGTTAACCAGGGTCGCTTTTGAATCCTTCGCGTAAGATCCGGTAATCAACTTCTCCATTGCCTTATATCTGCGGTTCTTGTTTGCGTCGTTCTCATTCAGTTGTTTCGCGTTGTAAGGCGGATTGCCGACAATCACTCTGATGGGCGCGCGTTTCTGTCGCTCGACACGCGCCGTGTTCTCAGTCGTGAAGAAAGAGATTTGTTTGTCTTCGGCCAACTCGAATGTATCGACCAAACAGATGCCCGGAAACGGTTCGTACGAGCCGGTCGATTCGTAGAATTGATGCTCAATGTTCATTGATGCGACGTAATAAGGCAATAGCATCACCTCGTTGCAGTGCAACTCCTCGTTGTACTTTTGCTGAAGCTGGCTCTTCTTGATCTCCTGCATGACGTGCACGATGAAATTGCCGGTGCCGACGAAAGGATCGAGGATATGCACGTCGCGCGAGCCGAGTGATTTGCCGAACTCCTTTTTCAGAATCTCATCAACGCTGCGCACTATGAAATTCACGATGGAAGTGGGCGTATAAACGATGCCGTGCGTATCGGCGACCTTGACGGAAAAGCCCTGAAAGAATTTTTCATAGACCGCATTCAGGAACTGCTGCTTCTGGGTAAAGTCTTCAATGGTTCGCGCTGTTTTCTCTATGGCCTTATAGAAACGGTCGAGGCTCTTGAGGAAATCGTCGCGGCTAAGAGACTGGGAGGTAAGGACGTCGATAACTTTTTCGATCTCCGTGGCGATGACGTTGCGCCGGGTAAAGTCAGGATTATTAAAGACCGTGCGAAAGATTCGCTCAGTGAGCAGATGTTGGATGATCATCTCCTCCACGGCTTCTTTCGAGAGATTCGGATTGATCGATTGGCGGCAAAGGTCATAAAAGCCATCGAACGCCGCCCGGAAAGGAACGCTCATCTTGGCTTCCTTCTCAATCAGACCCTT
>Ga0137361_10002289_pt1 | contig 12178 bp, 9 predicted proteins | sample Mad1_80_16metaG_FD_104923 | JGI IMG/M metagenome (GOLD analysis project Ga0137361, IMG submission 104923) | Vadose zone soil microbial communities from Angelo Coast Range Reserve, California, USA - Mad1_80_16 metaG | ecosystem: Environmental > Terrestrial > Soil > Vadose zone | place: USA... | reverse complement strand
TGAGATGCAGCCGGTCGTCGAGCAGATCAGCAACGAGGATATTCGTAATCTCGGCGCCTATTTGGCTTCGCTGACGCCGCCCAAACCTCCCGCACCCGATGACAATCCCGATCTATCCCGCAAAGGCGCAGAGGCCGCCGCGGGACGGCGCTGCGCGTCATGCCACACCGATACGTATGCGGGCACAAAGGCGGTTGCCCGCCTCGCCGGCCAGCGCAAGGATTACCTGCTCAAGGCGCTGCGCGACTACAAGTCGGGCCTGCGATCCGGTGGCGGCGGGGCGGCGATGGCGGAGGTCGCCTATCCGCTGAGCGAAGAGGAAATCACCGCGCTCGCCCATTATCTCGCGCATTTGTGATCTGCGTCCCGGCCAAGCGAAGACGAAAAAACGGAAATGAAATTAGCCTTTTTGAGCGGCTGCTATCAGGCGGCGAAGCCCTCTGAGCGCAACGCGCGCGATTGCCTTTAGCTGCCTTATCGCTGCCGGCAATCCACCGATTCCAAATCCGGCAGAAAATTCGGCAATTTTTTGTGCTGCTCCTTTTGGGCTGTTAGTGCGATGGACCCCACCTGCCGCGTCGGAGGCATGTTTGATTATATCCCTAACTGAATATCCGTGACCTTTTAAGTATAAAACTACATGCCCCATGAACCCGTCCAAGTTTGCCTCTTTGGAAGGTGATCCAGGGGGCCGAGTGTCGGGGTCGAGGCCGTCTTCCAAGCTTGCAATTGTAACCCATCCATCAGGCGCGGAGCGAAATTCTCCGACCACGAAAGCCAGTTTCAAACGATGCTCCCGGTTCGCTTGATGAACGAGCGAATCTCCATCCAGAAACATTTGTCTTAAGCCGTGCAGCCAAGTCGAGAAGGTCGATCTCAGCGTTAGAGTGAGCCAACGTTTCGATCTGCTTGCACCGTTCGAGGAAGAGCTGATTTGCATCCATGCAATTCTCCCCCGCCTCTTCTTAGTCCGACTATGAAATGCGGTTTAATGGCCTAGCCTATGATCCGCTGAAGTGTGAGTGGTTCGCGATAGATCATGCAATAATCCAGAGCGCGATCTACAAAAATCCGGAGTCCATATTGTTAATTGCGCTCTAAGTCCGCTGCTGCTCATACGCCTTGAGATGCGTATAGGCGGTGCGCAGCTTCGGCACCGGCACTTTCGCGGCATCGGCGCGCGCGATCATGTCGCCGAGGATGTGATCGGCCTCGACAGGTGCGCCCGCTTTGATGTCGCGGTACATCGATGCGGTCAGCGGCGATCCCTCGGTCGTCAGCATTCCGGTGAGGCGCGTCAGAAACGCCTCGCGCGGCGCATAATCCGCCGCCTTTGCCACCGCGCTGCATTCGTCCCGAACGCCGAGCATGAAGTCGCGCCCGCCGGGCGCGGCCAGGATATGACCCACCGGCGCGCGCATCAGCGACGTCGAGCTGGCAATCGTCGCCAGCAGCACCCACTTCTCCCACATGTCCTGCATGATGGTTTCGCTCGCCTGCGAACCGATATTGCCGGGGGCAAAGGTCTCGGCGATGGCGCGGACGCGGTTCGACAGGGTGCCGTCGCGCTCGCCGAAGGTCAGCGATTGAAACACCGGCGTGAGCTGCACGACATGGCGGTGCTCGTCAAGCGTCACCGCAATGCCGCACAGGCCGCCAAGGACACGGTCCTTGCCGAACTTTTCGTCGAGAACGTCGAGATGGCGCATGCCGTTCAGCATCGGGATGACCGCCGTCTGCGATCCGACCGCCGGCGCAAACGACTTGATCGCATCGTCGAGGTCGTATGCCTTGCAGCTCAACAGCACGACATCGAACTTCTCGCTGAGTTTGTCCGCTTGCACGGCGGACGGATTTTTTAAGGTCACGTCCCCGCTCGGACTTTTGATCACGAGGCCATCGCGGGCCAGTTCCGCCGCGCGCCTCGGGCGCACCAGAAACGTCACGTCGCGGCCAGCCTGCAGCAGCCTGCCCCCGAAATAGCCGCCGATGGCGCCGGCGCCGACCACGAGAATACGCATCTCTGAACTCTCCTGTATTTCACCGTCATGCCCGGCCTTGTGCCGGGCATCCACGTCCTTTTACGACGTAGACACAAATGAAGACGTGGATGGCCGGGTCAAGCCCAGCCATGACGAATGAACGAGGCTTACCACTTTTCCCCGAACGGGCGGATTTCAAGCTCGAACGTCCAGGCGCTGCGCGGTTGCTGGTAAAGCTGCCAGTAGGAGGCGGCGACCGACGCCGGGGGCATCAACAAATCGGGATTGTCAAGCGCTTCCCTGCCCCACATCTGCTCGCGGCGCTCGCGCACCCAAGCGGTGTCGACGCCGGAATCGATGATCAGGTGCGCGACGTGGATGTTCTTGGGTCCGAGCTCGCGCGCCATGGCTTGCGCCACCGCGCGCAATCCGAATTTCGCGCCGGCGAAGGCCGCATAACCGCTGCCGCCGCGCAAGGAGGCGGTGGCGCCGGTGAAAAAGATGTTGCCCTTGCCGCGCGCCAGCATCAGCCGCGCCGCCTCGCGCCCGGCAAGAAAGCCGGAATAGCAGGCCATTTCCCACACCTTGCGGAACACCCGCTCGGTAGTTTCCAGAATCGGAAAATTGACATTGGCGCCGATGTTGAAGATGCAGACTTCCAGCGGCGCGTGCTTGTCGGCGTCATTGAGGAAGGCCGTGATCTCGTCCTCCTTGCGCGCGTCCAGCGAGCGCGCGAGGATCGATCCTCCGGCGCTCTCGATTTCCTTCACCAGCGGCTCGAGCTTGGCGCCGTTGCGCCGCCCGGCGAATACGGTGAATCCTTCCGAGGCAAATTTCTTCGCGATCTCGCCGCCGATGTAGTCGCCGGCGCCTATCACCGCGGCCGTTGCGTTGCGTTTTTCCATTTCAATTCCCCGAAATCAGTTCCTCGACCTCGCGCAGCTGCTCCTTGCCGAAAAACATTTCCTTGCCGACGAAAAAGGTCGGGGAGCCGAACGCGCCGCGCTGGACCGCATTTTGCGTGTTCTCGATCAGCTTCGCCTTGACACCGGGATCCTGCGCGCGGGCCAGCAGCTTTGCCGCATCAAGGCCCGATGCGGTCAGCGCCTTCGCGGCCACCTCGGGGTCGTCCATCTTTTTCGGCTCAACCCACATGTGATGGAACGCGGCGTCGACGTATTTCTCGAACACGCCCTCGAATTGCGCGGCGACCGCGGCGCGCATCAAATTGAGGGTGTTGATCGGAAAGAACGGATTCGGCACGTACGGTTTTACCGCGAAGCGCGCGACAAAACGCTCGGTCTCCACCGCCTGAAACTCGGGCTTGTTCTTGATGCCGGCAAGCGATTCGGCGGGGGACTTGTTGTTGGTGGCCTTGAAGATGCCGCCGAGCAAAATCGGGACATATTCGAACTTCACGCCGGTCCGCTTCTCGATCGCCGGGATTGCCTCGTGGCTGAGAAACGCGTTGGGGCTGCCGAAATCGAACAGGAATTGCGGGGCGGGTCGGCTCACGGCGGTCTCCCTGATGGTGACGGTTCTTATATGACCGCTATCATTTCAACCAGCCTAGCGATCCCGGTCCGCGGGATCAACCGGCCGCGCTCTGGCGCGAGCCCGCAGGCTCGAACGCGTCGGCGGCCAGCCGGCGCGCGTGATCGCGCACGTCGGCCGGCCAGGATCCCGTCCACGCCTCGAATCGCTCCGCATCGCCCGCGAACAGCGCGCGCGCCACTTCCTCGTAATGCGGCTTGTTTCCCGCCATCGCCGCGATGAAGCGATAGGCTGCTTCCTGCGCGTGTCTGACCCGGTCCTTGTCCCTGTTGGCGCGTCTTGCTTCCTCGACCAGTCTGCGCAATGCAACCGAGGCGCCACCTGATTGCTGCGCCAGCCATTCCCAATGCCGCGGCAACAACGTGACTTCGCGCGCCACCACGCCCAGTTTCGGACGGCCCGGACCGCGCGGCGCGGGGGCCGCGGTGTCTTCTGCGGTGCCAGGCGCGTCAGCCATGTCGGGCAACCGCGCCAGCACATCGTCGACGGTGCCGCGAAAATCGAGATCGATCGGGCCACCGGTCATGCCATCGAAGACAAGAACCGACGCGTCCTTGCGCCGGTCGAGCGTCTGCTTCGCCGCGCGGGCGACATCGCGCAGTTCGCCGGTCGCAATGCAGCGGTCGCCCTCGAAGGCGATGCAGGGGATGTCGGACGCGGGATTCATGAAATGCTCCTGAAGGTCTGTGACGGATATTGCCCGGGTAAATGTCGTATGTCAATAACATCCGGGTAATATCTCCTTCAGGACATCTCGACTTTGCAGCGAGCGGCTGGCACCACCGGATGGCACGTAAAAAGCGCCGAAAGCGGCTTGGGGGGAACTCGCGATGCTCACCGTCCATCATCTCAACAACTCGCGCTCGCAGCGCGTGCTGTGGCTCTTGGAAGAGCTTGGCGTCCCCTACGAGATCGTCCGCTACCAGCGCCAGCCGGACTTGCGTGCGCCGGCGCAGTTGCGCGCCATCCATCCGCTCGGAAAATCGCCTGTCATCACCGACAGCGGCAACGCCATCGCGGAGTCAGGCGCGATCGCCGAATACATCCTCGACACCTATGGCGAGGGCCGCCTGATCCCGCCGCCGAAAACGCCGGAGCGGCTGCGCTATACCTACTGGCTGCACTACGCGGAAGGCTCCGCGATGCCGCCGCTGTTGCTAAAGCTGTTGTTCACGCTGATGCCGAAGCGCGCGCCGGCGCTGCTGCGGCCGCTGGTGCGCAAGGTTTCCAATCAGGCGTTGACCACGTTGGTCAACCCGCAGCTCAAGCAGCACATGGCGTTCTGGGAAAGCGAACTGGGAAAAAGCGAATGGTTCGCAGGCAATCAATTCACCGCCGCCGACATCCAGATGAGTTTCCCGCTGGAGGCTGCTGCTGCGCGCGGCGGATTGGAGCAGGGTCATCCGAGAGCGATGGCGTTTCTCGAACGCATACACGCCCGCCCGGCGTATAACCGCGCGCTCGAGAAGGGCGGACCGTACACGGTGGGAAGGTAGAGGCAATTGTTCCTCGTCATTGCGAGGAGCGACGCGACGAAGCTATCCATCTTTTCTTCGCGCAGCTTCTGGATTGCTTCGTCGCGGAGCCTGTCATCGGGCGCGCATTCGCGCAACCCTTTGGCTCGCAATTGTGAACATGCACAGCAATGACGGCTCACTCCTGCAGCGCCGCGATCACCTCCTTGACCAGGCGGGCGAGACCGCGAATATCGCCGGTGGGGTCGACGGAATTGCCGAGCCGGACGATCACCAGATGCTGCGAGGGCAATATAACGACACGCTGGCCGAGATCGCCGGACGCAAAATACGCGTCCCGCGGCATGCCGAGCCGGACGCGCGCCTTGGCATGTTCGTGTTCGCTGCGATTGGTCCAGAAGCCGGCGCCGTAATCGGTATCGAGCGTGGCGGCGGCTGAAAAATCGACCCAGTCTTCGTGCAACATGCGCCGGCCGCCGATCATGCCATCGTTTAGATAGAGCAATCCGAACCGCGCCCAATCGCGGGCGCTTGCCAGCATCGACGATGATCCCTGCAGCGTGCCGGTGCCATCGAACTGCAGCGTCACGTTGCGCATCCCCAGCGGATTGAACAGCTCGCGCCAGGCGAATGCCAGCGTCTGCTCCGGACCGCCGGTGATGTCGCGGATGATCCGCGCCAGCAGCTGCGTGGTCGGGCTGGAATAGGCCCAGCGCTTTCCCGGGGGAGCGATCATCGCGGCCTTGACCGCCAGTCCGGCCATGTCGTTGTGCAGGTAGACCATTTGGCTAGAGACATCGAATCCGCTGTTGGTTTCATCGAGGGCAAGACCCGTGGTCATGCGCAAGAGATGCTCGACGTCAATCTCGCGGCGTGGGTCGGTGGCGCCGCGCCACTCCGGAATCGGCGCCGGGAACGACGGCGAGATGTTGCCTTGCTGGGTCAGCAGGCCGATCAGGCCGTTGACCACCGACTTGGTCATGGAAAAACCGAGCAGCGGCGTATCGATGCCGATGCCATCGGCATAGCGCTCGGCGATCACGGTGCCCTCATGCACCACGACCACCGCTTTGGTTCTGCGAAACGGCGGCGTCGCGGGCTCCTCGAAGGCGTGATCGAGTGCGGCCTTCAGCCTGGGATCGGACGGCTCGACGATGGCGGTGCCGGCAATCTCCGGAAGCAGCGGCGGACTTTTCGGCGTCTTCAGCGCATCGATGTCGCTCTTGAGCAGATAGGGCTCGTTCGGTCCATGCAACAGCACGCAGCCGAACCCGTCATGAAACACAGCGCGGCTGCCGAACCAGCCTGCCACCGAGGCATCGACGGTCTTGCCGGTGCGATCGAGACGATATCCGAGCATCCAGCGCAACCGGCGAATGCCGTCTCGATCGGTGGTTTCCGCAAAAACCGTTTGCGGATCGAACCCGGAGACAAAGACGTTCGCGCAAGCGGTTTGAGCGACAAAACCGGTCGCGACGCGAAGCGCGCGATCGGGACGGAAGATGGCGGCCGACCCTACCAATGCAGCCAGCACTAACGCGCCGGCCGCGATGCCAGCCGACAATCTCCGCGAAATCACGCCCCTCTCCTTGCCAGACTCTAGCGTGACTTCTGGGCCTCGCCAGCGGAAAGCAGCGCCCTCACGCTGACACCGGGCGGCGGCACGTCGTCGTCGGGCACAAACAAATCCAACGCCAGCGGCACGGACGGATCGACGCGGTAGTGCTCAAAGTCGCGCACGCCGCTTTCGTAAAGCAGCTTGTCGTCGATGCAGAACCGCCCAGTAAAGTCCCGCGACGGCTTTGTGAAGATGACATAGGCGGCGTCGCCCATGATTTCCGGCGTGCGGCTGGCGCGCATCATGGCGTCGCCGCCCAGCAGATTGCTGACCGCGGCTGTGGCGATTGAGGTGCGCGGCCACAGCGCGTTGACCGCGATTCCTGCGGCTTTCAGTTCGGCCGAAAGGCCGAGCACGCACATGCTCATGCCGAACTTCGCCATGGTGTAGGCGGTGGAGCGCTCGAACCATTTTGCTTGCATGTCGAGCGGGGGCGACAGCATCAGAATGTGCGGATTTTCCGCCTTCTTCAGGTGCGGGATGCAGTATTTCGACACCATGAAGGTGCCGCGGGTGTTGATACCCATCATCAGGTCGAACCGCTTCATGTCGGTTCCTTGCGAATCGGTCAGGCTGATGGCGCTGGCATTGTTGACGCAGATATCGATTCCGCCGAATTCGGCCACGGCCCTGTCGATGGCCGCGATCACCTGCGCCTCGTCGCGGATGTCGCACAGGATCGGCAGCGCCTTGCCGCCGGCGGCGCGCACCTCGTCGGCAGCGGTGTAGATGGTGCCCTTGAGTTTCGGATGCGGCTCGGCGGTTTTGGCGGCCAGTGCGACATTGGCGCCGTCGCGCGCGGCGCGCAGCGCAATGGCAAGGCCGATGCCGCGGCTGCCGCCGGACACAAACAGCGTCTTGTCTTTGAGTGATGTCATCGCTTCCTCCCTCGCGGCGTCTCCCGCCGATTGTTTTAGCACTATTGCCCGGCCGCCTCGGCGCCACGGGTGCGCGGATCGGGGGCGCCGCGCAATCCCGTCGGCGTCACGGCGATCGAATTGGCCGAGGAGTAGCCGGGCGATTCGACCACGCGATGGCCCTTGGCCCTCAGCGCGGCCAGGGTATCGTCGGTAAAACCGCGCTCGATCCGCACTTCATCGGGCAGCCATTGATGATGCAGCCGGGGCGCCGCCACCGCCGCCGCGACGTCCATGCCGTAGTCGAGCACATTGACGATCACCTGCAGCACTGTGGAGATGATGCGGCTGCCGCCCGGCGACCCCGTCACCAGCACCGGCTTGCCGTCCTTCAGCACGATGGTCGGCGACATCGAGGATAGTGGCCGCTTGCCGGGACCGGGCAGGTTGGCCTCGAATCCGACAAGGCCAAAGGCATTGGAGGCGCCCGGCGCCGCGGTGAAATCGTCTAGTTCGTTGTTGAGCAGAACGCCGGTACCTTCGGCGACCAGGCCGACGCCATAGCTGAAATTCAGCGTATAGGTGTTGCTGACGGCATTGCCGCGGCCGTCGACCACTGAAAAATGCGTGGTGTTGCTGCCTTCGCGCGGTGGCGTCGCCGACAGCGCATCGGTCCACGGTGTGGCACGGTCGGGATCGATGCTGGCGCGCTGCCTAGCCGCGTAATCCTTCGAGATCAGGGTTGCGACCGGCGCGTTGACGAAGGCGGGATCGCCGAGATAGCGCGCGCGGTCGGCATAACCGCGCTTCATCGCTTCGATCATGAGGTGCAGCGACGGCGCGGAGCCCTGCTTCATCTCGCGCATCGGAAAGCCTTCGAGGATGTTCAGCGTCTCCAGCAGCACGACGCCGCCGGAAGACGGCTGCGGCATCGCGAGGATGTCATATCCGCGATAGCTGCCGCGCACCGGCACGCGGACGACAGCCTGGTAGGACTTTAGATCCTCCGTTGTCATGATGCCGCCGGCGTCCCGAACTCCGGCGGCCAGTTTCTCCGCGACCGGTCCCTCATAAAATCCGCGTCGTCCCTGTGCTGCAATCGCCGAGAGTGTCGCCGCCAGATCGGTCTGAACAAGCCTGTCGCCTTCGCCCAACGACGTGCCGTCGGGGCGCGAGAAGATTTTTGCCGACGCCGGCCAGCGCGACATCCGCCGATACCAGCCCGGCAAGGTATCGGCACAATCATCGGTGAGGACAAAGCCGTCGCGCGCCAGATTGATTGCCGGCTTCAGCAGATCCGCAAGGGTGAACTTGCCTGAGCCATATTTCTCCAGCGCCAGCGTCAGTCCCGCGACCGTGCCGGGCACGCCGATCCCGAGCGCGGAATCGCGCGACTTCGCGATATCGGGCTTGCCATCAGGCCCAAGGAAAATGTCGCGCGTCATCGCGCCTGGCGCGGTCTCGCGATAATCGATAGCGATGTCCGCCTGGCGGTCCGGCAAATGGATGATCATGAAGCCGCCGCCGCCGACATTTCCCGCGCGCGGATAGGTCACGGCCATGGCAAAGCCGGTCGCCACCGCGGCATCGACCGCGTTCCCGCCACGCCGCAGCACATCGGCTCCCAGTCGTGCGGCTATCTTCTCCTGAGCAACGACCATGCCGTGCTCGGCGACCACGGCATGAATAGCGTCGCTGGCCGGAGGCGTGTAAGGGCCGCGCCGTTGCTCCTGCGCGCCAGCCGGCACGCAATATGCGACGACCAGCAGGATTGTCGCCAATATCGAGCGCCGCTGTATAAGGAAGGCCATCTAAATTCCGCCGCGGTCAAAGCCAATGTGAGCCCGGCAAATACGGCTCAGCCGTTGCCGGCCCCAATGCTATATGGGTTTCGCTGCAACAGGCAAAACGCCTCCTCGTGATTGCGATTTGGCAGGACATTTCGGGCATGGCGGTCGTCACTTCGGATACACCCATCGCAGATATGCAGCAGACTTATCCTCCGCGCTCAGCCGTTATCAGCTGGATTTTCTTCGATTGGGCAGCGCAGCCTTATTTCACGCTGATCACCACCTTCGTATTCGCGCCCTATTTCGCCACCCATGTGGCGTCCGATCCCGCGAGCGGCCAGGCGCTGTGGGGTTTTGCGACGGCGGCCGCGGGACTGATAATCGCGGCGATGTCACCGGTGCTGGGGGCGATTGCGGATGCGAGCGGCCGCCGCAAGCCGTGGATCGCGGCGTTCGGCGCGCTGCTGGTGATCGGCTCTTCTCTGATGTGGTTCGGCAAGCCCGGCGATGTCCGCGTGATTGCGCCGCTGCTGCTGGCCTATGGGGTAGCGACCATCGGCGTCGAATTCGCCACCGTCTTCAATAATGCAATGATGCCGACGCTGGTGCCGCCGGAACGCATCGGGCGATTGTCCGGCACCGGCTGGGCCACCGGCTATGTCGGCGGAATCCTGAGTCTGATCCTGGTGCTGGGCTTTCTCGCCGCCAGCCCCGAGACCGGGCGCACGCTGTTTGGATTCATGCCGCTGTTCGGTCTCGATCCCGTCACTCATCAGGGCGACCGCATCACCGGGCCGCTGACCGGAATCTGGTTCATCGTCTTCGTGCTGCCGATGTTCCTGCTGACGCCGGACTATCCGGCAAAACGCCGGGTGAGCGAAGCGCTGCGCGAGGGATTGGCGGACTTGCGGCGAACGCTCTCCGAATTGCCGAAGCGGAAATCGCTTGCCGCGTTCCTGCTCGCCAACATGATCTACACCGATGGCCTGGTGTCTCTGTTTGCCTTCGGCGGCATCTACGCGGCCGGCACCTTCAACTGGAGCACAATTCAGATCGGAAGCTTCGGTATCATTCTGGCCATCGCCGGCGCGTTCGGCGCCTGGCTCGGCGGCAAGCTCGACGACAGACTGGGGCCGAAGCGCGTGATCACGGGCAGCATGGTGATCCTGCTGTCGTCGATCGTTGCGATCCTGCTGGTGGACAAGGATTCGATCTTCTTCGTCAAAGTCGCACCGCCGGTGCCCGGCGGCGCGCTGTTTTCAGGCGCCGCGGAGCGCGCTTACCTCGTGCTCGGATGTCTGATCGGCGCCGCCGGCGGTCCGTTGCAGGCGGCGTCGCGGACGCTGCTGATACGGTTGGCGCCGCAAGATCGTATCGCGCAATATTTCGGGCTGTTCGCGCTGACCGGCAAGGTCACCTCCTTCGTCGGGCCGCTCCTGATCGGCGCGATCACCGCAATCACCGCAAGCCAGAAGGCGGGCATGGCGGTGCTGGTGGTGTTCTTCGTAACGGGCCTGGCGCTGCTGGCGCGGGTCGGGGATTCTAACCGAGCTCATTGATTGTCCGTCACCCTGAGGTGCGAGCTCTTGCGAGCCTCGAAGGGCGACGGACAAGCGAGGCGTTCCTGTTGCCGCTCATCCTTCGAGGCTCGGCGCAAGCGCGCCTCGCACCTCAGGATGACGCTTCCCGGAGTGTCAATGCCTGAAATGCCTGACGCCGGTGAACACCATGGCGATGCCGTGATCGTCGGCGGCCTTGATGACCTCATCGTCGCGCACCGAACCGCCGGGCTGGATCACCGCGGTGGCGCCGGCTTCGATCGCGACCAATAGTCCATCGGCGAACGGAAAGAACGCGTCCGAGGCCACCACCGAGCCTTTGGTCATCGGGGCGGCAAGCTTCAATTCATCGGCAGCGTCCTGCGCCTTGCGCGCGGCGATGCGTGCCGAATCGACCCGGCTCATCTGCCCGGCGCCGATCCCGACGGTGGCGAGATCCTTGGCATAAACGATGGTGTTGGATTTGACATGCTTGGCGACGCGGAACGCGAATTTGAGATCGCGCAGCTCGGCGTCATCAGGCGCGCGCTTTGTTACCGTCTTCAGGGTCATGTCATCGACTACCGCGTTGTCGCGGCTCTGGACCAATAGACCACCGGCAACGGTTTTGGCGGTCAGGCCCGTCGCGCGTGGATCGGGCATACCGCCCGCCAGCAACAGCCGAAGATTTCTCCTCGCGGCGACGATGGCGATGGCTTCCTCGGTCGCGTCCGGCGCGATGATCACTTCGGTGAAAATTTCGGTGATCGCCCGCGCCGCCTCGGCATCCAGCGTGCGGTTGAGCGCGACGATGCCGCCATAGGCCGAGGTCGAATCGCAGGCCAACGCCTTGCGATAGGCGTTGACGAGGTCGGCACCCTCGGCGACGCCGCAAGGATTGGCGTGCTTGACGATCACGCAGGCAGCGGCGCGCGCCGCGTCAAACTCGGCGATGCATTCATAGGCGGCATCGGTATCGTTGATGTTGTTGTAGGACAGTTCCCGGCCCTGCACTTGCCGCGCTGTGGCTACTCCCGGGCGCCTGTCGGGCATGCGATAGAATGCGGCCGTCTGGTGCGGGTTCTCGCCGTAGCGCAGCGCCTGGATCAGCCGTCCGCCCAAAGCGCGATAATCCGGTGCGTCGGACTCGAGTTGAGCGGAGAACCAGTTGGAGATCGCGGCATCATAGGCGGCGGTGCGGGCATAGGCCTTGGCGGCAAGCCGGCGGCGCAGCCGCAGCGTGGTCGCGCCCTTGTTGGCGGCGAGTTCCTCGAGCACGGCCTGGTAATCCTGCGGCTCGACGACGACGGTGACGTCATCGTGGTTCTTCGCCGCGGCGCGGATCATCGCGGGGCCGCCGATAT
>Ga0137361_10002288_pt1 | contig 12180 bp, 8 predicted proteins | sample Mad1_80_16metaG_FD_104923 | JGI IMG/M metagenome (GOLD analysis project Ga0137361, IMG submission 104923) | Vadose zone soil microbial communities from Angelo Coast Range Reserve, California, USA - Mad1_80_16 metaG | ecosystem: Environmental > Terrestrial > Soil > Vadose zone | place: USA... | reverse complement strand
TGGTCGCCAATAACAATTCGATCTGCAACGCGTTGCAATCGTCGCCGGATTACGTTGGACTCTGCGATCCGTATTGCGGGGCGGCGCATAGCCGCGTGACCGGCGCGAACGAAATTATTCACTATCGTTGCCACGCCGGCTTGCAGTGCTTCGCAATGCCGGTGGAGATCGGGAACCAGCGGCCTCTGGCGGTGATCGGTGGCCGGGCCTTTGTGAACGGTTCCGATTATCGCGAACTTGTCGAGCGCTTTCGCACTGGCGATCTCAGTGCGTTGGCTTCTGACGAGGTCTTCCGCAACATAATCTTCGCGGACGACGCGGACCTTGAGTATGCGGCCTTACGCGTCACCAGAGCGGTGGGCGACTTCAAGGAAGCAGAACCGCACGAGGCTCGCGGGATTGGAACCGTAAGCACTGAGATAGCCAGCGGACCGCCGCAGGAGGAAACAGAGCTCGCGCCGGGCGATCAGATTAAAACTTCTGATGCGAAGTCCGAGAGCCGGCGCGCGGCGTTGGCTGATTCAGTTCGCACCTTTGCTGAACAGATCGACGCGAGCGACCCGGCGCAGACTTATCAGTCTATTTTGGCAGAGTCAGCCGATCTGCTTAAGGCCGAGCGCGGCTCGCTGCTTCTCTTTGATGAGGCAGCAAACCATTTGACAATGAGCGCCGCGCGTGGAATTCCGACTCCATTGAACGAAGTCGACCCGGTTCTTTTGGGCGAGGGAATTGCCGGCTCAGTCATGAAAGAGGGCCGAGCGCTGGTTGCCAGCATCGATCAGCTTGGCAAGACCACGATGCCTGAGCGGCGATACAAAACCAAGTCGTTCATTAGCTATCCCATCGCGATCGGTCAGCGGAGAATTGGCGTACTGAATCTCGCCGACAAAATTGGCGGCGGCGCCTATGACGCAAGTGACTTGGGCATAATCGAGTTGCTCGCGCCACAAATCGCTCTGGCGCTGGAACGCGCAGAATGGCAACAGCGAGCCAACCAGTTTCAGTTGATGTCGATCACCGATCCGTTAACGGGCTTGCTCAATCGTCGTTATCTTGAAGCGCGCCTGACGGAGGAACTGAGCCGATCAAAGCGCTACGATTACCCTTTGAGCTTCATGATGATCGACATCGACGACTTTAAGTTTTACAACGACCGGAATGGCCACCAGGCAGGCGATCGCGCGCTGGAAATTGCCGCGCAGTGTCTGCGAGCGGCACTACGCAAGGTCGACGTTGCCTCGCGTTACGGCGGCGAAGAGTTCTCGATTCTGCTGCCGCAGACGACTTTGCAGGAGGCGGGCGTGATTGCGGATCGGATTCGACGCAAGATTATCGAGACGAACTTTCCGCATGGCGGCTCGCAACCGCTGGGCACCGCGACGGTTAGCATCGGACTCTCGTCATTCTCGGCGCAACTCGATTCAGCCGAAGCGATTGTACGGGCCGCCGATCGGGCGCTGTATCATGCGAAGCGTCATGGAAAAAACCGTGCCTATGCATATCAAACTGCGACCATGCGAGGCAGCGAGCGCGCGGCTAATTCGCCACATTAATCGATGACCCACCAGCACATACTTGCAAATATAGGACGAGACGATTTTGTCGGCCGCGACGCCGAGCTACAGCAGATTACGCGTCGCGCATCACGAATCGTTGAGCGGCGTGGCCTGGTCCTGCTCGCGGCCCCTGACGTGGGCGCAAGCGAACTGCTGCGGCAAGCTTACGATCAGTTATTCAGTCGCCGCAGCGAGTCCGTTCCACTATATTTCGCGTTCAAACGGGGCGAGGCAATTACGAACTCGGCTCGTCGCCTCTTCCAAAGTTTTCTCCAGCAATACATTGCCTACCGGCGGGTCGATCCCACACTTTGCGATGCGTCGCTGACGCTTCACGATCTATTGGAGTTAGTGTTGCCTGGGGACTACGAGTTAGTCAGCGAGCTGATAGAAAGTTTCGATCGCGAGCGAGCCGGAGGAGACGAAGAGGATTTGATGCGTTTCAGTCTCAATGCTCCGCGTCGTCTGATCGCGGCGGGTCGGAATATTTTCCCATTGATTGATTGTGTTCAGCTCGCCTGGCTATCGAAAGAAGAGAGGATGTTGGGACGGGAAATCGCCGGCGCGCTTTCGCGCTCCAATGTCTCATTCGCATTGGCCGGGCTGCGGCGACGTTTGATTAATCTGATGCAAGCAGTGGATGGTGGGCGAGAGTTGGGCGAGACGTTGCATCTCGAAAAGCTTAAAGACTCAGACGCGCACCGATTGGTTGAAAAAGTCGCGCGGCGCGATCACATTGACACTAACGAGCCGACGCGGGATTTGATCGTGCAGCAACTAAACGGCAGTCCGCGGTTCATCAATTACCTGCTCCAAGCTGCGCAGGAGACAAACACTCCGCTCACCAGCTTTCTAAACTGTCAGCGTCTTTATGTTGATGAGTTGATGGGTGGACGACTCCATCGTCACTTTTCCACCATCCTCAAAGAGGTGGCGCCGAACCCTCAAACCCGCAAGCCGCTGCTGCGGATCCTTTACGAATCGGCTTCGCGCGAGTCTCAGCGGCCTTCGTTTCTGGCATGGAAAAAACGCCTGGGTGTCGAGAGTGTCGAGTTCGAGAGAATCGTTGACCTGCTGCACGTTTATGAATTGGCGAATTCGAGTGGCGCTTTCATCGAAATAAACAGCGAGTCGAGTGTTTGGATGGACTATCTGCGCATTCGCTATCGGCTCGAAGTTGCGGGAGAAGAGCGCGCCATGGTGGTCGCGACGACGCTGCTCGAAACGCTGAAGCGCGCTCCGCAGACGATGGCGCGGAAGTATCGGCGTGAAGCCGCCCTGGGCGTCGGCGATCTAATTTCGCAATTCAATTGTCAGCGTGTGCCGGCAAGCCTTTTCCATTACGATCGTTTCGCCGCGACGCACAAAGGCTTCGATCCCGATGCCGTGGATGTGGCGCTGGACAACGAGTCCGATCTATTGAGGCTGCCGCAGATTGTGCACGTCGCTGGTTGCTCGTCATTTGGCCGATTCGTCGCGTGCGATGCCGAGACTTGCGCTGTAGGCCATGGCTTCGACGCGGCAGAATATACTGATGAAAACGAAGTCGTCTGGCTCGCGGCGCAGATTGAATCAAAATTGGAAGCTAGCAGGGAAGTGGCTGAAGAGTGGTGTAATCGCTTGCTGCACCTGGCCCGCGAATATCGCTTTCCGCGAGTGCGCCTTTGGCTAATTGCTCCCGAAGGGTTCTCTCCGGAAGCGTGCGCGCTGCTTAGCGAACGCGAAGCGTACGGTTCAAGTCATTGTCAGGTTGAACTGCTGACCGCGCGCATCAAGTCGGAAGCAACAGAGCCAGAGGGCGCCCGCGCCGACGAATTCGAAATGGTGATTCCCATGGGCCAGGACACAGAGTTAATCGCGGCCCACACGCTCGAACAGATTGCGCGGCGCGTAAACTTTCGCCCTGAAGCGATCAATCAGATCAAGACGGCGCTCGTCGAAGCCTGCATCAATGCGGCCGAGCACAGCCTCAGTCCCGATCGAAAAATCTACCAGCGTTTTCGCGTCGAAGCCGACAAATTGGTCATTACCGTAGCCAGCCGCGGCGTCGTGCCGGCAAGTCTGACTAACCAAAATGGCGAAGGGGTCGAACCGGAGAAGCCAGACGCGAAGAGTCGACGCGGTTGGGGTCTGAAGTTGATTAGGACCTTAATGGACGAAGTGGAATTCGAACGCGTCGACGACGGCACGCAAATTCGAATGATCAAATACCTGCGCTAGGACTTCACTCCCGACTCACGTTTATGCTTTCCATGAGCTCCTTATAAACGATTTCGTTCTGACAACTTAAGTGGAGAACGGAACGAACCCCTCAGACGGCAGAGAGCGGGGGAATAGCCTGCCTAGTAAGACATTCTGCAAACATCATTGACACGACGAGGGCACGGGCGTATAAGGATGGTGCTCTCAATCAGCGCGCGTTGAGCTTGAACCCGACCAGGCTCAATCGTCGCAAATCCAAAACAGGAAATCGATTTAGTGAATCTCCCAATCCCCCAACTGCAATCGGCGTCAAACTCGGCGTGTGCCTTCGGCTCTTTTCAGTTGGTGAGCGGGATCGTTGTGTGGTGATTGAGAACTAAAAGCGGAAGACCCCGGCATCGTTTCGTCGACGATGCCGGAGCCCGTTGACAAAACCTCCGCCGCATTTCTGCGCCGAAGATGCTTGCCGTACAACGAGCACTTTAACGCAGAGTGCGGTGGTGGTTTAACCTCGGATGAAGCGAGCAACGCACGCTTCTCCTGCAAATCAGAGGAGGAATCATCAATGAAGCGAAAGAGAATTGTTATTCTATTCGTCGCGCTCGTGTTGGGTGTCCTGGCACTATCTACTTTGCTGGGGCCAATGCGCAAATCAAGTTTGGTAAGCGCGGCAGAAGATAAACCAAAAGGCAAACTTACTAAAGTGTTTCGTAAAGACAAGAGCAACAAGAACGATCCGCTGCCTGATTGGGTAGACGCCGCCTTTAAGAAAGGCAAAGGACACCTGAAGCAGGGCGGTCGGGAATGGTCGAAGCAACTGCTCGATGTCGAATCGGAACTCGACGTGCAGATCGCCGAAGAGGATGATTTTGGTGAGACTCGAGTTCGGGTGGGCCAGGTTTTCAACGGCGTGCCGGTCGTTGGCGGACAACTCATCATCCATGAGGATGCTAATGGCGTACGCGATCCCGATGGTCGTGGCTTCGGCGCCGCACGCGCCGTTGACACTAAACCCAAGCTCAAGCCAAAGGATGCGCTTGATGCGGCTGAGGCCGCTCTCGGCTACAACGGCAAATTCGCGAACGAGCCACAAGCGAATCTAGTCATACTACCCAACGAGGTGATCGACCGGAAGAACCGAGTCGGCGCGAATCTTGTCTATGTGGTTGAGCTGCTTGTTGAAGACGATCCAAATTTGTTGGGTCGTCACTTCTACTACATTAACGCGAACGACGGACACGTTGTGTGGAACTACAATGGATTGGCAACCCTAAACGGCAATAGCCTCTATAGCGGTCAGGTGACAGTACCCAGCCGCCAGGTAAACGGCCAGTACTGGTTGCAAGATGGATCTCGTGGCATTCCTTACGCGGGCGCTCCGGCAGATCCTAATACCAGTGACCAAGCCATTCTTCAGGGCGGCAACTGGACCACGGACTTGACACAGCATTGCGACAAGCTAAACCCAGGCGGAGGCGACCAGCCGTGCTCTATCGACCGCAGGGCAGCGTCTATCAACCTTGGTACAATCTTTACAAACACCATCGACAGTTGGGGCGATAGCCAACCGTACCTGATTACCTACTTCGGTACGCCGCCCAGCTCAAATCCGCCGAACGAGCAGACTGCTGGAATCGATGCTGCGTTTGCCTCAGCACAATTGTGGGATTACTTCCATAACACCTACGGACGCGATGGTATTGATGGCCAGAACTTTCGGATGCTTACTCGCGTTCATTGGGCATTGAAGGATGACTTTGCGTTTTGGAACGGAAGGAATGGCGGCTTCGGTGACAGCAACCCATGGCCCGGTCCGACGCCAAACCCGACCCCTACTCCGACCAGTGCCATGCCGTGGACCACTCTCGATATCGTTTCTCATGAGATTACTCACGGTATGTTCGAGAAGGCGTTGGGTATTGATGTGGACGGCCAACACCCGTTCATCTATACGCTCGAAACGGCAGCCTTAAACGAATCTCTCGCCGATATCTTTGGCACGGCGACAGAATTCTATGCGCGGGAGCGACAGTGCATTCCCTGTCCGGCTAATCAGGGGACGTATCGCACCTGCGAACAACGCGGCGGCGTCTCCTGCCTGCTGGGTAACTACTACCTGGGCGAGGATCAGAAGAACGGCGCTGGATATTTTCGCGACATGGCTAATCCTGCCATCTCCAGTTACAGCAACATAAACTACGCAACGAACACGGCTCACCAAATGGGCAGCATTCAGAGCAAGGTTTTCTGGTTGTTGGCTCAGACAGGCACAAATACATGGAACGGCGTTTCAGTTACCGGGATAGGACGCGCCGACGCTGAAAAAGTATTCTTTCTCGCGCTCACCCAGCGACTCAGCTATGCTGACAGCAGCTTCGCCAGTGTTCGTAAAGCCACATCAAAAGCAGCATGCAATGCACCATTCGGAGCGAGCAGTCAAGCATGTAGTTAAACAGCACAAGCATGGAACGCGGTTGGCGTTCCGGCTAACCAGATCGACGGAAGCAGTTTCTTTGTAGCGCAGCAGTACGCCGATTTTCTCAACCGATCACCAGACTCAAGCGGGCTCGCGTTCTGGGTAAACAACATTGACGGTTGCACGCCACAGCCAAGCTGCATTGAAAGTCAGCGCGTTAATACTTCCGCCGCCTTCTTTTTATCGATTGAGTTTCAGCAGACGGGCTACTTAGTCGAACGGATGTACAAAACCGCTTATGGTGACGCGAGCGGAACCTCAACCTATGGCGGCTCGCATACGCTCTCAGTTCCCGTTGTCAAATTCGGTGAGTTTCTGGCGGACACGCAACAGATTGGAAAAGGCGTCATTGTCGGCCAGAGCGGTTGGGAAACGGTTTTGGCAAATAATAAGCAAGCCTTCGCCAACCAGTTTGTTCAACGTTCACGATTCACGTCGGCATATGCCACGTCGATGACACCGGCGCAGTTTGTCGATGCGCTTAACGTGAATGCCGGCAATGTGCTGTCTTCAAGCGACCGCAGACGATCATAAACTTGTTTGGTGGCGCGGGCGACACGAGCAATACGTCGGCGCGTGCGAAGCTGTGCGACAGGTCGCAGAAAATCAGAATCTGGTTAATGCCGAATCCAACCGCGCGTTTGTTTTGATTCAATACTTCGGTTACCTACGTCGGAATCCCAACTCCGGGCAGGACGTAGACTATAGCGGCTACGATTTCTGGCTGCAGAAACTGATTCAATTCAATGGTGACTACAATGCTGCACAGATGGTCCAAGCCTTCATAGAATCCATCGAGTACCGGCAGAGATTTGGGGAGGTGTGAAGCCGTAACAAGAGCAAGGCGTCGACCGAAGTAGGCGCGCGAAATATGACGCGGTTGCAGAGGTGGACGCCTTCTCTCCATCTGAGAAGAAACAGTTGCAAGATGAGGTAATAAGAACCGATGTGTTGGGTCAGGCAATGCCGCTTTATAATGAGAATCGTTCTCCCGCTCTCCGTGTTTTTGATTTGCGCGTCCCGCACGATACTTCTCGCGCAGTTCGTGTCGCCGACTTCCCTGGTTAGCGTCAACGGCGCCGGAACCGGCAGCGGCAATGATGATTCAGACGGAGCGGTGATTAGTGCCGACGGACGATATATTCTTTTCACGAGTTTCGCGACCAACCTGGTCAGTAACTCCAGTGGTTTCATGAACCACTTTGTTCGGGATCTTCAAACCGGCGCCACAATGGCTCTTGACGTGGACCGCAGCGGCACTGGTGGCGGGAATGGCCTCAGTTCAACTTTTTATCTCAGCACGACGGGGCGGTACGTCGCGTTTCAGAGCGATGCGACAAATCTGGTGGCAACGGTCGACAACAATGGTACGAGCGATGTATTCGTTCGCGATCTGCAAACCGGCGTAACCACTCTGGTCAGCGTCAATCGCTTTGGCACATCCGCCGGCAACGACTCTTCCTACTCGCCCAAGGTCAGCGCCGATGGCCGCTTTGTTATTTTCACCAGCATGGCTACCGACCTGGTCGAAAACTATAGGCCAGGCGAGCAGGGACTATTTGTGCGCGACATGGTTGCTGGCACGACCACACTAATAGTCTCAGGAGTGCCTGAATCTCACATCATCATCAACAAGACCAATCCAGGATTGCAACCTCAAAGCGACCGGATCGAGGTTCAAGATTATCGCCCAATACTGAGCGCCAATGGCAGAGTGTTGGCCTTTAGTTGCTACTCGGATCTCGTCTTTAACGATCCCGGAAATCCACCAACCAAGGGTTACTTACGAGACCTTTATGCCGGAACGACCAAGCCGGTGCGGTTCGACACAAACGGATTGGCTGCCGAAGGAACTGTCCTCGGTCTTAGCGCCGATGGCCGGTTTGTGCTATGGAATCGAGATATCCCTTCTAACATCGTGCAGCCTTTCTCTTTCAGGAATACTTTCGATCTGTATGTGCGCGACATGCTCACGCAAGAGGCGAAGCTGGTGACTATCAGCCCTGACCGAAAAAGCGATGCCCGAAACAGCGATGGTAATGACGTGCTTATCCACAACGCCGCGATCAGCGGCGATGGGCGCTTCGTAGTCTTCGTGACTAGGGCTACGAACCTCGCGCCGGAGAAGACCACGATCGATTTTGAAGATATATTCGTACGCGACACTGTTAATGAAAGAACGAAGGTGGTGAGCATCAATGCCTGGGGCACCGCCAGCGGCAATCGGCAATCGTGGTTGCCAAGGATAAGTGGCGATGGATGTTTCATTACCTTTTACAGCCGGGCGTCAGATCTCGTCTTCAACGACAACAATGATGTGCCGGGAGGATTCGGCACGGAAGACGTCTTTGTGCGCGATATGCAACTTGGCATTACGACGCTCGCCAGTCTTAACTACACCGGCATGAGTAGTGGTAATGGTTGGTCTGAGAATCCCAATATCAGCACCGACGGGCGGCGGGTAGTCTTCACGAGCCTCGCTTCTGATCTCGTGCCTTACGATACACATGGCGTTAAGAATATCTATGCCTACATGGTGCCCATACAATTCGGCGAGATCCAATTCAGCGCCCCGGCATATCAAGCGAGCGAAAGCGACGGTTCAGCCACCATCACGGTGACACGAATCGCCGGCAGCGAGGGGGGTGTTTCAGTAGATTATGTAACCTCAGGCGGGACGGCCTCGAGTCGCTCGAACTACACGCCAGCAGTCGGCACGCTGCGCTTCTTTCAAGGAGAGGTCACCAAGACCTTCAAAGTTTTGATCACGGATGATTCGATCGCCAATGGAGACAGGACGATTAATCTGTCTCTCTCAAATCCATCGGGCGGCGTCACGCTCGGAGCGCAGAAGACGGCAACGCTGACAATCAAAGACAACGATGCATCGACGTCAGGGGTGAATCCGATCGATGACACTCGCTTCTTTGTCCGTCAGCATTATCTTGATTTTCTTAATCGCGAGCCGGACGATGTAGGGCTTCAGTTTTGGACAAACGAGATCGAGCAGTGCGGCGCGGACACGCAATGTCGTCAGCGGAAGCGAATAAATGTCTCCGCGGCGTTCATCCTTTCGACAGAGTTTCAGGAGACCGGCTTTCTGGTTTACCGAATGTACAAGGCGGCCTACGGACGTGCTCCGACCTATGCAGAGTTTCTCGCTGACACTCAGGCAATCAGCCAGGGCGTGGTCGTGGGCGCGCCGGGTTGGGAGGTGCAATTGGAGTCGAACAAACAAAGATTCACGAACGCGTTCGTCAATCGACCTTCATTAAGGATCGTGTATAAGTCTGTGTGGGACATCGTTAACGCGGTGAGTTCGAATACCGGCATCACGCCTTCTTCTGCACTTCTATCGGACCTTTACTTCGGCAAAGAGACGCCCGCAACGTTCTTCCGTAAAATGGCGGAAGACCCAACCTTCTCCGCGAAACAATTCAACTCGGCCTTCGTGTTGATGCAGTACTTTGGTTATCTGCGCCGTAATCCAAATGACCCGCCGGATTTAGACTTCAGCGGTTACAACTTCTGGCTCACCAAGCTGAATCAATTTGGTGGGAACTACCAAGCAGCCGAGATGGTCAAGGCATTTATTAACTCGACAGAATATAGACAGAGATTTGGTCCATAGGTCAGTACCACCTGCGGTAGCGGGTGGTTGAGCTCCGATTCTGGCTTGCCTTAGATCACCAAGATCAACCACCCGCTACCGCAGGTGGTACTGACTGCAAGCATTTTCCACTCGTCATCTGCCATTACAAGCGGATCTCTCAATTCTCACTTTTCGCCGGGCCGCCCTTTAGGCTAAGTTATTAGGTCGCACCGCGGAGACTCCATGCAGCCTGAAGACTTTGCCTATCTATACGAACTGGAAACCGACTTCTGGTGGTTTGTGGGCATGCGCGAGATAACTGCGGCGCTGCTCGATCCGGTTTGTCCGCCAGGGATAGATCGAGAAATTCTTGATGATGGTTCGGGCACGGGCGGCAATCTGTCATGGTTGAAGCGCTATGCGGGCAATGGCAAGGTCGCGGGTATTGATGTGACCGCCGAGGCTTTGAGCTTTTGCAAGAAACAGGGACATCACCTTGTCGTTCAAGCATCTGCCACGGATCTGCCTTTTCCAGATTCGCGCTTCGACCTCCTGACGAGCTTTGATGTGCTCGTACAGATACCGGGCGCGGAATCAGACAAATTTGCGATTAGTGAAATGCACCGAGTGCTAAAGCCCGGAGGCATCGCGTTTGTGCGCGGCGCCGCGTACGAATGGTTGAAGAGCGATCATGATGCTGCGTTGGCCACGCATCATCGTTACTCGCTTGAAGAACTGGCGGGAAAAATGAAAGACGCCGGATTCGAGATCCTGCGATCGACCTACGCCAATAGTTTCTTATTGCCCGTTGCCGTGGTTAGACGCTTGGTTCTGAAACGAATCGGGCTGGGTCGTGGATCGGATGTGAAGCCGATGCCGCCGGCATTGCGCTGGGTAAACGCGCCGTTGACCGCAGCGCTGCGAGCCGAGGCGGCCTGGCTCAGACGTGGTGACACAAAACTAGGCTTTGGACTGTCGGCGATTTGCGTGGCGCGGAAACCTTAGAGGAGTCGCTGCTCCTGGGCGTCGGCTTCCAGGAGAGGATCGACGGCGCGAGGCTTGCCAAAGGCAAAATACCTCGAAGCGACGACGTCCCACCAAAGCGCAAAGAAATCATAGAGCGTATGTGCTATGCGACGCGGCGTGAAAAATTGCGATCGCCCGTGCGGCCGCTCATAGTGATGGACCGGAACTTCTCGGAAGACGCAACCAGCAGAAGCGAGTTTGTGAATCAGTTCCACGCAAATCGCACCGCTGGAGGCGCTGAGTGAAATTCGCTGGAGAGCGCTTCGGCGTATCAGTCGAAAATCACAATCTACGTCACGAACTGGAAGACGGAAGAGCCAGCGAGCGAGGGTGTTATAGATTGCGCCCGAGACTGCACGGTAGCGGTCATCCTGTCGCTTAATCTTATAGCCGTTAACTACGTCAACTTCATCCGTCATTAGCGGAAGCAAGAGGGCCAATTCTTTTACGTCATATTGGCCATCGCCATCCGTATAGAAAACTAAGTCCTTGCCTGCGTTTCTGAAGCCCGTACGGAGCGCGGCGCCGTAACCAAGATTGCGTGGGTGATGAATTATCCTAATGGGTTCCGTGGCGGTTGCCAGTTCATCCAAAACCGAGGCCGTCGAATCGGTGCTGCCGTCGTTGATGAGGATAACCTCGTAGTCGTTAGTGAGGGACTTTAATAGAACGAGCGCCTCCGAGACCAATTTGCCGATGGTGGCCTCATCATTAAAGGCGGGCAGAAACACGCTGATGCTGGCGGGGTTTAGAAGCATTATTATTTCGACAAAGCGTTGATAAGCGAAACGAAAGTCTATCGAATGAAGTGGGAAGGCGCAAGGTCGGCCGCTATGTTACACTGTGCTCGTTCGCTAAGGAGTTCTTAAGCATGGAAACGGTTGGCTCAGAAGCGGTTCGAAGTCGACGCGTGGGAGATACGGCGGTCATTTATGCGAGCGACTATCTGAACAAGTTGAGTGGCGAGCGCGTTGAGCGCGAATGCAAACGCCAGCTCGATTCAGGTTGCCGGGCGCTGGTCATTAGCTTCCGAGACACTGAACTGGTCAACAGCATCGGCGTTTCCATTCTTATGGGTGTAATCGATGCGGCTCAGCAAGCCGGCGCGCACTTGATCTTCTCGGATGTCGACGATCACACGGCGAATTTGTTCGAGATGCTTGGGCTGACTCGACATGTCACTATCGTCAAGGACGAAGCGGAGGCTTTGGCTTCTCTGGCTTCGCAGACGTTAGTTACAGAACCGCGAGCGGACCGGGGTCCCCAAGCGGGCAGCCCGCTTGGGGTGGTGGATGCGACCGGATCGTGAATTCAAGCGCCGCCCGGAT
>Ga0137361_10002286_pt1 | contig 12188 bp, 9 predicted proteins | sample Mad1_80_16metaG_FD_104923 | JGI IMG/M metagenome (GOLD analysis project Ga0137361, IMG submission 104923) | Vadose zone soil microbial communities from Angelo Coast Range Reserve, California, USA - Mad1_80_16 metaG | ecosystem: Environmental > Terrestrial > Soil > Vadose zone | place: USA... | reverse complement strand
GCAATCGACGATTTCACTTTGGGCCGGCCACTTGCCCATTCTGAATGACGACGGTCGCTCCGCCTGAAAAATGCAGCGTCTCTCCGGTGTTGGTAAACACGGAAACTGTTGGCTGTCCAAGAGCCCTCAACACTTCCGCACGCGACGTTCCAACCGGCATGACGGGGGCAACCACCGGGGACCCGCCAAAAGGCTGAACGGGAGCGCTGACAAAAGGCTGGACGGGAGCGCTGGAGAAAATCTGCACAGGCGACGTGGGTAAAGACTGCGGCCGCTCGATAAAAACGGAACCCGGTGTGAACACTTGTGTTGGACCAAAAACTGTGCCGGGGACTGCGAATGAACCAGGAAATCCGAATGAACCAGGAAATCCGAATGAACCGGGAACTCCGAATGAGCCAGGAAACACAACCGAACCCGGTACCACGACTGAACCAGGGATTACAACCTGCGGCGGAAATACCACCGGACCCGGTACGACCCGAGTGACGATCGCCGGCGTTTGCGGAAATCCAAACGTCGATACCGAAGGGAACACACCTATCGGCGCCACTGGAAATCCGAATGGCGAAAACGCACCAAAGTTGGTTGTGGGCACAACCGGGAACGGCAGGACGACTGGCTGCCCGAAACCGGAAACGAACATTGGCGGGTTTACAGTCGGAGCGATTCCGATCTGAAAGCCCGCATGCTGCGCCATCAAAGGAGCCGCGCTCAGAACGAGCAGAACGGCTGCCAGAGCAGCTGAACCGTCCTTTCTTATTCTCATAAAACACCTCTCCAAAAAACGCTTTCTAGATAGTACACTTGGACGCGCCATGAAGACAGATCTCTCATTGGCCGAACTCCTCGCCCTCGTAGAAATCGTCGACGAGCATGTCGACCGCAATTTCCCCGGTGTCGATCCGCCGAGGGTCCTGCGCGAGATCCAGCAAAAACTGGATACGGTCATTACCCGCCATCGCACTGAAATCGATAGCGCCATCCAAACCGCGCGAAAACGCAAAAAGGCGACAGGTCATTAAATATAAGGACTGACTGTAGCGGCGCTCTATGAGCGCCGGTTTTTTCCACGGAATCAACGAAATACCGGCGGTCATAGACCGCCGCTACAGTAGACGGGGCGGCTCTGTTGCAGCACTGCGGCGCTACGCTTCTTGCAGCTATTTCCCTTATATTTATTAGCGTTTCCCCCACCTCTGGTAGAATGCCCGTAATGATTTCAGCCATGGTCCGTGTCTTTCTGGTTGCGTTGTGCGTGTTTTTGCCGGTGGTGGGCCTGTATGGCGCTGAGGACACTCACGTCGTCATCATGCACACCAACGACATCCATGGGCACCTTCTGCCGGGACCGGACGGCGCAGGCAGCGCGCGGTTGTCGACGGTCGTTCGGGAGTTGAAGCCGGACCTGATGCTCGATGCAGGCAACATGTTTTCCGGCGCCCTTATTTCCGATGCGTTTCAGGGTGAACCGGTCGTCGAAGTCATGAATGCCATCGGCTACGACGCTGCAACGATTGGCGTCAGCGAATTCAATTTCGGTGTCGACGCTCTCCACGATCGGGCAAAGCAGGCGAACTTTCCATTCCTGTCCGCCAATACATCCGCCCCGTTACCGGACATTCAGGATGCCGCCATTTATAATGCGCAGGGAATCCGCATTGCCGTCATCGGCTTAACCACAGAAGAACTGACTCGAACCGGACATCCTCAAAATGTGAAGTATGTGGATGTAGGGGATGTGGTGCAAAGTCTCGAGGGCATATTGCCTCGTGTTCGCGAACGCGTGGATTTCATCGTTCTGTTGAGTCATCTCACCAGGCAGGAAGAGGAACGCGTGGCGCGGGCGTTTCCGGAAATCCGATTGATCATCGGCGCACACGAAGAAGTTGAATTGCCTGCGCGAATCGGGCGTGCAACGATCGTCGGAGCGGGGAAGTTCGGAAGGTATGTCGGCGTGCTTGATCTCTCCTTCAACAACTTCGCTCTGAAGTCCATCGAAAGCCGCATGGTTTCGCTCGACAATGTGCAACCGGATCCTGCCATCGACCGTTTGCTTGCTGGATACCAGGCTAGATTGAATGACAAGCTGCAGATGGTCGTGGGACAGGCTGCGGGCGACCTGTCGCGTTCGACCGCGGAAGAATCCCATATCGGCAATCTCGTTGCAGACGCGGTGCGCGCCAGGACCGGTACTGCGATCGTTTTGATCAACGCCGCGGATGCTCGAATGGGAATTCCCAAAGGACCCATCACCAGCGGCACGTTGTTTGAGGTTCTACCCTCGCAAAATACGCTGGTCACCATGAGACTCAGCGGTGCGCAAATCAAAAGAATTCTGGGGCGTACCGTGATGAGCGTGAGTGGCGTCCGCGTGAAACTCCACGCCAGCAAACCCGAAGGAAAGCGGCTGCTGTCGGCGCGGCTCGAGGATGGAAGCCCGATCCGCGACAAGGATTTCTACACCGTCACGACCAATGACTTCCTGCTCATGGGAGGCGATGGCTTTACCGAATTCGCCGACGGCGTTGACGTGGAAGACACCGGCATTCTGATACGGGACGCCGTCGCCGAGCACATTACGCGCCTCGGCACCGTCGCTCCAAGGCTGGACGGGAGAATCCGGGTTTCTCGATGACGTTTTTGATTTCCGCTCTGATTTTGTTCCAGGCCGGCGTTCGCAATGACCTGATCGAGCTTCGCAGCTATCTCGGCAGCAACTACCCTCGCTTGATCCAGTTCCTCAGCAGCAAGAATCAAATCCTGCTCCACAATACTGAAACGCTGGCTCCTGCTCAGGCTGCGGAAATGCGGGCGAGGATGCGGGCCCCGGACACGCTCCCGGCGGATCGTCCCATCGTGATGGCGAAGATCGACAATGTCGGTCAGGGGCTGGCCAGTTTTTTATTTGAAGACGATTTCATCACCGAACAGGTGAATTTCGCTTTTTGTCCCCCGCAGCCCGCCACGCCGTCCCAGCCGGCTCTACCGGAACGCGTCATGACTATCCAGGTTTTGCTCGATGATAGCCGCGCGCTCGGCCCGGCCGTCACGCTCCTGCAGAGTGCCTATCAGCTTCCTCCGCCACTCCCACCGGGTTCCAACTATCAACCTGTGCTGAACTATCCGATTCGGCCCGCTCTTCCGCTGACGATCTGGAATTTTGGTAACATCGAAGCCATTTATCAAGCCATTCCCGGGCAGCCGCTGATCACCGGCCAACTCTGGATTACCGATAAAACCGTTCGCAGTACTTGTACCCAAATCCCGACGCTAACGGCTCCATAGCTCCAAAAGCACGGCTTTACTTGCGTGCTATGATCGGTTGCCCTTTGCGAATTTTTCGGAGTTCGCATGCCAAAACCAAAAATTACACTCGCCACAGTCCACAGTCAGCTTCAGTTCGGCTGATTTCAATCGAAAGCATCCTTAAAGACCACAGCTTCATTCTGGCTTCCTTGCAGGGGAGAGTCGAGGCGTTGCACGGTCTTGTTGAAAGACTGGACGTTCGTGTCGGCCGCCTCGTGCAGGAGTATACGATGATCACGGCCGCCCTTCGCCGACTTGAAATGCGGTTCGATCCGCTTGAAGCTCAGCGTCTGGACGCCAGGATAACCGAGCTCGAATCCAGAGTAACTGCTTTGGAAGCCGCGAAATCCTGATTTCATTCAAAACACGATCGACGCGGATTGTCCAGATGGCGGCGCTTTAGAATGTATTGAGCGCCAATCTGCATAATCCGCGTCGTCCGCGGCTCAAAGTGATTAATGCAGCGTACAGGTAGTTGAATCCACCGTTGCCACCGCATCAATCGAGCCGCGTTTGCCCATATCGTGGGGCACCAGGACATTCACGCTGCCCGAAGCGCTTGCACCGCGGCTATCCGTCGCTGTGAACAGAACCGAATAAACACGGCCGTCGCCTCTGCCGCTGCGCTCAGAACGCAACATGACGCTCGCTGTGCTGATCTGAGCATCTGGACAGGTGTCACCATCGCCCTGGGCATCGGTTGGCTCATTTTGCATGACTCGATCAATCCGAATCGTAACGGAATCACCGTCAGGATCGGTGACACCAACAACGGTGACCGGGACCATTTCATGGTTGGGAGGCCACAACAGGGCAATGCTCGGCTGAGCACGGTTAATGTCGGGAGGACGATTAGCGATGACCGTCGCGTTCAGGATGGCGCTATTAAATACGGTGACATCATCAGATTTCGTCGCGGTAAGGGTTATGGTGAAGTTTGTGCCATCTGCGGCGTTAGACGGCACACTGACAGCTACTTCGGCGGGACTTGATCCTCCAGATGGTAAGTTCAAGCTCTGCGGCGTGACCTGGATTGGATAGCCACGGCTGTTTGTGGCCGACAGCGTGAATGTCGCAGCGCCGGAGAGACTCTTCACTGTGAACTTGAACTTGGCAGTGGCTCCGGCCGCTGTCGTGACCGCGGTTGGTCCCTCGACTGTAACACCGACGATCTGCGCCCGATAAAGCGTGGCGAACTGTCGCTGGTATGCGGACCCGTTGTTGTCGGTTCCCGACGCGATGATGCGGAACGGGACTGACGGCGGCTGAAATACCCCCACGAAATGATCGCGAGCCGCGTCTGGAAAGTTCTGGATGAGGGGGACTGTTTGGATCGCCCCGCCGTTCTGATCTGTGAGACTGAAGTTGGCTGTGGCGAAAGGTCCCAGAAGCGTAGCTTCACCCGTGCTGGATGCACCGGCCAGTGGCTGGCCTTGAACGGGGAAAAATCCACCGTGTACGTCATCATTCGCCTCAACGAAATCGAATCTCCGGAACTCGATCGGACTGTTACCGGCTGCGAATACTGAGAACTCGCCCGAGCTGGACAGTTCGAAATGCCACAGGCCCATCGCAGGTTTACTGATAATGAATATTCGCGCAGAGCTCAAGTCGGTGATTTTCGTGTCGGCGTCAGATGCACTGACGACGGCACCATTGGGACGCTGCAGTTGGACGCTGGTCGGACTGCCCGTGGACACCGATACAACGAGCCGGGTTATCGTCGAGTCCACTGGAATATCGAACGTCTTGCTTCCCGATGTCAGCTGGCCCTTTGCCGAGAATATCGTGACGAGATCACCCGCAAGCTGGGGTTCGATGATGCTGAAAAGCTTGCTGACTTCCGATGGATTGATGAAGAAAAGCTGCCCACCAGTTTCGTCTGCTCCTCTTATGTACGCGGGATCGACAGGCGAGCAGGAGCCGGTGAGAGCGTATTCGAGGTTGATGGATTTCGCCTGTGCGTTGCTGATAACAGTGTTCGCATCCCCGGAGTCCTTCGCACTGGCGTCCGTAAATAAGTACAGCTTCGAATTGGGAAATGCTCTATCGATCGCTTCGCGCAGACCTGCCTGGGAGAATTCGGGACAATCTCCCCCGCCGTGTGGTGTCAGGGCACTTACAGCGCTCAGTAAAGCGTTTGCGTCATCCGTCACGAACGCCGGCCCAACATCGGGATCCCCAAAACGCTCGAGCAGCCAGTTATCAGGTCTGGTGTCAGGATCCGAGTTCAAAGCGTTGATGATCGAGACAATATTGCTTTTTACACCATCAATCTCGTCCCCCATACTTCCAGTGTCATCGACGACGAATCCGATCGTTCCCTTCACGTCAAGTAGCGCAGCTACCGCACGATCGTTTCCGGCTATATCTGAGAGAATCAGTCTCACGTAATTGTCAGTAGCCTGCTCGGCAACTCTCCTTGCAGCGCCGTGGAACGGCGAGGGAGGGATGCCATTGACGGTGCCGTCATTATCTTTATTGATACCGATGCACCCCATCGTCTCATTGCCGTGATAACACTTTCCCGCCGAGGGCAGCGTTCCACATCCGATTGTGTTGCGATTCAACGAGAATCCCACGAAGTAACCCGACGTGTCTCCTCCTCCGCCTCCTGGACCGAGGGTGTTTGGATTGTTCGGACAGGCCTGCAACGCAACAGGCGGATTCGCAAGAACGGAAACACCAAACGCGGAATTGATCGAGCTTTTGCCTTGCTCGACCCAATTGCTGTGAGAGTAAAAGTCCTGCACTGTGTGCAATGCTTCCCCGAGAAGCCGGCGAGCCCGGGTACCATCCGGTGGAGTAGCTCTTACCAGGTTAACAATGTTTGTCTTGTAATCTCTGAGGCGCGTGCTGCCACCTGCAAAATCTTCGTTGGTGAAGTGCCGCTCCGGATGGAAAAGCGCCGCCGACCCAGTCGCAATGCTATCAACGCTTTCGTTCGCGTCTGCAATTTGCTCGAGCGCCCGTTGGCTGAAATGCTTGGTCTGGCCGGCGACCGTGGCAGTTATTGCTTGCAGTACTGTCCGTGTTATCTCTCTGTGGATGGGTATCGAAAATCCCCACAAACGACCACAGCAGATAACTCCTGTAACGATGAGGACAACTATTCGATTCGACGACGTCCTGTACATATTCCTCCGTTACGCTAAGAGATTAGCGTCTTCAGTTTGTTTGATCGATTTACTACTGTGTCTTTTCGAGCTTTTCAGCTATTCCTTCACGGGAACAGGGTTGGACTGGGCCATCGGGGTTTGCCTGGCAAAGAAATTCCTCAAAGCGACGTTGCCCATCGGTGGTGAATGAGTCGGCATGGCTCAGAAAGTAGCGCCCGAGCTTCAAGTACATCCTTCTTTCGAGTGACTGGTCTCCGCTATGAATCCATCCCCAGTAGAGTGCCGTCAAGTCCTGTCCACCGGCGACCATTTCCGCCAGTTTGGGTACTGCATCATCTTCGTGGCGCAACTTGATCAGGAGAGAAATCCCATAGGAGCGGAAACTCGCGGCAGGGTTCAACGCGGTCGCTTGTGCCACTTTCAATTGGTCGGCATCTGGCAGCGCTGCCACGAATGACAACGCCGCTCCATCGATTTCCCCAGACTGTTGAGGATTGCCGGCGAGTCTGTAAAACTCCGCAACAACATCGTCATTCTTTTGTCGCCCTTCGTTCGCCGGCGCTTGACAGGTGGTGAGCGCCAGGCAGACAGCGATCAGAAAAACGACATGACCTCGTTGTGTCATTTATGATGATGAAATTCGTTCTGTCGGTCGGAATGAAGCCGCTTCGGAATTTGTTTTTGCGGCCTCCCGGGCATGCTGCCATACCGCGTTAATGTTTGGAGGAAAACGGCCGCTCTTCTTCCAGAAGTTAAAAGCCGAAGCTCCGTTAATTGAGTTGTGAGCCGAAATGCGGAGGTATTAAGCCCTCATGACAAGACCTCTGTCAACATCAAACTTATTCTTGCGAGTGCTGCCTAGCTGTTTCTTGGATCTCTTCCGGCGGTTTGCGTCATTGGCGGCTATTTTGTCCCCGAATCAGAAGCGGTGCAGGTAGGACGCTTTGAAGAACAGGCCGCGGCTCACGGTCATGTAGCCGCCGCCGTTGGGCAGGAGCCTGCCGGCCTGAAAGTCGCGTTTCTCGTAGAGCGAGCCGTAGCCGGCGTGGAAGACGGTTCCGGGGACGAGTTCGTAAGAGGCCAGGAGATCGGTCAGCAAACGATGATGCGAACTGTCGTATTGCTCGAGCAGGCGCACCAGGAAATGCCTGTCGAACTGATAGGTGGTTTTGAGGTTCACGATATCCACGCTGAACACGCGTTCGCCGGTGGAGGCCCGATCGAATCGGACTGAATTGTAATCGATGCTTTGATTGATGTGCTGGTTCGGCTGCAGGGTGATCCCCAGCCCGCCGTTGCTGGCCTTTCCCTGAAACGGATTCACCGGATCGTAGTAAATCGCGTTGCCGTCGTCGAAGTTCCCATTTAAATTCAGCCACCGGAAGATCTGGACACGGCCGAACATGTTGATCCGTCCTCCTGTCTTGTACCGCTGCCCGAGCCATGGTTCGTGTCCGCGAGTATGGGAGATGCTCAAAAAGCCTTGCCGGGTGAAGTCGAACCGCATACCGGCATTAAGGAATTCTTCATTGCCATCCTGGACCTGGTCGCGCCCCCGTTTGGTCCAATAAAAAGGATGGACCCGCTTCAACCAGCCGCCCTCCTTCGGATAAAAATTCACTTCTCCAAAGGACCACCCGGAGGTGAAGCCGGTGCGATTGTAGAAGGCCGTATCCATTTGAAAATCTCTTCCGTAGTGCTCAACCTGGTTGCTCCAGGTATACCTGCGCGTGTTGTAGCTGTAGGTGATCTGTGAGGCTGTGGGATGGCTATTTGTGGTGGAGGTGATGCCGGTCTGCGAAGTCAGGAACGTCGCCGAGAAATCCTGTGACGGCGTGAGTTTGACGGACAGGTCGCCGCCAACGACCCGGTTGTGACGGCCGGCATGTTCGGTGTCGATTGTGATGGCGCCGATGTAGTCCGACTGGCCCAGGGAATATGTTGCGCGGGCGATTGTGAAAAGTTTGCTTTTGCCCGCGACGGCTTCTCCACGATCGCCGATGTCCTGCGGACTTTGATCAGATGCATTGAGCAACCCGAACGTCAGCTTTCCGGCCGTCCCGGTCAGCTTGCTTCCCCACGACGGATTGATAATCCGGCGTGTGTGCACTGCGGTTCGCATGTTGCCGACGCCGCCGGTTCCTGCAATGTTGAACAGACCCATCCCTTCCATGAAGAAAGGGCGCTTCTCGGAATAGAAAATCGGGAAACGCTGATTGACTTCCACCTGGAAGGCATCGCTTTCCACCTGGCTGAAGTCCGGATTGATGGTTCCATCAAGAGTGATATTGGAAGTAATACCGAATTTTCCGCTCAAACCGACGTCGCCTTTATGCACCGCGTTATTCCATTGATTCGGTGCGGCACGAGTCTGACTGATACCGTACGTGATGCTGGGGAGAACTTCGATTAACCTCGGTTGGCTCAGATTGTTGAACACAAGATGAGCGTGCCTGTTAAAAACCCACTGCCCCGGCGGCATCTCGGGCCATGAATACGAGACGCCCGAGCGGCTGATCCGGCGCCAGAAGAGAATTCCCATTTTTACTTCATCGCCGCTCGAAAAACGGATGCTTTGCAGCGGCAGCCTGATCTCGACGACGTAACCGTCATCGGTAATCTTGCCTGCGCTGTCCCATAGAAGATCCGCCTCGAACCGCTCGCCTGACGATGGCGTGTTGAGAGCGTCCATCTGGACACCACTTGGATTCGAAAACAGGTGATAGGCAGTCTGGCCCGTGCCGGCCGAATCCAGGCTCAATCCAATCCAGTCGTCGTTAAAGACGCTGTCGCGGCGGCTGATGGTGGTACGTATCTTTCCGGGCTCGGAGTCGAAACAATGAAACGCAAAATAGATGTAGCGATCGTCGTAGGCGATCCGGACCTCCGTGCGCTGGGAATTTCTTTCTCCCCGCAGGGGGTTGTAGGAGATCCACTCTCCAATGTCCAGCGGATCATCCTTCCAAACCTCATCACTCAGATCGCCGTCGATCTTCGGCGGCACGGCCGCCCTCTGGACTCGAAATTCCGGGCGGTTCTGGGCGTGGAGAGTACTACTCCCAAACAAAAGCAGAAAAAGACAGGCAACAAGTCCCCACATCGCGTTGGTATTAAGACCGTAATTCGGAAAGTTCGTTAGATAACCCAAATAAGAATATCCCGCAACTCCCAAATGGTTACGATGTCAACGGATGAATTGTTCGGAAAATCAGGAGACGTGTTGAGAAACGGACAAAAGATTGCCGTCCGGATCCTTGAACCAGGCCACTCTGGCCCCGCCGGGTGCGTCCCAGATGCCAAGTTCATTCTGTTTCAGGAACGAGTATTTTTCGAAAGTGACTCCCCGGCCCGTCAGTTCCTTCACGATTTTGTCGATGGTCTGAACCTCCCAGCCCAGAATCGTAAACGGCACGGGCGTGAAATCCGCCTTTGCAATTCGAATCATGTTGCCGCCCGCTTTGAATTCGATCGCGAACTGATCCTGGTTCACGAATTCGAGGCCGAGGACCTTTTCATAGAACGTGCGCGCTCTCGCGTAATCCTTCGTCGGAACGAAACCAACGATCTTGTTCGATCCCAGCATAGGTCACCTCCATGCCGCATATTATCCGGTAGTGGGTAATTCGGGGACAGACGTATAAATCACCTAAACTAATAGGGTGCTGAAAAACTCTCGAATAGCGCTTGAATCCAACTGTAGCGGCGCTCTATGAGCGCCGGTTTTTCTTGGGATCAACGAAATACCGGCGGTCATAGACCGCCGCTACAGTTCGGTCTGCCTTCTCGGAGCATTTTCCCGCAGCCTGCTAATTAGGTGATTTATACGTCTGTCCCCGAATTATCCACTAACCTCCGCGGACCGGATTTGACCTCCTCGACTGATACTGTCTACCCGCTATGGCATTCGTCCACGGGCTCATCGACAAGTTATTGGAATCGCCTGCCGTCAGCGTGACGGAAGCCGGCGAACAACTGCTTGCCGCTCTCTCGGCCGGCCAGTTGGGGCGGGATGCATTCTTGAATGATCCGCTCGCGCTCGTGGGTCCACCTTATTTCGCATCGCGTTACCTGGCTCAGGTAACCCTGCGTACGGTAAAGGGTGAGTATGAGACTCTGGAGGAAGTTGTCGCGAGTCTCAGCGCGCTCATCGAACGCAATCCTCCGATCCTGGAACCGAAGAGGCAGGCGACGGCGGACCGTGTGGTTCTTCCCGAAGCGAAAGTTCTGGATCTGCGATATCCCGTCAAAGTCGACGGCGGCGTTTGGGAGTCTTCCATCGATGCGCTTGTCACCTCCGGCACGTTTCGAGACAGCGAAGTCCGTATCCGCATTCGGTCCGATCAGAACCGCACGGCGTGCTTTCTCGTTCCGCATTTGTGGATCCACTCGGCAATAGCGGCCTATAACCTCGCTCCTCTCGGGGACGGCGACTTTGCTGCATGCGCGGAGACCTTCTTTGTCCTCGAACCCATGCGGCAGGTCAACGCGACTTCCATCGCCCGGAGCCTGCACTGTACCAAGCCCCAACTGGACCAGCTGCGGCGCGGCAAAGGCGACGTCACGATCCATACCTTGAAGGGACAGCTGGTTCACTCCCTTTTTGACCGGATGCTGGAAGGCGCCTCGAACATGGAAAGCGCATACCGTGAGGTTCTTCCCGGTTTTCTGGTCGCCCTGGCTTCTGTAACCGACGAGTTTTTCGACGAAGATGCGTTCCGTGCGGATGTGCTGCGGCATATCGGCTCGCTCGAGGAGTTCATCGAGCGCAATCCGCATCTGCTGGAGCACTCACAGCTCGAGTTGAAGCGATACTCCGCGACGATTGGGATTCAGGGCCGCATTGACGCGGTTTTCCGGGCGGGAAACCGCATCGACATTCTGGAACTCAAGACCGGCGCGCGAATCCGTCCGGAGGATCATGCGCAGCTTTTCATCTACAGATTGCTCCTCTCGGATCTGGTCCGGCGCTGGCAGCGGAATGACGGCCAGGATGTCGAGGTCACGAGCCGGCTTCTCTCCTCGGTCGACGGATCGTTCGCGCCGCTTCGTGTGACGACGGATTTCTACCAGGTCCTCGACGCCCGGAACAAATTGATCGCCATGCAATACGCTGTGGGGCGGAATGCGCCGCATATTGCGCCGCGACATGAGGGATTCAACGAGCAGATCTGCGGAAGCTGCCCGTCGTGGACGAGAAACCGGTGCAAGGAGATGTCGGATGTCTTTGGCGATCGGCCGGGAGCCTCGGAGAGTCCGGAACTGGAATATTTTCGCCGGTTTACCTCGCTTGTCCAGCGCGAGCGATGGTCCGCGGACCAGGAAGTGGCCGATCTTCTGGATGACAGCCGGTTGGAATTTCGAGTGAAGAGTTTTCGCACGATCTGTGGAGTAAGGGTTGTGCCCGGGGCGGAGCCGTTCACGTTTGAGTACGCAGAGAACACGTCGGATCTCGAGAGAGGCGACAGTGTGCTGATCCATGCAGGGCGAATTTCGAGCACGTCGACGTATCACGGCTATGTGAGGGAGATCGACACGCGGCGAATGCGTGTCTCGATTCCGCTGAAGAATCTGGATACGAGCGTGTTTGAGGGACAGGACTGGATTGTGGACCGCTTTCCCAGTGATGTGACGGCGGAAGCGAGCCACACGGCGCTGTACGATTTCCTGGTCGCGCCGATGAATGGGAAGAAGGCAGTCATTTTAGGAACGCGGGCTAAAGCCCGCGACTACATTGGGGATCAGATGTCCGCCGGAAATGCG
>Ga0137361_10002282_pt1 | contig 12193 bp, 13 predicted proteins | sample Mad1_80_16metaG_FD_104923 | JGI IMG/M metagenome (GOLD analysis project Ga0137361, IMG submission 104923) | Vadose zone soil microbial communities from Angelo Coast Range Reserve, California, USA - Mad1_80_16 metaG | ecosystem: Environmental > Terrestrial > Soil > Vadose zone | place: USA... | reverse complement strand
GTAATGTCCAAATATCTCGTTATCGGCGGCAGGCAATGTCGTGCCTGGAACCACCGCGTAGTAAACCGAAAGAAGAATCCCCACCGTCAGAAACGCCATCGCGATCGGCAGATCCATTACGCCGCTGAGAATGAGGGAGAGTTGCGACTTCCGGTAATTTGGCGCCGTCAGCATTCGTTGAACGCTGTCCTGGTCGGTTCCGTGAGTTGCCATGGTCACCAACGTGGATCCGATAAACGCGGCAAACAGAGTGTACGGTTCTTCAAGCATCGCCTTCATTGCTGCGCCAAACGGCAGCTGCGAATTCCAACCAGTCTGGAAGAATTTAATGTTACCTAGCCCGCCGAGGTTCTCTTTTACGGTGTCGAATCCTCCGGGAATGTGTCGAAGCAGCAGGAAAATTGCAAAAATCACGGCGCTAAACATCAGCACGACCTGGATCAGGTCGGTCCAGACAACAGCTTTGATTCCACCAACCGCCGTATAAATCGTAGTGACGACGGTGACGAAAATAATGCCCCAGATATATGTATTCAAATTCACGGGCAGCGACGGGAAGAGATACCGCCAAATGACCACCATGATTGCGCCGCCGAGGTAGAGGCGGACGCCGATCCCTAGCACACGGGTGAAGAGGAAAATCCCACTCGCCATGTTCTTGGTCTTGGTGCCGAAGCGGACAGTGAGAAATTCGTAAACGCTTTGGACCCGATAGTCGTAGAAGGGTTTGATGAAGGTGAAGGCAACCACGATACGCGCCAGGATCGTGCCGATAACGAGCTGGCCGTAGAAGTAGCCCCTCGTTTTGAAGCCTTCGGCTGGCGTTCCCAGAAAAGTCGCGGCGCTCGTTTCCGCTGCAATGATCGAGCCCAGAACCGCCCACCACGGAATCGACCGGCCACCGAGCGCGAAATCCTGGAGGTTCTTATTTCGCCGGCCGGCCCAAAGGCCAAGCGCAACAATACCAAAAAAATAGGCGAGCAGAACGACTGCATCGATCAACAAGCGTAAATTAAAGACAGATTCGGGCATTTATGACTTGTGGACTATGGCCTTCACAACGGTGATCGGCGGCGTGGATTCATGTCGATGTTAGCTGACAGAAATTCTCGAACCCGGAAAGCGGTTTTTGATACGGAGAGGCGATTTCCAAACCGCCGACCCAACCCGCTGGTTCGTCAAAGCCCAACCTTTTCGACGCCTCTTCGGCGGTTTGGAAACCGCCGCTCCTTGGCGCATGATTCTACGTGCGAACTGATTCACTGCGAGAGGTTGCGGCGACGGATTTCGATCTGGTGCGCACGCTGGATTCCGGTCAGGTCTTTCATTGGGAACGATGTGGTGACGGTTACGCGGGAACGATCGGCCCGGACGGCGTTTATGTGGAGCAGCAGCGAAATCGTCTCTTCTTCACCGGCACGACCGGAGAGGTTATCAGAAATTATTTCGCGCTGGATCATCCGCTCCGGCAAATCTGCCGTTCGTTCCCGAACGATCCCGTGATGCGCGAAGCCCGCTCTTTCTGCCGGGGCTTGCGGATCATTCGGCAGCCGTGCTGGGAATGTCTGGCGACGTTTATCACCTCGTCGATGAAACAGGTGGCGCACATCCGCCAGATCTCGAGAACGTTGCGAAAGCGCTACGGAAAACCTCAGCGGATCTTCGATTTCGAAGTTAACTCATTCCCGCCCGCGCATCGAATCGCCAACCTGACCGAGCAGGATTTACGGACGTGTGCGCTCGGTTACCGGGCGAAGAATCTGCTCGGGACGGCGCGCCTGATCATCTCCGGCGAAATCGATCTTGAACAATGGCGTCAGCTTCCGGACGAGACCTTGCGAGCTTATCTGTGTGGGCTGCCGGGCGTGGGCGCAAAGGCTGCTAATTGTGTAATGCTCTTTGCCTACGAGCGGTTGCGAGCTTTCCCGATCGACGTGTGGATCGAGCGCGTTCTGAAACAAGAATATTTTCCCCGAAAACGAAAAATGACCGCAACAGAGCTGCGCGTCTTCTGCGAAACCTACTTTGGACCGCACGGCGGCTACGCGCAGCAATATCTATTTCATCACGCGCGAAAAGGCGGCGCGGTTCGCCCGGTGCCGGCAAAATGAAGTCCGCCACGCGCAAAGTTGGTAGGCCAGGCGATCTGGGATATTATCCGGTTAATTGGCAGGCTCCAAAGTTGCGGGGCCAGTATGGTTGAGCGGCGTTGATGGTACGCGGTCTCACTCAATGATGGAACAAACAAAAGATTACCGGACGCTTGGACTGGCGATTGTGATATCGCTCTTTCTGCATCTCGTAATCGGGTACTCCCTCGCTGCCTTCGGCAGTGCGTTTACCCCCGCTCTTCCGCTTGAGGACAAGCCGGTCGAGCTCACCATCGTTGATCTGTCCGCGACCCCACCACCCATCGTCCCGAAGAATCCGCCGTTTATGGAGACGGCGCCGTCCAAGCAAACAGCGGAGAAGCCGAAGGAGCAGACCTTCGAGTCGAACGCCAATTCGATCGCGGCGAGCAAACTTCCCGCAACGGGTGATCTGCCACTGCCGGCGCAGGATGGAAAAGATCGTCCCAGCGTGGATTTGGAGACGCATGACTATTCGCTCCCGACCGACGGATCGAAGCCGCAGCCCGAAACGCAATCGACTATCGCGCCGGAATCGAAACCTCCATCCGAGGTAAACAGACCACCAAAAGCGGCATCCCTTCCTACGCCGATAGTCGCGCCCGTCACAACACCGGAGCCTGAACAGTTCGCGCTCTTGAAGACCATCCCACCTCCGCCGATCAAGGCACCGGAGGAAACAGAGCGTACTCCTCCCCCAATTGTCGCAGACTCAAACCCCTCGGTAGCGTCGGAGCGAAGACCCGACCTGGCCGCTTCGAATTTTCAGGCGCAAAAAGAGGAAACTCGCATTAAAGGTGGCCTGACAAATCGTGGCCCTTCTGCCGTGAACGCTGTTGGAACGCCGCTCGGGCGATACCAAAAGGCTGTGTCCGACGCGATCGGTTCGCGCTGGTATTATTACTTTGATAAGAAGAGAGACTTGGTCAGCATCGGAACGGTAATCATCGAGGCGGAGGTGGATGCAGAAGGCCACGTGCAAAATTTGCGGGTCGCCTTGAACACCGCGAACGAAGCTTTCGCTAACATCTGCTTGCAATCATTTCAGGAAGCGCACATTCCTCCCATTCCGCCCGACCTGACTGCCACCTTTCCAGACGGTAGAATGCATATTGATTATAACTTTATCTACTACCCAAACTAATGATGAAAGAGTTCGCCTCCCACCAATGACAGAAACACTTCAGACCATGGTGAGCTTTTTCACCAAGGGCGGCTTTTTCATGTGGCCGCTGCTCGCCTGCTCGATTGTCACCGTCGCAACGATTGTTTTAAGCATCCTGACGTTGCGCGAGAGAAAGGTTTTACCGCTGGTGATCGAGAGTGAAATCGAACGGCTCCTGCCGGGAGGAAGCGCTGAGCGGCTCATGCGACTTGTCAACGATGACAATTCTTCGCTGGCCCGAATCACGCGCGTCGCCTTGCAGCATATGCGCTGGCCACGTTCCGAGAACATCGAATTCGCCCAAACGCGGGCGCGCGCCGAATTGGTGCGGCTGGAGCGCGGTCTGATCGTTCTGGAAGTGGTGACCGGCATCGCACCCCTTCTCGGTTTGATTGGCACTGTCTCGGGACTCGTGCAGGTTTTCTCAGGGCTCGGGTTGAGCACCGGTGCGGCCGACACCAAAGCAGTGGCGCTCGGCATCTCCATGGCGCTGAACTGCACCATCTTCGGGCTTTCCATCGAAGTGCCGAGCTTGATCGCCTTCAGTTATTTTTCAAAAAAGGTCGAAATCCTCTCGGTCCAGATGGAATCGATCGTCTCGGATTTAATCGCGAAGTGCTACTACGGTCGAACTGGCCGCGAGGAGGGCCGGCCCACGCGCTCAGCCGTGCCGGCCAGCGCTCCGCTCGTGTGACGCGCAACTTGCTGGTGTAGCCATGAAGATCGCACTCCGGAAAAGGCGGGCACCCTCCATTATCATCGTTTCGCTCGTCGACATCCTGACGATTCTCCTCATCTTCTTCGTCGTCTCGACCACTTTCAAAAAGGATCAGCCGGAAGTTCAGATCAACCTTCCAGAATCAAAGACAGCGGCCAATGCGGCGGCTGAACTCGAGCACGCTATCGTAAGTGTAAGCGAGAACGACGAAATCCGGCTCGACGGCCGGGTCGTGAGCGCGGAGGAACTGCAAACCTCCGTGAAGGATTTGCCGCCGACACGCAAATCCGCGCTGGCCTTGCAAGCAGACAAGAAAGCCTCGTTCGGAACGATCATTAAAGTGATGGACGCGTTGAAGCTGGCCGGGGTGAAGAACCTGCCCGCCTTCACCCGTGGCGAAAAATGAAATTGCCCATCGTAAAATACGGGAACCCGATTTTGCGAAAGAAGGGGAAAGAGATCGACCAAGTCGACGAGCGCATTCGCACTCTCGTAGCCGACATGCTCGAGACGATGCAGGCAGCGAATGGCATCGGCCTCGCCGCCCAACAGGTCGGCACGGCCCTTCAGCTTACCGTGCTCGACGTTTCGCAGGTCGAAGATCGACCCAGCACAATGATGCTAAATGGCCAGAAGTTGGATCCGGTGCAGGCGATGCCTCTCATCTTGCTCAATCCGAAAATCCGATTGAACGAAGAGTTCTCTTCCGGAAACGAAGGTTGTCTGAGTTTTCCCGACATCACTGCTGAAATCGATCGTGCGGTTTCAGTAGAAGTGGAAGCAGAAACTCTCGAGGGTGAAACGGTCCAGATTGAAGCGTCGGGATTACTCGCCCGCGCGTTACAGCATGAGCTGGATCATTTGAACGGCATCTTGTTTATCGACCGGATGAGCTCGGTTGTGAAAGCGAGCCTGTCCAGCCGGTTGAAGCGATTGCAGAAGGAAACGCTGAAGGGTTAGAATCGTTAATTCGTTATCAAATCGCTTTGTAGGTGACGGTGATGCTGCGAAATAGATTCGGGTCGCGCTGAGCAGAGAAATAGAAGAGTTCGAGCATCGTGCCGCCGACAATCCATTGGTAGCCTACCAGCGTCTGGATCACATCGGTGTCGGTGTCGCGCGAGCGCGACACCAATTTTCCGGTGCCGAATTTTGCATCAAAGTAGCGGCGAATTTCGCCCATCCGTTCGTTGTAACGCTCGATGCTCCAGTCCGGGTATTCGTACTGCAATTCCACCTCAACCAGAAAACTTTCCTTGAAAGTAAAGAGTGTCCGCTTGAGACCGGGCTGCACAAGTCCCTCGACGGTCCAAACGTCCCGTTTCTCCTTTCGTTCCCTCGTAACGATCTTGCCTTTTGCTCCGAGGAGGACTTTCTCGACCTTGGTCATTGCGTCATTCCAGTGGAACCCGAATGGTGGGGGGATTTCATCAACCGCCCGCACGGAGGAGGCGGAAACGAAAAGCGCAGTTGCAGTCGCAAGGAAAACAAGGCGTATGTTCATCGCTTTGTTCTTGATTCCGCGGAAAGAATTGGAACGCATTTTCAGGAGCCGCCACGAGTGAGATGACCGCTACTTCGGGAGCAACGTTGCGCGCGCGGGAGAATCAGGTCAACTGCCGGGCACAGTATCGCCAAGCGTATTCAGACAAGCTCCCATTGGGATTTTTCGTCAAGATTATTTTGATTCACGGACAAAAAAAAAGTTGAGGTTTTTTCTTGTCGCATCTTCGCGCGGTTTCTAATCTCAAGCCGCTGGCAGAGGGGAAAACAGGGCAGCTGTTAATAAGTTGTGAACAATTTTGAGCAATTACGAAAAGCTAGAATGAGTATGATGCCCGCCAAAACGATCGGATCGACCAAGAATAATTCACTTCCTTTTGTGGCACCGCCTTCACATCCCGCTGCCAGCGCTGTTCTTCCCTCGTATTTCGCGGTAAAAATACAGATTTTCCGAAAGAGCTTGCTTCCAGACCTGCCCGGAGGCAACGCTGCCGAATTGCATTTTGCCTCGCAACTTTTGCCTCCACTTCTCGCGCGGCGGGTTGCTTAACGCTGTTAACAAGTCGGTATGGACGAGAATTACGCTCAGCTTTGGCAGAAATTGTCGGCAGCACTCAAGCCGCAGGTGAGTCCCGATACATTCAAACGCTGGTTTTCCGCCGTGAAGCTCGTCCAGGCAACCGACGACGCGTTTACGTTTCGCGTTCCAAACAACATCTATCAATTCTGGATCGAAAGTAACCATATCACGGCGTTGCAATCGGCCATCGTCACCGCTTTCGGCACCCCGCGGAAAATAAAATTTTCCTCAGCTTCCGAGGGACTCAATGAAGCGAGTCTCCCTGAAATTCCGGGCAAGGAATTTGCCGTGGAAAATCCCCGGGACGGCGGGCAAACCAGCAACGCGCTCGGGCTTAATCCCCGGAATAGTTTCGAATCATTCGTCGTCGGCCCGAACAACGAAATTGCGCATGCGGCGAGTCTGGCGGTCGCACAATCTCCAGCACGAACGTATAACCCTCTCTTCATTTACGGCGGGGTCGGGCTCGGCAAGACACACCTGATGCAGGCGATCGGTCAATACGTTGGGATGAAAAAGAAAAATGCAAAGGTCATGTACCTTTCGAGCGAACTTTTTATCAACGAATTCATCGACGCCATTCAGCACAACAATCTGGTTAAGTTTCGCAAACGCTATCGACAGGCGGACCTGCTCCTGATCGACGACATCCAGTTTCTCGGAGGCAAGGAGCGCTCGCAGGAGGAATTTTTTCACACCTTCAACACCCTTTTCGACGGGCATAAACAGATTGTTCTCTCGAGCGACCGCCCGCCTTCCGAGATTGCGAATCTCGAGCATAGACTCGTTTCCCGCTTCGACTGGTGACTCACTGCCGAGCTCCAACCGCCCGACGCAGAAACCCTGACGGCGATCCTGAGGAAAAAACCAAATATCCTCGATATAAAACTGCGCGACGAGACTTTCGATTTTTTGGCCACCCGCATTCGCACGAACGTCCGCCGGCTGGAAGGCGCGCTCATGCGCGTCGCCTCCTTTGCTTCGCTCAGCGGCAAACAACTGACTAACGAAGTCGTAGAGCATCTTTTGAAGGACATCTTACAGGAGGAGGCGCGGCACGCCGTCACGATTGAGCAAATCCAGCGGCGCGTCGCCGAACACTATGATGTGCGCCTTGCGGATATGACGAGCAAACGCCGCCCGGCCAACATCGCTTTCCCCCGGCAAATCGCGATGTACCTCGCGCGAGAATTGACCAAGGCGTCACTGAACGAAATCGGAGATGCGTTCGGCGGCCGCGATCATGGCACCGTGCTGCACGCGTGCAAATTGGTAAAGCGGCGCATGCAGGAACAAGATAACATTCGGCAGACAATCTCATTCATTGACAGCGCGCTGCAGCGTTAAGGAGATTGCGGTTGCCGAATAAAATCGTAAGCCTTACAACTTAGCTTTCCGTCCTTTCATGAAATTTAATGTCACGAAAGAAAAGTTGCTGGAAGGTTTGCAACAAGTGCAAAACGTCGTCAGCACCCGCACGACACTTCCGATTCTTTCCAACGTTTTGTTGCAAGCCAAAGGCAAGGAGGTCCATCTAACCACGACCGATCTGGATGTCGGCGTCCGCGGAAGTTTCGAAGCGAATGTCGAGAAAGACGGCGCCACCACCCTGCCAGCTCGGCGTCTTTTCACCATTATTCGCGAGCTGCCTTCGAGCGAAGTTCAGTTCGAAGTCGACGGAAAGAACGCGGCTTTCATCCGAAGCGGTCAAAGTTTTTTCAAAATCCTTGGCTTGCCGGAAGAAGAGTTCCCGCCTTTGCCGAAATTTGACAGCGCGAAAGTGATCACGATTCGGCAGAAGGACCTGCGTGACGGATTGCGCAAGACTTCCTATGCCATCTCGACCGACGAAACACGTTACGTCCTGAACGGCCTGCTCTTTAGCCTCAAAGATAACAAGCTAACCTTGGTTGCCACAGATGGCCGGCGCCTGGCGATGGTGGACATCGAGCTGGAATTTCCCCGCAGCCATGAGGCGGACATCATCGTGCCAACCAAGGCGGTCACGGAATTGCAACGGCTCCTGACGGACGATGGTGACGTGAAAGTCAGTCTCGGCAGTGGCCAGATTGCTTTCGACTTGAACAATACGCTGCTGGTTTCAAAGCTGATCGAAGGGAACTATCCGAATTATAAGCAGGTCATTCCAACCGAGACGAAAGAGCGCGTCACCCTCGAGCGCGAGACGTTTCTTAATTCGCTGCGTCGCGTTTCCTTGTTGGCGAGCGATAAATCGAACTCGATCAAGCTTAATTTCAGCAAGAACAATATCGACATCACCGCCAACACGCCGGAAGTCGGCGAGGCAAAAGAATCGTTGCCGGTGGTTTACAAAGGCCGGGATTTTTCCATCGCATTCAATCCGGAGTTTTTCATGGCCCCGCTGCGAGCGCTGACTGAAGACGAAGTCTTTCTCGATTTGATCGATGAGATGAGCCCGGGCGTGCTGAAAATTCAAACGCCGTTTCTGTATGTGCTGATGCCGATGCGCATCAGCTCGTAGGACTCTTTTTTTTCTTGGGGATTTGGGGTTTGGGATTTCCATTGTGAGGTCCCTCGTCCGGTAGCCGCCGGACTCGGGATGACAGACTCTCACTGGAACGACGATCGGCGGTCTAAGGTCTCAATCACCGTGTCGACTGCGAGCAGACTCAAATCGCCTTCGGGCGCTCGCAGCACCGTCACGTTTTCATTCGCCGGGGCCCAAACTGCGGGATCGGTTCGACCGAAGAGCAGGATAGATCGCGCGCCAGCCGCGGCGGCGATATGAGAGACCCCGCTATCGTGCCCGAGGAAGATCAAGCTTTCAAGCAAAGCGGCCAGATGTGGAAGAGCGAGATTCTTGGCGAATCGAACCGGCCTGCCTTTCCAGGCGATCTCCAACTGCTCCAAGCGTTCTTCGTCGGCCTCACCCGAGACTACGAGCACCGAGCGATCGGTTGAGAAAACGTGTTCACCCAGTTTCTTCCACTTTTCGATCGGCCAGTTCTTTGTCTGACTTCCGCTACCAGGGTGAAGTGCGATGACCGGTTTGGTTGAATCGGCCAGGAAATCCCGGGCGAACTCGCGATCCAGTTCGGTCGGATAAATCCTCGCTGCGGGATTCTGCAAATGTAAGCCGATCTGTTCAAGCGGTCGGGCGAGCTGAAACGCCGCCTGCTCATGGCCGCTCAATTTCGGCGGACCCGCAATAAGCATCCTGATTCCGCAGAACCTCAGGTTGCTTTGAAAGACGCCGTCTGGATCAAAGAGGTAGCTCACGATCAAGTCGAAGCTCCCGAAGTATTCGGTCAACTCCGCCGGAAGGAGAGTGTTCTTCGTGAAAAACGTGGCGAGCGGTCTCTCCTCGATGGAGCGAATCGCATTGGCATAGAAGCGGCCGTCGGCCAGGGCAATGATGGGGGTGTACCCGAGAATTTCAATGTGCGCCTGTGGGAACTGATCGCGCAGGAGTTTGATCGCCGGCAAGGTCAGAACGAAGTCCCCGATCGCACCACCGCGGATCACGAGAATGCGTTTCATATGCTTCTGCGACGGCCATGAATGACCGCCACCAAGAAGAGCTGGCAGGCCGGAGAGCGCCGTTACCGGGAATCAATACCGGGTGACGGCGCACGCGAGAATCACGGCACCATAAAGCAAGGCGACTCCGTGCGTTAGACGCCAGCGCGCCGGCGTGCGCGCACTCCAATTTATTTGATCGCGTAAGAGATACGGCATCGCGACCCAGAACAATCCCATGACGATCAAGAGGTATGCAAAAACCGTCACCAAAAGCCGGCTTGGTTCCGTCCGAAAGAACGCGGCATCAAGAAGCGGCTCGGCCCCCAGCAGGAAAAAAATGCCGAGCGCACGAACAGCCAGAAATTCGTCCGCGAACCTCAAGACAAGAAAAAACCCGATGGGGAGGAGGATGAGCAACGGCCGCCGAAAACTGGAGAATTCACCCATCTCCATGGTCCAGAGAAGCCAGAGGCTCCAAAACAAATCGACCGTTAAAAAGGCAAAGCCAGCGACGCGGGATCGGGGCAAGCTTTTGGCTAAGCCGCGCGCGAGTTCAGGTTTGATCAGTCCCGGCACGCCGACGAGTAAAAGGAAAAGGCCGGCGATCAGACCTGCGGTTTGGAGAGACAAATGATAAATCATAGGTGAGCCGGAGAGGAGGTTTGCACGGCCGGTGTCCCATACAAGCTGAATCCATTTGCCTGTTTGATGGCGACCTCAAAAATTTTGCCGGTGTATTCCGGGTTTCCTTCGAAAACGACGATCTTGTTTGTCCGAGTGCGTCCCATCAATCGTGCCGTATTCGTTCGGCTCGGTCCTTCACACAGAATCTCGAGATCGCGCCCGACCAAGCGCTCGTTCGCGCGGCGGGCTGACGCATCGACAACGCTGAGCAGGTCCTGATTGCGCTGCGCTTTCACCTGCTCATCAACCTGTCCGGCCATCACGGCGGCCGGCGTATCGCGGCGAGTCGAATAGCGGAAGACAAAGGCGTTATCGAACTGAATCTCTTCCACCAAAGCCCGCGTCTGAGCGTAGTCTTGTTCGCTTTCACCGGGAAACCCTACGATCACATCCGTGGTGATTGCGACATCGTTCCGCGTTTGACGGATACGATCCACCAAAGATCGGTATCTCTCTGCGGTGTAGGGACGGTGCATCGCCTTAAGAATTCGATTCGATCCCGATTGAACCGGAAGATGAACGTGCTCGGCGAGTTTGGGCAAATCGGCGAGTGCCTGGATAAGGTCATCGCGAAACCCGATTGGGTGCGGTGAAGTAAAGCGAAGCCGCTCCAGGCCATCGATCTTATGCACGGCCTCGAGCAATTGCACGAAGGGGCTCTTGCCCTGCACGGTCGGAAATTCATGCCGCCCATACAGGTTCACGATTTGCCCCAGCAGTGTCACTTCCTTAACACCACGCGCGACGAGTTCTCGCACTTCGAACACAATCGCTTCGATTGAACGGCTTCTTTCCGCTCCACGTGTCCGTGGCACGATGCAAAACGTGCAATGCATGTTGCAACCCTGCATGATGGAAACGAAAGCAGTCGCCTGCCGCTGTTTCAGTTCGTGGTCGCGAATGGTTTCGGCTGAACCGATCTCCTCCTCCGTGTCGCAAATCGAGAAGCGGGGATCGTCCATCCGCCGCGTCCGTTTCTTTTCCAGGAGCCGTTCGACGTAATCGGCGACGCGATGAAACTTTTGTGTCCCCACCACAAGGTCCAGATGAGGCAGGCCGACAAGAAGCGCGTCACCCCGCGCCTGCGCCATGCATCCGAGAAATCCGAAGACGACTTCCGGCCGGCGCTTCGCCATCTGGCTAAACATTCCCATTTTCCCGAGGGCCTTTTGCTCCGCCATATCCCGGACGCTGCACGTGTTGAGGAGGATGACATCTGCCTCGATTTCATGCGCCGCGCGTTCAAAACCTCGCATGATCAGCGAGTGAGCCACCTGTTCGGAGTCGCGCTCATTCATCTGGCAGCCGTAGGTCTTAATGAAGAATCTCGGCATGGTCGGGCGGAATAATACACGGGGGCTTGATCTCCGCCACGTTCTTCGGTCAACGTTGCCGAGCTGACGGAGACGTGGCGAACCGGCCTGGAAATGGATTGGCTTTCAGCCGCTTTTCAAACTCAGTGTGAGTCAAAGGATTCGTGCCGCGTTCATGAAAGATGGCGGCGCCGATTACGCCAACATTGCGCGTATCGCCATACTTTTGGTGAGCGTACGATTCGCGCACCGGGCCGAAGCGGAACGCCGCCACTGCTTCGATGCTCTGCCGAAAGCCCTCGACCACAAGTTGCGAGCGCGGGGCCATGATATCCTAGCTTCGATAGCGCCGCTTTCCTTCCATCCAACACATCGAGACCGTCCACAGAGAGGACGACTTCAAGCCGCAACTCACTCTTGTTCCGCACGACGATTGAATAGCGCCGCCCCTCTTCTCCGATAACGAACCAGCGATCTCCGACGATCAGTCCCGGCAAGAACCTACCGCTTTGGTCGCGGAGTCCGATCGAGATCAGGTTTTCCGCGGGTGCGGAAAGCACCGGCCAATCACGCCGCCACGAAACGGCTCCGGCCATC
>Ga0137361_10002280_pt1 | contig 12203 bp, 10 predicted proteins | sample Mad1_80_16metaG_FD_104923 | JGI IMG/M metagenome (GOLD analysis project Ga0137361, IMG submission 104923) | Vadose zone soil microbial communities from Angelo Coast Range Reserve, California, USA - Mad1_80_16 metaG | ecosystem: Environmental > Terrestrial > Soil > Vadose zone | place: USA... | reverse complement strand
GGCTCCTGATTGGTCAGCAGGTGATACATGGTAGCGCCCATCGAGTAGATATCCGAGCGAGCATCCGTTTGTACCAACTTGCCTGGATTCTGCGCGGAACGCCGTTGCCCTGGAGCGGTAATCGACCCAAGGTGTTCCGGCGAAGCATACGAGATAGTGCCCAGGTTCTCTGTGTTCGTGCGCTTGTTGGGATCAAACTTGCGCGCAATTCCGAAGTCAATCAGTTGCACATTGCCATCAGGCGTCACCATGACGTTGCCTGGCTTGAGATCGCGTAGAATGATGGGAGGGGTACGCGAGTGAATATAGCTCAATGCCTCGCAGACCTGCATCATCCACTTGATCACCTGCTCCTCGTCTAAGGGTCTCTTGTAGTCCTCTAGCATTTTTTCCAGCGTACGTCCAGGCACGAACTCCATCACGAAGTAATAGTTACCACGCTCCTGAAAACTCAAGATCAGGGAAGGAATACGCGGGTGCTTGAGATTAAACAGCAAGTCAATCTCTTTATCGAAGCGCTCTATGGCAGACTTGCGCTCTTCCTCAGTTGTATTAGGGTTGATTAGCAGTTCCTTCACCGCCCGAAAGTAGCCAGGTTTCCCAACCTGTTCAACTTTGTAGACGGTTCCCATCCCCCCTTCACCGAGCACCTGTACAATTTTGAATTTTCCATCCAGGATAGTACCTAATGGCAGTGGCATAAAATGGTCCTCATCAAACAAACATCGTGGCTAGCGTACCTGTACGAGTACGGCAGTGATATTATCTTCGCCACCATTGGCATTAGCCAGGTCAATTAAAATATCGCAGATTTTTTGGGCGTCGCTGTTTTCCTCGAGCACTTTAAGCAATTCCTGGTGCCGCACCATTTCCCATAAACCGTCAGAGCAGAGCAATAAGCTATCACCGGAACGTAGAGCTACATGGAAGACATCCGGGTCAACATTTTTGTGCCCTGCCCCCAGCGAGCGATAGATCAGGTTGCGTTGTGGATGTGAGTAGATATCATCAGGTTCAATCTGTTTAGCTTCTACCAGCCTGGCTACCAGCGAGTGATCCTTCGTCAGAGATGTTAGCTCACCCGCGCGAAAGAGGTAGGTACGGCTATCACCAATATTCGCAACATAGGCATGATCATCCTGAACTAACGCGGTAGTCACCGTACAGCCCAGTCCACGGGCGGAAGTTTGCTCCTCGCCATAGCTGACAATAGCCTTATTGGCCTGCCGGATTGCAGCTTTGAGCTGCTCCTCCACGTTTTTTGCCACCGGCGTCTCTGGCAGTTTGCGCGTCTTGTTCGGCTTTGTGGCTTGCGCGGCGTCCAATATGATCGTCTCTTGCTCAGACAGGGGCGTTAGCCTGATGGTGGGCTGCTCAGAAATAGACACCAGGAAGCTTCTGAGCGACTCGCTGATCTTTTGCACAGCAAGTTTACTGGCAATTTCACCCGCCTGGTAGCCACCCATGCCATCAGCGACTATAAAGAGGCCCCGGTCTTTGTCTTCTGAGATATCTGTATATGGACTATCTTCGTTCTGCTCGCGCTGCTTCCCCACATCAGTTTTATAGGCGGCAGTAAGTTTTATTGACATTTGTGATTACCTCACCTAAACGTACTTTTTATCGTCTTTTACGCTCAATATAACATATAGCAGTATACATGACAATTGATACTTGATATTTGCCAGGGTTATTTAAAAGTCGTCTTCTTCCCCTCCCCACCCCTGGAAAAGGGGAAAAGGCGGTCCCTGGAAGCCTCCCAGGCTTCCTTGCCCCACACCCCGCCAAGGGGCGGCAGCCCCTTGGAACCCTGCTTTGCTCAACTTTTAAATAGCCCTGAATATCTGCTAGCTTCAGGGCTTTTCCTTACTCGCCACCGCGGCGTCGTAAGGGAAGAGAAGCCTGAAGATACCCACCCCCAGGATCCGTTCAGAGCCGGCTGTCGCTGAAGACCTCATTTCATATTACTCTTAAAAAGTGATTCCTTATAAGATATAACATATACGAGGCGTGGGTAAAAAGGTTGTGACTTCAAGCGAGGTACTCTGCCGCTAGGAGGAGCCACGCTGCAAGCGCTCTATGATCTCTTTGAGCCGGCGTGTTTCGGCCACGTGCTGCGCCTGCATACGCTCCATCTCCCGCTCCAGTTCCTGTTGCATCTGCTCCATGCGATCTTTCATGTGCAGGATAGCTTCAACGCCCGCCAGGTTGACACCCAGGTCCCGCATTAAGCGGCGAATATGCATCACACGTTCAATGTCGCGATCCGAATAGAGCCGCGGGCTATGTGGGCTAGTACCCTTGCGTGCAGGTGAGATCAATCCAAGACGCTCATAATGGCGCAATGTTTGCTCATGCACATCGGCTTTGACCGCCGCGATACTTATTACATACCACGCGCCGTTGCCTTTCTCGGCCACGTTCGATCCCCTCCTTTGCTCAAGAGTGTACTTCGGTTCTCCGGCTGCGCGCCAGTTGCTCAAACAACCCGCGCTCCTCATTGGTCAGTCTCATGGGCAGCACGACTTTGACACGAGCAAAGAAATTGCCATGGCCGTCGCCATGCAGGCGCGGCATACCCTTGTTTGCCAGGCGGAACATGCGGCCGTTCTGCGTCTCCGGGGGGATGGTCAGTACGAGTTTGCGCCCGTCCAGGATGGGCACAGGCACTTCGCCCCCCAGCATTGCCGTAACCAGGTCCACGTCTATATCGAGATACAGATCATCGCCCTTACGCTCGTAAACTGCGTCGGGTTTGACACTGATAACCAGGAAGAGGTCGCCGCGAGGCCCACCACCGATACCCGGCTGTCCCTCACCCGCTACGCGGATCCTGGAACCATTCTCAACCCCGGCCGGAATCTTCACCTGGATGCGCTTATTACGCGCAAGCATACCTTGTCCGCCACAATTCGCGCAAGCTTTGCCACCGACTTCGCCTGTGCCACGACAGATAGGACATACTTCCGTCGATTGAATATTGAAGGTGCGCGTCCCTCCCACGTATGCTTCCTGCAATGTCACCTCAACAGGTTGTTCGATATTGTCACCTGCGCGCCTGCGGAAATCATTACGGCTTGTACGTGTCCCTGGCCCTGCCCCTTGCGGCGCGGACCGGCCAAAAAGGGCTTCAAAGAAATCGGAGAATCCCGTAGGCGTATCAAAGTCCATAGGTGAGCCGCGATAGCTATAGCTGCGCCTGCCAGCGCCCGGCTGGAAGCCGAATTGCTCCTGCCAGTTGGGACCTAGCGTGTCATACTTGCGTCGCTTGTCGGGATCGGAGAGAACTTCATAGGCCTCATTTATCTCCTTGAATTTCTCTTCTGCTTTCCTGTCTCCAGGATTCACATCGGGGTGATATTTGCGGGCAAGTTTGCGAAATGCTTTTTTGATGTCGTCCGCGCTGGCACCTTTTGAGACACCCAGCACCTTATAATAATCCTTGTAATCCATTTCTCGCCCTTCTTTGCGGCCAGCATTACATTGAGAATCCTTTGCGCGGGCTTCTACGCTTGTGCTTGTTTGTTCCCTGCGCTCACCTTGACACGAGCCGGGCGTAGGGTCTCATCGCCCAACTTATAGCCTTTAAGCACCTCTTCAACAACCGTACCTTCAGGCTGATCGCTGTCCTCAACTGCCTCTATCGCCTCATGTACATAGGGATCGAACACCTCGCCAACGCTGGGAACAGGAGTTAATCCCTCACCACGCATCACCTCATTCATCTGCCACAGGAGCATGCGTAGCGCTTGCTGCAATCCCTGGCGATCCATTGTATCCTGGTAGATCAGCGCCCGTTCTGCGTTGTCCATTACACCGAGCACCTTATGGATCAGCGCCTTCTTCTCTCGCTGTACACGGTCTGCCGACAAACGCTCCTGGCGCTTACGGAAATTCTCCATCTCGGCTCGTTCACGCACGTATTTATTCCAGTTTTCGGCCGCCTCCTGCCGCGCCTGGCCGAGTTGCGCCTCCAGTTCGGCAATGCGACCGGCCTGGATTGCTTCAGTAGAGAGCGATCCTTCCTCCGTCACTTGCCCTTCCTCCGATAACTCCTGGGATTCTTCCATAACGAAATGAGTCTCCTTAACCTCTATTTAAAGCAGTGCTTTTATACAGCATTTATTGTCCTTACAGTATAAAACTTGAGTCAAAGCCTGTCAAGTTTTTGGAGGGTGTTTGAGACGTTTGGAGAGAAGACTTCCCGTGAGAGGACGTGAGCGCTGTCCTGGCTGTCATCCTGAGCGCAGCGAAGGGTCTGGCTCGCCGGACGCACAGATCCTTCGCTGCGCTCAGGATGACAGGCATTCTCTCTCACGCTTCTGCTCGTGGGACGGACGACAACAGCTCATTCGAATTCTTCGCCGTCTGCCTGGTCGTCCTCCGACCAGTGCTCGCCGCGCTCCAGGGTGATGGGACTGAAGAGGGCAGTTTGTGTCACGCAGAGGCGTTGTCGTTTCCACATTTCCAGTACGGCCAGGAAGGTGACAATAATTACCAGGCGGGAAGGTTCGTTTTCAACCAGTTCGGAGAGCTGGATACTAGGACGGACGCGTAATAACGCCACGATTTCAGCAATACGCTCGCTCACACGTATACGCGCCAGGGGGATGAACGCTGCCCCATTGGCCTCGTCTCTTGCGCGTAGCTCAAGCAAGCGCCGGAAAGAGCGGGCCAGGGAATCAACCTCCAAACCCAGCAGTGTGGGGGGAGTCCATGCCAATTGAGCCTCGATGCCGGCCAGTAAGCCAGAACGTCCATACGTTTGCAAGCCCGCCTCTTCACGGAAGCGTAGATAGCTCGCAATCTCCTTCGCGAACTTGTATTCGAGCAGGTGTGCACGCAGCTCCTCCGCCAGGGCAGTGGCGTCCTCCATCTCGCCCGTCATTTCTCCTTTAGAGGCATGTGGTAACAGGCTCTGAGATTTAATGTAGAGGAGGCGGGTAGCTATGGAGACGAAAGCGGCCATGTTTGCCAGTGGCATCTCATCGGGTTCCTGCCAATGTTGCAAATAGGCCAGGTACTGATCGGTTACAGCTACGAGGGAGACGGTGGTAATCTCCATCTGCCGCTTTTCAATCAGGTGCAGTAACAGGTCGAGCGGTCCCTCAAAAACAGGCAGGTGAACAACGTAGCGAGCGTCCTGTCCATTCGCTCCAGTTAACCCGTCAACGGGTATGGCTTCGGTTTGATCGAGCATAGATTAAGATGCCTCATCTACCAGGTGTAACTCTGCAGCCGGACCATCAGGCTGGTGATGCGTGCGAATAAAGAGGACAGCCTGCTCTGACAGGCCTGCCGCGGCCGCCAGTTCTGCCCCAATCTCGGCATGCCACCAGGCATTGCTGAGTTCACGACGCCAGCGTGGCATCGCTCTACCCGCGCGAGGATCAACGGCCAGTCTTTTGAGCAGACGCGGTGCCAGCAACTTGCCCAGTACTATCACTGGCCGCGTCCAGAAAGGCACACGACCCTGCGCTTTACCAACGTCATGTAACAGTGCCGCCGCAAGTAAATCTTTGTCTTCACAGCCTCGTGCCAGTAGACCCCGGCAAACCCTGAGCGAGTGCCGTTGATCCGCAGCAGACATCGTTTGAAAAAGGAGCAGCGCCGGTGCCGGAAGCCACCCGGCCGCCCATAGACGCTCCTCAGCCGAAAGCGGGGCAACGAAACCGAGTTGTTGACGTACCTGCCAGAGACGATAAACAATTGTATGCATTTACACGCTCACGCATAAGACTATCGACCTAACGAGCATAGAGAGAAAGGTAGAGCAGGTCTGCATCTACACCCATAACTAACCCTATCAGCTTAAGCGCTCCCAGCAGAATATAGGATGGGATGTGAAAAATGAACAGGCTGCCAAGTCCCGACAACTGGCCCAGGAAAGGCAAGAGAAACAGGATTGCCAGGATAATAAATGGCCCGTACTGGGCAGACCTGGCAAACTGCGTAGCCTGGCGGCTGGGCAGAAGCGTATAGACAATCTGGTACCCATCGAGCGGATACAGTGGGATCAGATTGAAGATTGCCAGGCTGATATTCACGCTTGCAAAAACCAAAATCAACTGGGGTACACGCATAATTATAGCGTTTGCATACAACGCTCCAGGCAAGAAACGCAGCACCACGCCGAAGAGCAATCCCACGATCAAACTGGTCAAGATGCCGGCCACGCTCACTAATAGCGTTCCACCATTCGGTCCGCCGCGCAGTTTCCAGGGGTCAACTTTAATGGGTTTCCCCCAGCCTAAACCTACCGGGCCGGCAGCAAGAGGAAAAAAGGCCAGGATCACACACAGCAGCGTTCCCACAGGGTCAAGATGCGCACGCAAACTGGGACTGAGACGTCTTTCAGAACGAGGAGTCGGGTCCCCTAATAAGGTGGCTACCAGGGCATGACCAAATTCGTGAATGATAGTCGCCACTATGAACGAGCCGATAATCATGAGCGCCAGTACAACATCTATCATAGTTATCCTCACTTAGGAACATTCCTTGCGAATGCCCGATCTTGTTATGGATACTCCGAAGGAGTGCCCCTAAAGCTATAAAAGATTTATTTCCAATCCTTCAGATGCAGAAAAAGTGTTTGCGAAGTGCGTTTGCGCTTCAACCTGCATCGCATCTAATTTGTTGTCATCATAAGTTGGGTCATGATGGAAAAGTATCAACTTCCGAACCTGGGCCAGGCGAGCTACTTCCGTTGCCATCTCAATGGTACTATGGCCGTATCCCTGCTTGTCCTGTTGATAGTCATCTAGAGTATACTGCGCATCATGTATTAGCAGGTCAGCCCCCTCCACAAACTCAAGAAAGTCTGAATCATACACTTCCCCCCATTCTACATCAGTGGCGAAGATCAGCCTGCGCCCGCCATACTCGATGCGATAGATTACCGCCCCATCCAGGGGGTGACTGTTTGTCAGCCTGGCAATAACACGCACCTCCGCTTCCCCGGTATCTTCACGTCCATTGACAACTCTAGGTTTGACTTCACCACCGCGCCAGATAATTTGTTCCCGGCCGGTGATCGTGTGAAAGGTACGATGCGATGGTAAGCTCCGCATGTCTACTGGGAAATACGGTGGAGACATGAGTGGGGTTACAAGTTGCTCAATACTTCGATCCGCAAGATCTGGGCCGAAAAAATCGATGGAGGTGCGAGGCTCGTACAAAGGAGTGAAAAAAGGGATGCCTATCAGGTGATCTCCATGACCGTGCGTAATAAAGAGCGAGAGGTTGAGGGGTTTGCCCTTTGAACGGCGCAGCAGTTCATTGCCCAGGCGAATGATGCCACTGCCCCCATCCAGGATCAACGTATGTGTCCCTACTTCTACTTCGACACAGGCGGTATTTCCTCCATAGCGTACCGTGTGTGGCCCAGGGGTGGGATAACTGCCCCGTACCCCCCAAAAACGGACCAGAAAACGCGCCGTATCGATCATCTAGTTGCTCCTGCGACTGCCTTAACGAGATTTGCCAATTGCACCTATTATATCGTGTAGTGGCAAAAGAGGGAAGTGTCAGGGTCTTGCGCGAGCTGCAAGCAAAGCTGATCAATACTGGCGTTTATAGTGCGCGTAATACCCTCGTAATGAGCGGGGCAGGCGACCAACGAGAAACGTCCCCTCGGGAAGGTGCTGCTCTCGCTCTACATACCCACGGCGGTGAAAGAGCTCTACCAGCTCGCTTTTATCATAAGGGATCGTCACTTCTAGCGCTTCCATAGTGACAGCCAGCACCCCGGCGATTTTCTCGCGCAGGCCATCCAATCCGACCTTTTGCAGGGCAGAAACCGCGACCGCGTTGGGATAGAGCGAGGTATCGACTTCTGACGGGTCGTCGAGCAAGTCGATTTTGTTCAGGGCTGTGACACGCGGTTTGTCATCAGCCTCCAGCTCATGCAGGACATCGTTGACCGTTTCGCTCTGCTCGATGGCGTTTTCGTGGCTGACATCCACCACTTCCAGTAACAGATCGGCATCAATAACTTCTTCGAGTGTCGCCCGGAAGGCAGCAATCAACTTGGTGGGCAGTTTCTGGATGAAACCGACCGTGTCGGTGAGCAGCGCTTCCTGATTGCCAGGCAACACGATATGACGCGTAGTGGGATCAAGTGTAGCAAAGAGCTTATTCTCAGTCAGTACTTCTGCTTCGGTGAGCGCATTGAAGAGGGTAGACTTTCCTGCATTGGTATAGCCGACTACGGCTACGACAGGAATGACCTGGGCTGCGCGCTGCCTACGATGCTCTTTACGTTGCTCGCGTACCCCCTCGATCTCCTCACGCAGCTCGGCAATACGGCTGCGAATACGCCGGCGATCAATCTCCAGTTTTGTTTCACCAGGGCCACGCACACCAATGGCGCCGCCAACGCCGCCAGCGCCAGCACTTCGCGAGCCGCCTGCTTGCCGCGAAAGTTCTACACCTCGCCCGGCCAGGCGGGGCAAGCGATACTCCAACTGCGCCAGTTCGACCTGCAAACGCCCCTCCCGGGTGCGAGCGTGCTGCGCGAAGATATCGAGGATCAAGGCTGTACGATCAATCACACGCGCAGCCAGCATCTTTTCCAGGTTGCGCTGCTGTGAGGGAGAAAGTTCGTCATCAAAGATGACAAGATCGAAACCCAACTGTTTCTCGGTATAACTGAGCTCTTGCGCGCGTCCCTTGCCTATGTAAGTCGCTACGTCGGGATGACGCATGTGTTGAATCATCGACCCAACAACCTCGGCCCCCGCAGTACGCGCCAGTGTTCCTAATTCGCTCAGTGAGTCTTCAACACTCCACAAACTGTCACTCTCGTCTTGCCCTACAGCAACCAGGAAGGCATGTTCATGCCCCCCAAGAGTAGACGTATCGATGAGACGACCTTGCTTTGACGTAATGACCCTCCATTTGAATGCGTTTTACTGCTCTATAGATTTTATTTGTAACTATTCAGCAGGGGGTTCCAAGGGGCCTTGCAGGCCCCTTGGCGGGGTGCGGGGCAAGGAAGCCTGGGGGGCTTCCAGGGACCGCCCTTCTCCCCCACCCCGCCGCCAGAGGCGGCGCAAGAGAAAGGAGACCTGAATAGTTACTTTTATTTTAACACTCGCTAGTGAGAACGCAAGTGCCTGTCTCTAAAAGCTTAATCTTGCAATCGCAGGTAGCTCCTTGATGAAAAAGCCATTCACTTTTGCAAAGAAACTGTTATTCAACGCCTGGTTGTAGGTATCATGCCAGACCTGGTACTGTGACACCGTAATATTCAGACCAGGAATAGCCTGTTTTCCTACATTTATAGTTCCCTGGATATCCTGTAAAAAATGGCCTATCACCAATAGCACAATCACCCACAAGAGCCACGCTTCGACAAAGCCAACCAGCCCACCCACCAGCGCATCGCCCAGGCCAACAATAGGGATAGCGCGCACAACCCCTCGCACCGCCGTACCAATAATATGCAGCACCAGGACAGAACCAAAGAACAGCACGATGTATGAGATTAAAGGTGAGATTGACAGGCCGTTAGCTGCAAGAAACAGTGTGAATGGCTTTCCAAAAAACACGGCCACGCCAAATGCGATAGGGATACTAAGCAGGTGAACAAGACTGAAAACAGCACCATTGCGCAAACCATTGAAGACAAGCAGAACGATAGTCACAAGAAAGAGTAAATCTATCCAATTGAATGGACCAATCATATGTTCTTCCCTCCAGGCCAGGTTCATATGGCTTTAGTACCTATTCAGCAGGGGGTTCCAAGGGGCCTTGCAGGCCCCTTGGCGGGGTGCGGGGCAAGGAAGCCTGGGGGGCTTCCAGGGACCGCCCTTCTCCCTCACCCCGCCGCCGGAGGCGGCGCAAGAGAAAGGAGACCTGAATAGTTACTGGCTTTATTTAATAGATGGGTCTATTTTATACATGCATAGACGTTGTGGAAAGGATTCTTGTAACAAGAGTACTGTTAGATAATGCACATATTCCCGAAAAGTATGAGGCTGCCAATAGGAGCTAAATCAAATAGAGCACGCGAAATCCCTTATTGCAAATTTTTTGCAACAAGTAAAATTTAACAATAGAGAATATATACAATCTCTAAGCTGCATTGGGTATGGCAAAAAGCAGGTACTTGACGCGCTCATCTATCTCGGTACACCCCTTAGAAATTCACGCTCCATTGATTTTTCCACGGTAAATAACTTTTTCAATCGAAAAAGCATTAATTTCAGAAAAATTAATATAATAAATGACTTGACAAAACAGCAGGTTTTATTTACACTTTATGAGGGATTAATACAAAAACAACAATGGGTTCTAACAAGCTCGCGGTTTTCTCGAAAATGCATCCCCCATAGTATGTTCAACACCATTTTTTGTGCTTTGTTGACCAGGCTGGTCTCGACAGGAGCGACACGCTCCTTGGAGTTTCGGTGATAAACGTAACACGAGCGCCACTGGATGAAGAGCACAGCAACGAGCAATGGTGTGGGATGAGCGTTCCCTGTTGAACATGCATTGACATGCATTTCGCGCAGACTGGACTCATTTTGTTTCAACGTTCTCTAGTTTGCATCTATTTGTGGCGCTATGCTGCCTTGGCTCCACGGGGAGAAGCCTTTCGCTTCGCGTAGGTTTTGCTCCGGTTGCTGATATAGGCAGGTAATCTACACAGCTAACATGAGTCTTCTTCAAGGAGTGAGCCTGTACAGCAGGCAGTAAACCTTTTTCGCAAGTGACGCAACTAGTACAGGAACGGAGAATTCATGCAGAAGCCTGTTGCGCTGCACAGTTCTTGTGAAGCATCCCTACCTGCATTCATGGGATAGTTCAGCACTCCTGTGCTAGACTGAGATAAAGCCGGTTAACGCGGCCAGGCCGAAGATGGTTTGTGTCGGTGTAAGCATATATATCTAGACGCAGGATCGTTCAGCACTCCTGTGCTAGACTGAGATAAAGTGGGGCAATGTTGCCAAGCCGAAGATGGTTTGTGGCAGTAGCGATGTAGCTTTCTGCCCAAGGCGGGGTCACCAGCGAAACCAGCTTCGTCTCACTGTAGGTACGTTGACTGCAAAAAGGCTCACTTCCTGAAGTAGAGGGAGTGAGCCTTTTTGCAGTCAACGTACCTGGGCTGTGGGAGATAAGAGCAGACTGCTCTCACTCGGCCCATCGAGTTGGCGGGCCGTTGGCGCACACCTGCTGCATCTCAGTCCAGCTGGGCCAATGCCACAAAAGCTCACTTGCTGTACATTTGGCAGCCTCCTGGTAGATGTGCAATCGAGAACGTAGCGCGACTCGCTGACAAGCTACTCGGAGAAGGAGCGGGCGATGGGAAAATCAGCAATACGGAGCGTGGCCTGGAATGCACCTATGGCAGGCTACAAGATCAGTGAACAGACCGACCAGGGAACCGTCGCAACACTGGTGAACGGCGAGAGCGATGCGTGGAACGGGTGGCTGGAGCGCGTGCCGTCTTTCGCTTTCCACAGCAGGGATGGGCGCCACCTCACCGTGGTCAAAGAGCACCGGGAGCGTAGAGGCGCTTACTGGATCGCCTATCGCAGTATCGGCGGCAAGCCCAAGAAGAAGTACCTGGGCGTACCAAACAGGGTCACGCTTGCCCGGCTGGAGCAGGTGGCGCTCACCTTGACCGAGAGTGAGCCGCGGACCTCTTCTACCCGTTCACTGCCTCCGCAGGACTTGCCCGCCACAGTGGAGCGTGACCAGAGCAGGACGCCGTGGCAGGAGTCCCTGGTAGCGACCAAGTTTCTCGTCCCGGCCCCTTTGCACGCGCTTATCGCCCGTCCGCGCCTGACGGCTCTGCTCAACCAGGGTAGCAAGCAGAAGCTCATCCTGGTCTCCGCTCCGGCGGGCTTTGGCAAAACCACGCTGGTCTCGACCTGGGTACGCTCGCTGCCTGAGGACCAGGCGCGGGTGGCCTGGGTCTCCCTGGATGAGGGAGACAATGATTCCGTGCGCTTCTGGACCGCGGTGCTCAGCGCGCTGGATCAGTGCGCTCCCGGCCGCTTTCACGATGTCCTGGCGCTCTTGCACACCTCGCCGACACCTGCCCTTGAGTACATACTCACCATGCTCATAAACCGGCTTCCCCAAACAACAACGCCCTGGGTGCTGCTCTTGGACGACTATCACACGATCAGCGATCCTGCCGTCCACGCCCAGCTTTCCTTCCTCCTGGAGCGCCAACCTCCGCCCTTGCACCT
>Ga0137361_10002278_pt1 | contig 12207 bp, 9 predicted proteins | sample Mad1_80_16metaG_FD_104923 | JGI IMG/M metagenome (GOLD analysis project Ga0137361, IMG submission 104923) | Vadose zone soil microbial communities from Angelo Coast Range Reserve, California, USA - Mad1_80_16 metaG | ecosystem: Environmental > Terrestrial > Soil > Vadose zone | place: USA... | reverse complement strand
TCACACCTATCCGCCGGAATTTCAGGTGCTCAACGTGCTCTCCACCGCGGGCGCTTCGATTCTCGCACTGGGCTATTTGCTCCCGATGATCTATCTGACGTGGTCCATGCGATACGGCAAAGTTGCCGGGCCGAATCCCTGGCCGGCCACGGGACTCGAATGGACAACAGCTTCGCCACCGCCCACGGAAAATTTTGATGTTACGCCGGAAGTCACCTGGGAGCCGTACGACTATAAGAACCGCCCCGATCTTGGCCTGGGAGCCGGGGCCCCGTCCCCTGCTCCGGCGCATGGGGACGACTAGGCAGGTCGCGTTTTGATGTTCCTATGTAGGGACGGAGTTCAGTCCGTCCTGCAGTTGGTTTGAGTTCTTGTGTGGGGTCGGACTTTAGTCCGTCCTGTTCGTGGCCGAAACAAGGCCGGAGATAGTCTTAGAAAGAGGAGTACCGCGTGCATCGCACCGGCGAACTGTACGGACACTTTGAAACGCTCGAGCAGCAGAAAGAATCCGCTGCGCTTGGAATGTGGATTTTCCTGGTCACCGAAGTCTTGTTCTTCGGCGGCCTGTTCCTGACGTACACGATTAACCGCCACGCGTTCAATACCGCCTTTGGCGCGGGCAGCAACACGCTCGATATCGTGCTGGGCGGCGGCAACACCGTCGTTCTCATTCTAAGCAGCTTGACCATGGCCATGGCCGTCTGGTCCGCGCAAGTTGGCAAGAAACAACTGGTCAGCATTTTCCTGATCTCCACGCTGGCGCTCGGCACCGTGTTCCTGGGCGTGAAGGTGATCGAGTACAAACAGAAGTTTGACCACCACCTCATTCCTGGCTCCGCATTTGATATACGGTACCGCTCAAAGCACCCCACTGCCGCCGACAAACCAGAAGAAATTGCCACAGAGAAGGAAGAGTTGGAGAAAGCCTTCGCCAAGGACCCGGATCTAAACGCGCACGCCCAGCTTTATTTCTCGCTGTACTTCGGCATGACCGGCCTGCACGCCCTGCACATGATCATTGGCGCGGGCCTGCTCGTCTGGCTGATCAAAGGATCCTTCGCGGGCCGCTACACGCCGCAGTACAACACGCCCGTCGAAATCGTCGGCTTGTACTGGCACTTCGTGGATATCGTATGGATCTATCTGTTCCCGTTGCTGTATCTGATTGACCGCCACCGATAGGAGAGCGCTGCGTGTCCGAACACATTGTTTCGCCGAAAATCTACCTGGTCATCTTTCTGACGCTGATGGCCGGCACCGCCATCACCGTTTGGGCGGCCTTTCAGAATTTTGGGAAGTTCAATATCGTAATCGCCCTCGCCATTGCCACCTTCAAGGCCACGCTGGTCGTCCTCTATTTCATGCACGCGCGCTACAGCCCCAAGCGCACCCAATTGGTCATCGTCTGCTCCGTCTTCTGGCTCGCCATCATGCTCGCTCTCACACTCTCCGACTACCAGACGCGGGAACACACCGTCAGCCACCTCGCACCCCCGGCGATTTTCAATCTCGTCCGTACGTAAGAAAATCTAGGGCTGGTCCAACGGTCATCAGTCACAACTCACGAACAAACACACCTTCGCCGTGTTCGGTGTTTTTTGGCGTGTTTTGGGGTGGATCGGCGAAAGTGATAGGGGGGAGTGGCGAACCGGCCCAGCCCTCAATCCCCTAAAGGGATCCTCGGCCCGCCTCCCCCACCATCCTAGAGTCTGCAACCTCCGCGCCATTCCTAAAGTCTTTGCTTTCAATAGAGTGGAACTATAATTCCAAGTAAAAACGCTCTACCTCCCCGGCAAATTTACCTGCTGGTCCACCTGTAATGCCGCATCGCTCAGGTCTTTCCCCTAAGGCCCCCAAGTGGAAGACGCAAGAGGGCTCGCAAGTTCTGGGTAGTGGGTCAGTTTGAATGACTTCACTTTTCGTAAGTCTGTATATCTGCTGGTCCGTCTTTATGAACAGTTATTACGGTTATGGGTGGTCCGATAACATCTGGGTGAGCTTCTGCCGACAAGTTAACGATAGTACGCAAAATTGTGGATGCTTGCGGTGTGGTTACTTGATCTTGCTCAATCAATGTACAAGCTTCTGCGGGAATCGCAGCCAAGAACTTCTCAAAATATGGTCCGGAACGATTGTGGATTTCATTCAAGACGATAGTAGACCCGATAGACATAGTGTAGCCTGCGGGAGGGTTATAGCTTTTGATCTGTGGGCCAATCAGGCGATTATTGCCCCAATCGAAGTCGAACCAAATGAGATATGCAGTTGGCGTTCTCTGGTCATATCCTATAACGAAGTAATGCAACAGGGATGGCCCTGTGAATTCTTCTTTGGTGATGATTCCATTTTTCATCATGACGCCGAAATCGGAAAAGCCCCTACCGCTTTCCTCCAATATGGCGTTGCTGACTTGCTGAACGGTCGCATTATCGCTAAATCGTTTTTCAATGTCCGCGATGAATGTGGAAAAATTATAGACATCCTTTCCATCATTCCTAAACGAAGCAAAGCCAGTACTGCCAACGATGATGTGTTTTTGGAACAAAAAAATCTTTTGTTCTACAGGAGGCAGGGTGGTTTTATATCCCTGGTGTGTTGGCCTAACGGTATTCTTATTGTCCGCAGCAACAACAATAGCATCAGATGTGACGATGGTTGCAATGACTGTTCCCGTTCCAAAGGTTGGTTCTGCGAAGTTGACCCGACTAAGCCATACGAGATGGCATACAACCCAGAACAAGACGATGGCATAGTAGAGTTTAAGCAGCAGTGACATTTTTTGCAGGCGAGTCTAGCAGGGAAACTATCTCTCCAATACCCCAAACATGGTCCGCAATCCCTGCTTGCATAGCAGGCGTTACTCGCAATGTCTGGTGAATACGGCAGAAGTTGTAGTGCATGTAGTGAAGCGCAATCATATGTCCGTGATTCTCAACCTTCTTGGAGAAGGCGTTGGTTAGTCGCGTGAATCGCCGCATATTCATTCGCATGGTGAGATTCTGACGTTCCACGAAACTTGTGGAAATATGTTTTGCTTGTGGATTTCCGGTGATGGCGATAGGGCGGCATCCGATGCATTCTGCCGGGCTGTAACGCGCTTCACTCTCGCGGTCATTACCGTACAACTTGACCAACATCGCGTAATCAATCTCAGAGCCGAATGCGGATTCCACGGCTTGCAAATACACGCGAAGACCGTCTGTGGTGAGTTGTACGCGATTCGCAAGGCGTCCTGCTAGATCGTGCATAAATTCGAAGGCCGTTTCAGGTCCGCGTGTGCCCAACGCCCAGCTAACGACTAGCTTTGTATCAGCACAGAGTGCGGTCCACGTCCAAACGTCGCCATATCCAAACTGACCACGCTTATCCGCTGGAACATTCTTCTCTTTCGCGTAGCAGAAACTCCAAATCTCATCACACTGGATCCGCTTGCAGGATAGATTGTGGAGTGTTTGATCCTGATATTCAGCGCACGCCTTGCCCAGGTCGGCCAAGAGCTTCACAATTGTATTCTTGGAAACGCTAGTCATTCTCACGGTCGCTCGGATAGAGTTTCCCTCTACAAGGCAGGCAATGACGTGGGTACGCTTCGCAATGGTCAGTTGGTTCATACTGACCATAATGCTTGAGAATGATACAGATGTCAATGGAAAAGTTAATGGTCAGCGCAAATAAATTCCCCAAATAATTGAAAAGGGGCATTGGCTTTTATCAATGCCCCGTAGTACTATCCTTTTAGACAGTCACCCTAAGATTGTCAGAAAGGACGGTAAACCGTGTTACCTGAATAGGCGCTCTTGAGGAGCGCGCGAGCAAAGGGGGCTGACCTGATATACGTCAGCTCCCATCCTCTAGAAAGAGGATAGCATGGTTGACCAAAAAAAGGAAGACTTTATGTCACAAATTGAACACTACCGCGCTGTTCTCGACGATTTGCAGCGGCAAAGAGATATGTACCATCTCAAGATAGATGAGATAGACAAGGCTATCTCATCATTGCACAGACTCATCCCTGAGCATGCTAAGGATGACCTGCCAACTCCGAACTATTCGAGCGTACCTAGTGTGTCACCTGTGCGCGCTGGCAAGTACGCGGGTATGAGCGTTAGGTGGGCTATTCTGAATCTTCTGAGCGAGGATGCTACAGGGCCAATGGGCACAGGCGAAATAGCTGATGCTTTGCGGCAGGGAGGAATCACTTCTGCTGGCAAAAACTTCAACGCTAACGTTTCCGCCGTTCTCAGCAACATGAACAACGAAAGAAACGAAGTCCTATCCAATGAGAAAGGGTGGGTTATAGCGCCAGCGGGAAGACAAGCGTGGGCACATATTCGAGTGAAGCGTGCAGCGCAACAACAGGAGCTTATTTCTTCCAGCGTGCAGTAGCGCCTTTGGTGGCTATTGCTCGCCGTTGTTCTGGTGTGAGTTTGCTAGCGCGAGCCTTGCCACCTTTAGCTCCACCAGCTTTACCGCGTTTCACAGCAGCCGCATCTTTGCCATGTAAATCATCTTCCGGCTGTGTCTGCCCTGTCGCGCGGTCAACAATCCACTTGGCTAGCTGATTGGCATCTCTTGGGCGTTTCCCTTTTTCAGTTGTCATCAACCTAATAATGCCACGGATTAGGTAAAGGCCCTATCAAATTCAAACTGACCCACTACCAAGTTCTGGAGTGCCTTGACCCTTTTCTCTACTGCCTGCTATTGTGAAGAGTTAATTTGGGCTGAGTGTGACCACTGGGTGCCGGAGCTCCTGTGGAGGGGGCGTTTTAGTCTCATGGGCCTGACCAAACTGGTAATCCGGGGCGCGCGCCAGCATAACCTCAAGAATATCGACGTCGAAATCCCCCGGAACTCCCTCACGGTCATTACCGGCCTCTCCGGCTCGGGCAAATCTTCGCTGGCCTTTGACACCATTTACGCCGAGGGCCAGCGCCGCTACGTCGAATCACTCTCCGCCTACGCGCGCCAGTTCCTGGACCAGATGGAACGCCCCGACGTGGACGTCATCGAGGGCCTGTCTCCCTCCATCGCCATCGAGCAGAAAACCACCACGCGCTCGCCGCGCTCTACTGTCGGCACCATCACGGAAATTTACGATTACCTCCGCGTGATTTACGCCTCCGTCGGCGTTCCGCATTGCCCGAACTGCGGCAAGCCCATCACGCACCAGTCCAGCGAGCAGATTGTCCAGTCCATTCTGCACGGCGAACTCTGCAAACCCGACGACCGCATCATGATCCTCGCGCCCATCGTCCGCGGCCGGAAGGGCGCCTACCGCAAAGAACTCGAAAAATTCGCGCAAGACGGCTACGTCCGCGTTCGAATCAACGGCGAACTCTTCCCGCTGGACGAGCTTCCGGTCATTGATAAGCGCAAGAATCACACCATTGAAATCGTCATCGACCGCCTGCTCGTCAAACCGGGCATCGCCGCGCGCCTCGAACAATCCATCGCCACCGCGCTGAAGCTCGCAAGCGGCCTCGTTACTGTCGCCATCGTCGGCGGCAAGGAACACACCTTTTCCGAGAAGCTCGCCTGCCCCGATTGCGGCATTTCCGTTCCCGTGCTCGAGCCGCGCTCGTTCAGCTTCAATTCGCCCTACGGTGCTTGCCCCGCCTGCAATGGCCTCGGCTCGAAATACGATTTCGCCCCGTCCAAAGTCATCAATGACTGGAGCCGCCCGCTCTTCGATGGCGGTCTCGGCCCGGGCTCCGCCTCCGCGATTCTCAAGCGAACTCTCGAGCTCGGCGCCTACGCGCACGGCTTCGATCTCGAAACTCCCTTCGACAAATTTCCCGCGCGCATCCAGAACATGCTTCTCTACGGCTACCCGCCAACAAATGGCCGCGGTGCCGCGGGTGAAAATGGCTCAGCAACGAAAAAATCCAAATCCGATAAAGGCTTCCGCTTCCCCGGCATCCTGAAATTTCTCGAGCGCAATTTCGAAGAGTCCGGATCGGATACTTACCGCGAGTGGATGACGCAGTACATGTCCGCCACGCTCTGCGGCATCTGCCATGGCATGCGTCTCCGCCCCGAGTCGCTCGCGGTGAAGCTCGCCGGCTGGTCCATCGCCGATTTCACCGCGCTTTCGCTCACCTCCGCGCGTCCCGCGGTGGACAAAATCCTCACGAAGCTGACCGCCCGCCAAAAAGAAATCGCCGAGCGTCCCCTCGAGGAAGTCGCCGAGCGCGTCGATTTCCTTCTCGCGGTCGGTCTCGGTTATCTCAGCCTCGATCGCTCTGCTGCCACGCTCTCCGGCGGCGAAGCCCAGCGCATTCGCCTCGCCACTCAAATCGGCTCGCGCCTTCGCGGCGTTCTGTACGTCCTTGACGAGCCCAGCATCGGCCTCCACGCCCGCGACAACGATCGCCTTCTCGGCTCGCTCGAACATCTTCGCAATCTTGGCAACACCGTCCTCGTCGTCGAACACGACGAAGACACCATCCGCCGCGCCGATTTCGTCGTCGACCTCGGCCCCGGCGCGGGCAACGCCGGCGGCTACCTCGTCGCGCAGGGCAAGCCGCAGCAAATCGAAGACACGCCGGAATCCCTCACCGGTCAATATCTGAGTGGTGCCGCCAAAATCCCTGTCCCCGAAAAACGCCGCAGCCCCAACGGCAAATCGATTCAAATTCTCGGCGCCAGCGCCAACAATCTGAAAGACGTCGATATCACGCTTCCGCTTGGGGTGCTCACGGTCGTCACCGGCGTGTCCGGCTCCGGCAAATCAACACTCGTCAACGACATTCTCTATCGCGCCCTCGCGCAAAAGCTCTATCGCTCTTCGGAGGCGCCCGCCGCTCATCGCGAAATTCTCGGCGCGGATCAAATCGACAAAGTCATCGAAATCGATCAAGCGCCCATCGGACGCACGCCGCGTTCGAATCCCGCTACCTACACAGGAGTCTTCGCTCCCATCCGCGATCTTTTCGCCATGCTTCCCGAATCGCGCGAGCGCGGCTACCGCCCCGGCCGCTTCAGCTTTAACGTGAAAGGCGGCCGCTGCGAAGCTTGCCAGGGCGACGGCCTCCGCCGCATCGAAATGAATTTTCTTCCCGACGTTTACGTGATGTGTGAAGTCTGCCGCGGCCGCCGGTACAATTCGGAGACGCTCGCCGTCCGCTACAAGGGCCATTCCATCAGCGATGTCCTCAACTTGCCCTCCTCCGACGCGCTGAAGCTCCTCGAAAATATTCCGCAAATTCAGCAGAAGCTCGCCACGCTCGTCGAAGTCGGCCTCGGCTACGTCACCCTCGGCCAGTCCGCCACCACCCTTTCCGGCGGCGAAGCCCAGCGCATCAAGCTGGCCCGAGAGCTTTCGAAACGCCAGACCGGACGCACGCTTTACATCCTCGACGAGCCCACCACCGGCCTGCACTTCGACGACGTTCGAAAGCTTCTCGCCGTCTTGCAACGCCTCGTCGATCTCGGCAACACCGTGTTCATCATCGAGCACCACCTCGACGTCATCAAGCAAGCCGACTGGGTCATCGACCTCGGCCCCGAAGGCGGCGAAGGCGGCGGCCGCATCGTCGCGCAAGGTCCACCCGAAGTCGTCGCCCGCACCAAAAAGTCCTACACCGGCCAAGCCCTCTCCCGCGTCCTCGGCATCTCCAGCAACGGCCACCCCAATGGCAACGCAAAGTAGCTGCCGCGCCGCAGGCTTGCCGTCGCTTGGTATTGTCCGCACCGCGAGTTAGAGTATCCCCTGCTCCATGAGCATCTACTCCATTCGTCCCATCACGCTGGGCGCGGGCCACACCTACCCGCTCGCCTCGCGCAAAAGCAAAGTCAGCATCCGAGACTTCGCGAAGCCTCCCGCCGCAAACACGTCGCTCACAAAATTCCTCGATTCACTCCCGAACATTCTTGCTGCCGATGATCTCCGCCAACTCCTCGCCGCGATCCACCGCGCTCGCAAACAACGCAAAGCCATCCTCTGGGGCATTGGCGGCCACGTCATCAAAGTCGGCCTCGGCCCCGTCCTCATTGACCTGATGAAACGCGGCTTCGTCTCTGGCATCGCCATGAACGGCGCCGCCCTCATCCACGATTTCGAAATCGCCCTAGCCGGCAACACCTCCGAAGACGTTGCAGCCGGCCTCGGCGAAGGCCAATTCGGCATGGCCGCCGAAACCGGCCAGTACATCAACGAAATCGCCAAGCTCTCCCACCGCATTCGAATCGGCTACGGCGAAGCCGCCGCACAATTCCTCACCAGCGGCATCCTCAACGTCAAACACGCCGATTCCAGCGTCCTCGTCGCTGCCTACAAACAGCGCATCCCCGTCACCATCCACATCGCCATCGGCACGGACATCCCCCACATGCACCGCTCCGCCGACGGCGCCGCGCTCGGCGCCGCCTCGCACTACGATTTCCGCCTCTTCTGCTCTCTCGTCGAGCAAATGCATCCCGGCGGCGTCTATCTCAACTGGGGCTCTGCCGTTCTGCTTCCCGAAGTTTTTCTCAAAGCCGTATCCGTCGTCCGCAATCTCGGCGTCCCGCTCCGCCCCATCACCACCGCGAACTTCGACTTTATTCAGCACTACCGTCCGTTGCAGAATGTAGTGAAGCGTCCCACCGCGTCCGCGCGCGGCAACCACGGACCCGAATCGCACGGGTACGCCATCACCGGCCACCACGAACTGCTCTTGCCGCTCGTCGCCGCCGCGCTGGCCGCTGGCTGGCCAAGGAAATCGCGCCCCGGAAAACGATGACTCTCTTCGACGACAACCCGCTGAAACCCCCGGATGAGAATCTTCCCGCGCAGCCTGTGCCGGACCAGACTGCCGAATTCGCATCACCGGAACCGCTCACCCCTCCGCTCGCCGGCGACCCCATCTCCTACGCCGCTGCCACACCTGCCACGTACTCACGCTCTTCTCTTCCCGAAGACCTGCGCATTCCCTGGTCTTGGGTGCATCTCGTCGTCTTTCTGGTTTTCGGCTTCGGCAGCCTGCTGGTCGTCCAACTCGGCGGCGTCCTTTTGCTTTCCGCGAACAAGCACCTCTCGCAAAAACAATTGCAACAACTGATCGAATCCAAACCGCAATTCCTCGTCGGCACCAATATCCTCTGGTTCGCGCTCATATTTCTTTTTCTGTATGTGACGCTCTCCGTGCTCCGCGGTCTTCCTTTTTGGCGCACGTTAGGCTGGAAAAAACTGAACACCGACCCCATTGCCGGCAAGGGCGGTCCCTGGATGTATTTCTTTTCTGGGTGCGGCCTGGCCATCTTTGTCGCCATCGCCAGTTCGCGCGTCAAAAATGTGGACCACGTTCCCATCCAGGAACTCTTCAAGAGCCGCACCGGCGCCATGTTGCTGATGGCCATGGCCATATTCATCGCGCCGCTCGTCGAAGAAACCGTTTTTCGCGGCTATCTCTATCCGCTTTTCGCCAAATCTCTCGGCGTCCTTCCCGGGATTCTCATCACCGGATTCCTCTTTGGCTTGATGCACGGAGCGCAGCTCGGCTGGACCTGGGGCCTCGTGGCACTCCTCACTCTCGTCGGGGTTATTTTCACCTTCGCGCGCGCCCGCAGCGGCACTGTCGTCGCAAGTTTCCTTCTTCATCTCGGCTACAACTCCATGATCGCCATCATCGCCACCAAGGGCTTCACGCAAATGCCCCCCGGCCGTTGATCATTCGTCTTCCTCCTCCGCCTTCGCTAGAATGAAAGGGTAATTTACGTCGATCTTGTCGGGGCGCAGCATGCTGCGCCCCATCTCGGCACATCGTAGTGAATTCTTTTTGAGGAAGTCAAACTCATGTACGTAGCGCAACCCATCCAATGGACCGATCGCGGCGTGGTCATGCTCGACCAGCGTCTCCTCCCCGCCGAAGAAGTTAGCTACACCTACACCGATTACCGCGAAGTTGCCAAAGCCATTCGCGAAATGGTCATTCGCGGCGCGCCCGCCATAGGCGTAGCCGCCGCCATGGGCGCGGCCCTGGGCGTTTTGCACTCCTCCGCGCAATCCGTGGATGCCCTCCGCCCGGAATTCCAGGAGATCTGCGACACGCTTGCCAAAACCCGCCCCACCGCCGTGGATCTATTCTGGGCCCTCGAGCGCATGAAACGCCGCTTCACCGAACTCACCTCGCAATCCTCCGACCTCGCCAGGATCAAGCAAGGCATGGTCGAGGAAGCGCAGCAAATTCATCTCGAGAAGAAAGCAACCGACGAAGCCATCGGCCGCTTTGGCGCGGAATTCATGCCTAGCGACGGCCGCGTCATGACCCAATGCAATGCCGGCGCGCTCGCCACCGGCGGCATCGGCAGCGCCCTCGGCGTCATCCGCGTCGCATTCCAACAGGGGAAAAAACTCCACGTCCTCGTTCCCGAAACGCGCCCGTATCTCCAGGGTGCGCGCCTCACCGCCTGGGAACTCCACAAAGGCGGCATCCCGCTCACGCTCATCACCGACAACATGGTCGGCCATTTCCTGAAAACCGGAAAAGTCAGCGCCATCGTCACCGGCGCGGATCGCATCGCCGCCAACGGCGACACCGCCAACAAAATCGGCACCTACCAGATCGCCGTCCTCGCCAAAGAAAATAATGTCCCTTTCTACATCGCCGCACCGGTCTCCACGTTCGATCTCTCTATCCCCGACGGCGATCACATTCCCATCGAAGAGCGTTCCGCCGCCGAAGTCACGCATCTCCAGGGCGTCCGGATCGCTCCCGACGTCCATGCCGCGCATCCCGCTTTCGACGTCACCCCCGCCCGCTATATCGCCGCCATCTTCACCGAACGCGGCGTCGCCCGCGCCCCCTACACGGAAACTCTCCGCGCCCTTTCTGCCGCTCCTCAATCTGCCGTCACCGCTCGTTAATCATCGCAAGATCTCGCTGGCCGTTGCCGCGTTCGTGGCGAGAATCAAGACGGGTATAATGCTTCGCGATGCTCTCCTGGTCCCGCCCGCTCGCACGTGTTTTCTTTCTTGTCCTCGCGTTTCCCCCGATACCCCCTCTCCACTCTTCACCACCGCCTTCCTGGAGCGGCGTCCTGCGCGACTCGGCAGGCCATCCCGTGGACAGCGCCACCATCAAGCTCTTCGCGGCGGACGCTAACCGCGAGTATTCCGCCACAACTTCCACGACGGGCCAGTTCGCATTCACCGCGATGGTAGTGGGCAACTACACTCTCACGGTAAGCGTCGCGGGCAAGATTTGGACTGCATCGGATCCAGTGGTCATCAAAGACGGCGCCACGGTCACCTCCGGACTTCAACTTTCGCCCAAAGGCCAGGAACTCCGCGTCATCGTCGCTACAGATCTGGCTTCTCCCCAGGCCAGCGGCGGCGAGCGTCTCTCCACCGGAGAAGTGTCCAGCCTGCCCCTCAACGAACGCGACTTCAGCAGGCTTCTTCTCCTCGCCGCCGGCACCATGACAGACACCAACGGCGCGGCCAATTTCACGCAACAATTCGCCGTCAATGGCCAGCGTGGCTCCGCCGCCGTCTTCGCCATCGATGGCGCGGAGACCACCGACCCTGAGCTTGGCGGCGCTACCTTTTCCAACTTCAATGTCGACGCTATCCAGGAGGTGCAATCCAGCTCCGGCGTGATGCCTGCTGACACGGGTCATGGCGCCGCGGGATTCACGAACGTGATTACCAAGTCCGGCAGCAATCAAGTCCATGGCAGCCTCTTCGAATTTGTCCGCAATGCAGCCTTCGACGCGCGGAATTATTTTGACCACAGGAGTGATTTGAGCACTCGCCGTCTCCCGCCGTTTTCCCGCAACGAATTCGGCGTCACCAACGGCGGTCCGGTCGTGTTTCCGCGAATTTACGATGGCCGCGGCAAAACATTCTATTTCGCGGAGTATCAAGGCTTCCGGCAAGTTCTCGGAACCACGCAAGTATTCCCTGTGCCGACCGCCGCGGAGAGGCAGGGCATCGACACCACCACATTTCCCGGCGATACGCTGACCGTTCCCGTCAGCAGCAGCATCGCGCCGCTGCTCGCCCGCTACCCCTTGCCGAATGATCCTAACGGGGCTTACGGCGCGCGCACCTTCGCCACATCCTCCAAAGTTGTCACCAGAACGGATCAGGCTTCGCTCCGCCTCGATCATCGCCTTTCCGGCAAGTCAACTTTGTTCCTGCGCGCCAGCCGCAACCAGGTCACCGGGCCAACCACCAACCCCGATCAGACCGCGATCGATCCTGATTTTGGCGTTCAATTCTCC
>Ga0137361_10002268_pt1 | contig 12227 bp, 5 predicted proteins | sample Mad1_80_16metaG_FD_104923 | JGI IMG/M metagenome (GOLD analysis project Ga0137361, IMG submission 104923) | Vadose zone soil microbial communities from Angelo Coast Range Reserve, California, USA - Mad1_80_16 metaG | ecosystem: Environmental > Terrestrial > Soil > Vadose zone | place: USA... | reverse complement strand
TACGTTGATGACCTTACCTTTCCGGAAATGCTGCATGGCGTAACTGTGCGTAGCTCGATTCCGCGCGGGCGCATCAAGAATATTTCTTTCGATCAACCGCCCGCTACCGCAGGCGGTTCTGACCTCAACATTCCGTGGGACGAATTTACGATCGTTACTGCCAAAGATATCCCTGGTGAGAACTATGTCGCGCTGATCCTCAACGACCAACCTTATCTCGCCGACAAAGTTGTCAATCATCCTGAAGAGCCAATCGTTCTGCTCGCGCATCAAGACAAGTACTTGCTCGAAGAAGCGCGCCGCCATGTGCGCATCGAATACGAAGAACTGCCGGCGATCTTTACGCTGGAAGACTCGCTGGAAAAGAAGGAAATCATCTGGGGCGAAGACAACGTCTTCAAAAAGTTTTTGGTGGATAAAGGCAACGTGGACGACGTGTGGTCGAAGGCGGACTTCATCGTCGAAGGTGAATATCAGACGGGCGCACAGGAGCAGCTTTACATTGAAAACAATGGCGCGATTGCGATTGCGAACCGAGCGGACGGGGTGACCGTTTGGGGATCGATGCAGTGTCCATACTACGTGCACAAGGCTTTGATTAAGCTGTTTGGTTTGCCGGAAGAAAAGATTCGCGTGATTCAAACTGAAACCGGCGGCGGCTTTGGCGGCAAGGAAGAATATCCTTCGATGATTGCCGGACACGCGGCCTTGCTCGCCTGGAAATCAGGCCGGCCGGTGAAGATGATTTACGATCGCGCGGAAGACATGGCCGCGACGACCAAGCGTCATCCTTCCCGGACGCGACACAAGACCGCGGTGACGAAAGACGGAAAGCTTTTAGCGATGGAGATCGATTTTGTGATCGATGGCGGGGCGTACTGCACGCTCTCGCCGGTCGTGCTTTCGCGCGGAACCATTCATGCAGCCGGACCCTATTTCTGTCCTAATGTCCGCATCCATAGCAAGGCAGTAGCGACGAACGTGCCGCCGCACGGGGCTTTTCGCGGCTTCGGGGCGCCGCAGAGTATCTTTGCGCTGGAACGGCACATGGACAAAGTTGCGAAGACGATCGGACTGACGCCGGAAGAATTTCGCCGACGTAATTTTATTCAGCAAGGCGAGACGACGGCGACCAGTCAGACGATTCGCGAGAAAGTTGATATGGAAGGATTGCTTAGTCGGGCGTTCGAGTTGAGTGACTATTACGCTAAGCGCGAACGGTTTGCGCGCGAGAATGATGTAGCGCAAGCTGTTAGCTTGCGTTCGCAAACTAACAGTTTGCGCTACATGAAGAAAGGGATCGGCTTTGCTTCGTTTATGCACGGCGCGGGGTTCACGGGTTCGGGTGAAGTTTATTTGCAGTCGGTTGTGGGCGCTGAAGCGACACCCCAAGGCCGCGTCAGAATTCTCGCCGCCAGCACGGAGATTGGCCAGGGAACAAATACCGTCTTTGCGCAGATTGCTGCCGAAGCTCTCGGCCTCGATTATGATCTGATCGAAGTAACACAGCCAGACACCGCTCAGGTTCCGAACAGTGGGCCAACGGTCGCTTCGCGGACGTGCATGATCGTCGGCAAGCTGGTCGAATCGGCGGTGTTGGGTTTGAAGCAAACACTCGTCGGCAGCGGCTTGTTGCCAGATCGATTCACCCAAGCAGAATTTCAAAAGGCCTGTGGCGATTACATCGAAAAATTTGGGCCGCTGAAATCATTTAGCAAGTACGAACCGCCGCCCGGAATTCGCTGGGACGACGAGAAGTACCAGGGCGATGCGTACGGCGCGTTCGCGTGGGCGGTTTACGTCGCCGAAGTTTCGTACGATCCTCTGACCTGCGAAGCGCACGTCGATGACTTTGTCGCGGTGCAGGAAGTTGGGCGCGTGATCAATCCGGTGCTTGCCGCCGGACAAATCGAAGGCGGCATCGCGCAGGCGATCGGGATGACGCTTTATGAAAACGTCGTTTGGCAAAATGGACGGATGGCAAATGGCCAGATGACGAACTACATCATGCCGACCGCGGCCGATATTCCGCCAATTCGCGTTTACTTTGAAGAGAACCCTTACGCTTTCGGTCCCGCCGGCGCGAAGGGCATTGGTGAATTACCGATGGACGGACCCGCACCGGCGATCCTCAATGCGATCGAAAATGCGACGGGTGAGAGTTTCAATCAGATTCCATTGATGCCGGAAGCGATGATGGAGAAGATCCTGGTCGCAACACCATAGGGGTTGAGACGCCTTTGTGACTCCGCACATTCCAGAAGACATATGGCGGCTTACAAAAATATTCACCGCCGACAGGTCCGAAATTCAGGGAGATGCTTGTCAAACACTCGTTGACATTGCTCGTGCTTCAGGGTAGAAAAGCTCATCGTTCGGTCGTATCGGCAGCGGAAATAAATTCACTCGAATATTGTCAAACAATCCGCGTTTATGAATCGCGCCGTCGCGAGTTCTTTCGCCGTCGCGAGGTAATCCGACTTGACTGTCCAACAAATTTCTCATTACCGAATCCTGCAAAAGCTGGGCTCAGGCGGCATGGGCGAAGTCTTCCTGGCGCAAGACACCAAGCTCGAACGCAAAGTCGCAATCAAAATGCTGCCGGCGAAATCGATTGACGATGCGCTGGCCAGAAAGCGGCTTTTCCGCGAAGCAAGGGCCGCCGCCACCCTGGACCATCCGAACATTTGCTCAATTCATGAGGTTAATGAGGACGGAGACTGTCTCTTCATCGTCATGCAGTACGTTGAAGGAAAAACGCTCGCGGCCACACTGGTGGATTCGCCTCTCACGCCCGACGAAGTCATCGATGTCGGCATACAAGTGGCTGAAGCGCTGTCAGAAGCGCATGCCCGCGGCGTCATCCATCGCGACATTAAGCCACAGAACGTGATCATTACTCCGCGCGGCCAGTTGAAGGTCCTCGATTTTGGTCTCGCGCGCGTGACGCAGAACGAACAAAATAGCGAACCCGAAGCTAAGACGGTAACGCAGTTGACCGAAGAAGGTTACATCGTGGGCACTATAAGCTATATGTCTCCGGAGCAACTGAAGGGGCAGGCGGTCGACGCGCGCAGCGATCTTTTTTCGCTGGGGGTAATGCTTTACGAGTGCGCGGCGGGAAAACCTCCATTTACCGGCAGCAGCAAAATTGAGATCTCTTCAAAAGTTCTTCAGGTCGAACCACGCAAGCCTTCGGAATTGAATCCCGGAATTCCGCAGGGATTGGAAAAAGTCATCCTCAAAGCGATGACGAAGGAAGTCGGCGACCGTTACCAAACTGCGGACGAAGTGCTTCAGGATCTGAAACAGTCGCGAACGTCGTTATCGGGAGTGACTGAGCTGTTGCCGAGTGCGACCCATCATCCTTCTTCCAGCGCCGCTCAGAACGCGCTGCGATTGCGCTGGGTTCAGATCCTTCTCGTCGCTGTTTCAGTTTTGATCGTCGCGACCTGGATCGCTTTGCGACTGTGGCGCCCGTCGCCGTATCAACCCAGCGAGGCCGCCAGGCAATACTACGACGACGGCGTAAAGGCGATGCGCGCCGGCACCTTTCTCCAGGCGAGAAAACAACTCGCACAATCGATCGCGTTAGACGATCGGTATGCTCCGGCGCACGCGAGATTGGCAGAAGCGTACCTTGAAACAAACGACACCGAGAATGCGCAGAGCGAGTTGATCCGCGCCGGACAATTGGCATCGGGACGTGCGTTAGACAGCGGGGACCAGGCGTACCTCGATGCGATCGGGGCGACGATCGCCCGCGATTTTCCGCGCGCGATAAATCTTTACCAGAAGATTCTCGAGCGGGCACCGAACTCTAACTCTGAGAAGGCGAATGCGAATGTCGATCTTGGCCGCGCTTATGAACGTAACGAAAGTCTCGACAAAGCGATTGATAAAGCCGTCGAGAATTATCTCGCGGCGACGAAGCTAGACCCGCAATCACCCGCCGCATTTCTGCATCTCGGAATTGCTTACAGCCGCAAACAGCAATTGCAGCAAGCCGAAGAAGCGTTCAAAACAGCCGAAAGACTGTATGGACTCAAGGAAAATCACGAGGGGCTTGCGGAGGTGCTCTATCAGCGCGGCGTGCTCTACTTTAGAAATGGAAAAATCGACGATTCGAAGCAGCAATTGGAAGCGCTGCTCGAGATGCTGCGAAACGACCAGAAGCAAAACCTCAATAACCAAAATGTCGACAACAACTATCAGGTTACTAAAGCCGAGCTTCAGTTAAGTCTCGTCTATCGCGACGCGGGAAGTATCGATAAAGCAAAAGAGTTGGCGGCTGATGCAATTCGAATCGCCCAGAACGGTAACCTCAAGAACGTGGCAACGACGGGATTGATCGATCTTGGGTTGGCGCTGCTTAGCCGTGGCGACCTCGATGAAGCCGGCCAGTGTTTTCAACAGGCGCTCGCATTCGCGCAGCGCGATAAATCGCAGGTTGATGAAAATCGGGCGACCCTCGCGCTTGGCCGATTGAATTTCGAGCGGAGCAACAACGACGAAGCCATTTCTCAACTCGGGAAGGCGCTCGCGTTTTTTGAACCTGCGGGTTATCGCCGCGAAACCTCGATCGCCTTAAGTGTCCTCGGTCGCGCGCATCAGGACAAAGGCGAAGACGATGCCGCCCTGAAACTTTTTGAGAAGCAATTTCAGCTTGCGACCGACTCGAGCGATCAGTCCGGGATCGGCGACTCGCACATGAACAAGTCTTTGCTGCTCGGCATGAGTCAGGAGTTGTACCCAGAAGCGCTTGCGCACCTCGACGAGAAACTTAAAATCGATCAGACTCGCGGCCGGCAAGCTTTGCGTGGAATTGCATTCGATCAAATGAACCGCGGGAATTTCCTGTGGCAGCTTGGACGATACGACGACGCGCGGGCGGCGCTTAACGAGGCTTTCGAAGTTTCTAACCATTCGGAAACTCAATACAAAGGCGTGCTCGCCTGGGTGCATTTGATCAATGCCCGGCTCGCTCTAAGCCAGCTTCGCTACGCTGACGCGAAGAAAGAAGGTCAACTCGCGTTGGATGGCTCCGGAGAAAAATTTCCAGACGTGGCGCTTCGGGCGAAATACTGCATCGGACTTGCCGAGGCTCTTTCCGGCGCGGCTCAGCCGGGTCGAACGCTATGCGAAGAAGCTCTTGAGATGGCGAAGAAAACAAATTCTCGACAGCTAATCACAAGTGCGCAATTGGCGCTGGCTGAGGCTTTCCTTAACGAACGGAACGCAGCCGCGGCCCAGCAAAATGCTTTGGAGTTGGAAAAAATATTTGGACAATCCGGACAGAAAGATTCAGAATGGCGCGCACTTCTGATCGCTGCGCGCGCGAGCGATGTAGCAGGCGATAAAGCCACGGCGCAGAGTTACGCGTCGCGCGCCGACAGTGCGTGCAAAGAACTACAGCAGAAGTGGGGCGCGGAAGCTTATGAAAGTTATCTGCGCCGACCGGACATTCAGGTGTACCGCAAACAGCTCGTCCAACTGACGAGAGGAAAGTAAATGCAACTCAGCTCAAACCAAAGGAGAAAATAATCATGACATTCCCATCGACAGTTTTGTTCGGAAGTGGCGCGGGTGATCCAGGCGGCAGCAAAGGCGGCGGCAAGAGACCGACGAAGAAGGCCGCGAAGAAGAAAGCCGCCAAGAAAAGGTAACGGGTACCGTCACAACCTCCAGTAACAACGCCGGCTCAATTCGACGCCGGGCGTTTCAGATAAAGACAGCGGTCGTGCGGCGGGTAAGCGGGCAACGCTTTTCCGCCCACGCCGTTAGCTAGCTTCATAAGCACGAGTCCTTGCCTACTCAAACGCAAATATTTACGGAGAAGGAAACAGGCCAACGAGGCACCGCCCAGGAGATTGAGCGGGCGCGAACCGTTATGCCGCTGGCGAAGTTTCTTAGGACCATCGAACGGCAGAGTGCTTTGTCGCGCCCAGAGCGCCTGTGCATTATCGATCAGGCCCTGCTGCTACTCGAGATGAACTACGTGCATCTTCCGCTCAAGCGAGCGATGCACGCCATAGATCCGATTCAGCAGCTAAAGCTGTTGAAATTCCGTCTTGAAACCAAGGACCGCAGCAAGATGGAGAGTGGGATGCAATTCAACCGGCGTCTGCTTGAGATATTCGCTTCGCTGCGGGATCTGCACACGCTGTATCTTTTGCCCGCTCCCTTCAAAAATCATACGGCGTTTCTGCCTTTCCTGATTGAACAGTATTTTGAGAAGCAGGGTAAGAAGCTAATAGATAAGTATCTGGTTACGCGGGTGGTCGATGAGTTTATCGACCCTAACGCGGGAGACAAAGCCGCTCAGTTTCAGCCTGGCGTCGAAGTGCTCTTTTGGAATGGAATTCCGATCCAGCGGGCCATCGAAATCAATGGTCAGACCCAGGCCGGGAGCAATCCGGAAGCGCTATTCGCACGCGGACTGGATAATCTGACCATCCGGCCGCTGGACACATCGTTGCCGCCCGACGAAAAGTGGGTGGACATCACCTATCAGACGAGCGCTGCAGAGCAGCTGACGGTAAAATTGGAATGGCTGGTTTATAAGTCGGATGACAAACCGCTGACGGCCATGATGTCGCGGAAGAGACGTGCCGCCATCGATCTCAAAAAGGCAAAGATCAATCAAGTCAAGAGAGAGTTCTTTTCGCCACGTGATATTCGCGCCGGCAAGCGTTTTGCCGATATTTTCTATAGTGAAGTCAGGCGAGTAGGCGGGCAAGCGTTCGGTTACATCCGGCTTTTCAGTTTTGAAGTTGATAATTCGAATGACCTGGTGCGCGAACTCAAACGTGTAATCACCGCCGCCGGATTTCCGCAGCAAGGCTTGATCATCGATGTGCGAGGAAACGGCGGCGGGAAAATTCGAGCGGGCGAACGGTCGCTGCAGTTTTTCACGCCGCGCCGCATACAACCTGAGCTGTTTGAATTCATCAACTCGCCACTGAATCAGGAGATTTGCCGGCGCGACCCACTCTACCGCCCCTGGGCAAATTCGATCGCCGAAGCGGTCGTGACCGGGGCGACCTACTCGCTCGGGTTCCCGGTTAGCTCTGAGGAAGAGTGCAACAACATTGGCCAGGTGTATTACGGGCCGGTAATTCTGATTACCGACGCGCTGTCCTATAGCTCGACCGACATATTTGCTGCCGGCTTTCAAGACAACGAGGTTGGGAAGATCCTCGGCACGAGTGACAACACGGGCGCTGGCGGCGCGAACTTTTGGCGCTACGACGACTTGAGAAAAGCGCTAGGCAGAAAATCGCAGTCTCTTTTCAAGCCCTTGCCGCGGGACGCTGACCTCGTGTTTGCGATGCGGCGCAGCATTCGCGTCGGCAAGCGTGATGGCCGCCCGCTTGAGGAGCTGGGAATTGCGCCTGACCATCGTCACTACATGACGAAACGCGATCTCCTCGAAAGCAACGTCGATCTCATCCGACAGGCAGCGCAGATTCTTAGTACGAAGCCAATCTATTCGCTTTCAATCGAACCCATGAAAGGCGGGTTGCGTATCGCCGCATCTTCGAAAGTTCGCCCACGAGATAAGAGAAAGCGAATTTTACGCGTCGATATCTTCGTGAACGGCCGCCCACATAAGACTCTGAACGCGCGCAATGGCTTTATCGCACCGACAAGGGTCTCGCTGGCCAAGGTAAAAGGTAAACTCGAGTGGTCGGTACAAGCATTTGACCACCACAACAATTTGATCGCCGCTGCGCGCAGCCAATAACCAACTGCTCTCGACAACCAATGCCACTCGCGAACGTTATGTTCTTTCGGTTTGCGTAGTTATTTTTCGATCCAGACGACGGGGATGGGAAACATCAATCGAGGGCCGCTTGATGCCGTCTCAGAAGATTTTGCCACCAGCGGCGTGGCTTCACCGCTTTCCGTGTCGATCAAGAGCAACGAGGCGGGAGCATCTCCTACGATCATCAACCTGGCGGAGGATTTGATCAGCATTTTGGCGTTCAGCGAAAACGTCTGGCCGATATGCGCGCCTCTTTGTCTTTGCCAGTTCGTTGGATTGAGATAAAACAAATCACTGCTGGTACTCGTGGCGTCTTCAATGAAGAAGGGCACGCAACTCTGTGCGGCGAAGCCGATGAATCGACAACCGGAACAGGGGACGGGAGCAGTATGGAGGCTTTTCATTTGATCGAGATCCCGGGCCACGGAAAGAGGCTGAGCTTCGTCGTGCGGTCGCAGCACCGCGTCGCTTCCTGCCTGACAAACAGCTTCAACGGCTAAGGTTCGATCCGTGTCGGAGAGCTTCACGGGATCACTCAACGTGGCAATGGTTGTGGTGTTCGGCTTAAGCACCTCGCCGCGTTGTTTGGGAGATGCTCCCAGGAATCGATCGAAAAGAAGACGGTCGCGCGCAATCCATTGCGGACAACCGGAAGCGGCGGCAGCTCTCTCGAGAGCGGCAGACTGCCCCGCGGAACTGGCGGGATAAGTAGCCGTCAGTTCTTCCCAGATCAGTCTGCTTTTGCCATCCAGATCTGAGACGTAAAGCTTCATACGGACACCCGATTCGCCGCGAGGCGCTCTCTCCTCTGCCGGAGACTTCTGTCTATAGCTAAAATGATCGCCGTCCGGCGACCACGCGAGACAGAAGTTCTCTCCCTTGACTAATGATTTGACTGCGCCGCTGCGAAGATCGCGCAGCAGAATTTCGTCCCTGGTTGCGTACAGAAGCTGTGTTCGGTCGGGATTTGGCGCTGCCTCAAACACACCCGTGGCGACCAGGGAATAGTCGTAACCTGGGCCGTTAGAGGATGCGCTCAGCTCAAACAGATCGGCTCCATTCGCGTTCTCTCCGGCCAGGAACAGAAGGTGGCCGCTGAACTTAGGTCCGATGGATTTTGTCTGCTGAGTGCAGGCGGCGGCGAGCGCGCAGCCGACTATCACTATGGCGATACAAGCATGTCCGAGTTTGTGCACGATGTTTTCTCTGTGATGTTTCATCTTGTATGACAGACAGGCATGTTGCGAGTCAAACGCCAGGGCTGGCCTCAACGGGGTCTGCCGATTCCCCGTTGCTGGAACAACCGTCCGCAGCAACGCGATGGGCAGCTTATTGACCCGCCATCTTGCGCCCCGACGCAGCAGGGAAAGCTACCAAACTTCGCTCGCCGCGCACCGCATGCTAAACTTTTGAAAAGTAATAATTGACGCGTTGTGCTATCGCTTTTACGCTCACCGTCACTGTTGATTATGACTGGTAACGAAATTCGCGAAAAGTTTCTTGAGTATTTCGAACGGCACGGCCATACCCCTGTGCGTTCCAGCCCCTTGCTGCCCGCGAATGACCCGACGCTGCTCTTCACCAACGCGGGCATGAATCAGTTCAAAGATGTGTTTCTTGGCTTGGAGAAGCGCGACTATGTGCGCGCCTGCTCTTCGCAGAAGTGTCTGCGCGCCGGCGGCAAGCATAACGATCTGGATGAAGTAGGAAAAACCGCTCGGCATCAAACGTTTTTTGAGATGCTCGGGAATTTTTCTTTCGGCGATTACTTTAAAGAAGACGCGATCAAGTTTGCCTGGGACTTCATGGTCAACGAACTTGGGTTGGATCCGGAGCGAATGTGGTTCACCGTGTTTGGCGGCGATGATGAAGTGCCGCCGGACGATGAAGCCGCTGCGTTATGGGAAAGAGTTGGAGCCAAACCGGAACGAATCCTGCGCTTCGGGCGCGAAGACAATTTCTGGCAGATGGCTGAAACCGGACCGTGCGGGCCAAACTCTGAGATCAATTATTACCTCGGCGAGCATCCGGAAGATCCAAACTTCAATCGCGTCGATCTGGTCAATGGTCCGGGCGATACGACGATGGAGATTTGGAATCTGGTCTTCATGCAATACAACCGCGTGGAAGTCTCGTCGGGCAAGTACAAGCTTGAGCCTTTGCCAAAGCCTTCGGTGGACACCGGCATGGGTCTGGAACGTACGGCGGTTATTCTGCAGGGCGTGCAGTCGAATTACGAAACCGATTTGCTGAGACCTATGATTGATTTTACGGCGGAATTGGCAGCGGGGAAGGTTCGAAAATGAAAGTTGACATGTCTCCGCAAGCGGTCACGGCGCGGTTGAAACTAATCGATCAGCTTTGGGAATTGACGTGAAGTTGTTGCAAGCAGGACGGGCTAGGACGAGAAAGCCAAATCGTCCTAATTCAAATTAGTTGTGAAAGAGATTTTGGTAATTAGTCCGCATAGCGGACGAGCGAAAATAGCCCAGCGATTCATCGCTGGGATCACAACGTTTTTTGGCAATTCAAGCCCGCGGAGCGGGCGGCAGACTATTGGCCGCCTGCAAGCTTCCATTGTCGGATCTTCTGTCGCCCGTTTCACGGGCTCGACTGTTTTTGCACGACGATCCCAGCACTGAAGTGCGGGGCTACTATCAATCATCGGCTATGCCGACATCGCCACCAATGATTGCGTTGAATAAGGTGTCCTAAGACGGTTTATTTATGAGTGTGTACGACAGTTTAGATGAACAGAAAAAGTTCGCCTGCCGTGTGATCGCAGATCACGCGCGGGCGACCGCTTTTTCGATCGCTGACGGAATCCTGCCCGGCAACGAAGGCCGGAGTTACGTGCTGCGCAAGATTATGCGCCGGGCGATCTATCAGGGACGTAACACTCTTGGATTTGAAGGATTGTTCTTTCACAAGGTGACGAATTTCGTCGTGGACCAAATGGGCGAGGCTTATCCGGAACTCGAAACCCATCGTGAGTTCATCGACAAGATGGTGAGACTCGAAGAGGAGAGATTCGTCTCGACGCTTACTGTTGGTTTGCAGAAGCTCGATGAGCTGTTTGCGAAAGTTCCTGAAGGCAGATTTCCGGACTTTAAAGATCTTGCGCGACTTTACGACACCTTTGGTTTACCACGGGACTTAATCCGCGTCGCGTTAGAAGACCACGGAATGTTTAAGTTCACCGAAGAATGGTCGATCAAAGGTCTATTCGACGAAGATACTTTTAACTTTCACTTTGATGCCGCCCTTCAGCAGATTCAACAGGCGAGCGCAATTGGAAAGACTGAACCCCGAACCAAGACGAAACCAATTAATGCGAACATCGCGAGTCGCGTTCAATCTCTCTTCCGGGGCTATGAAACGACGCGAGTCGATAACGCCAAGGTGCTGGCGCTGATTCGTGGGGATGAAGAGGTCCAGGAGTTGAGCGAAGGCGATGAGGGCGGCGTCGTTTTGGATCAGACTCCTTTCTACGCTGAATCCGGAGGACAGGTTGGCGACATTGGGAAGATTGTCAGAACCGCCTGCGGTAGCGGGCGGTTGATCTCTGAAGATCGGAGCGTCTCGACATCAAACGATCAACCACCTGCTACCGCGGGTGGTACTGACTGCATGGCGGCCGTTCTCGATACCTATTCACCCGCTCAAGGTTTGATTGTTCACAAAGTCAAAATTGAAAAAGGAATTCTAAGAGTCGGCGATAGGGTTACTGCTGAAGTCGATGTCGAGAAGCGCGATGCCACTCGACGAAATCACACGGCGACACACTTGGTTCATGCCGCATTGCGCGAGGTGCTCGGCGGACATGTGAAGCAGGCGGGCTCGGTAGTGGCGCCGAATTATCTGCGTTTTGATTTCACGCATTATCAGCCGCTGACTGAAGATGAAATCAAGGAAGTCGAGCGGCTCGTCAATGAACAAGTCCTGCGCAATGTGAAAGTCGAAACCGACGTTATGCCGATTGAAGAGGCGATTCGCTCGGGCGCCATGGCGCTGTTCGGTGAGAAATATTCGGGGATGATGCGCGTTTTGACGGTGCCGGGATTTTCGAAGGAACTTTGCGGCGGCACGCACGTGCGCGCGACCGGCGACATCGGGGTCTTCAAGATTACCAGTGACGAATCGATCGCTTCGGGCGTGCGCCGGATTCGCGCGGTGACCGGTATCGACGCTTATCAACGTTTTCGCGAAGACGAAGAGATCATCGAAGAAGTGACGAGCAATCTCAGAACTTCGCGAGCTGAGTTGCCGTCGGTGATCGGGCGTCTGCAGGATGAACTGAAGAAAGCACGACGCGAAGCCGACGAATTGCGTTTGAAGATCGCGACGGGCGCCGCTGGCAGCGCCGCGTCAAATGGCGATGATGCTCGCGAAGTCGCGGGATTGAAAATTCTGGCGAGGGAAGCCAGCGGGCTCGATGCCGCGGGCATGCGGCAGCTTT
>Ga0137361_10002266_pt1 | contig 12229 bp, 5 predicted proteins | sample Mad1_80_16metaG_FD_104923 | JGI IMG/M metagenome (GOLD analysis project Ga0137361, IMG submission 104923) | Vadose zone soil microbial communities from Angelo Coast Range Reserve, California, USA - Mad1_80_16 metaG | ecosystem: Environmental > Terrestrial > Soil > Vadose zone | place: USA... | reverse complement strand
CCTGAATGCGCAAGACATCCTGTGGATCGCGCTGCCCCGCTGTAATCGGCGTTCCGGCCTGAATCTTCTGACCCTGGGTGACCGTGATGGACCGCGCGGCAGGGATGGCATACGCACGTTCCTCACGCTCTTCGAAGCGAATGACGAGCCGGCTAAATCCGCTCTCTACGCCATCCGCGTTGATGATCACTTCCCCTTCCGTCCGCGCTTGCACCGGGATAAGGGCGGAGGCAAGCTCCCCCGCTCCACTCTGCTCCACTCCCGCCCCTACAGCGCCATCTTCCGCAGGCATGAGCGCGATGGCCTGATCTTTGCGTACCCTTTCCTGATCGTTGACCAGCACCTTGCTACCCACCGGGAGCGGATACTCATCGAAGAAGACGTTGGTCGAGACGACACGTACCGTGCGGGCCCCCGTATTCTCATCTTTGACTAGTTCGACTATGCCATCGATCTCGCTGATCTCCGCCTTGTCTTTTGGTACACGCGCCTCAAACAGTTCCTCCACACGCGGTAAACCCTGCGTAATGTCTCCCTGTGCGCCCGCGATACCACCGGTATGGAAGGTACGCATCGTCAACTGCGTGCCAGGCTCACCGATGGACTGTGCAGCGATAATCCCCACAGCTGTACCAGGTCGCACCAGCGCATTTGCAGCCAGGTCGCGTCCATAGCACTTGCGACACACACCCCTGTGTGCCAGGCAACCAAGCACCGAACGCACACGCACAGCTTTGACCCCAGCACTCACAATCTGATCAACCAGATCGTCAGTGAGTTCTTCGCCAACCTCAATATATTCAAAGCCGGGAATGGTCTCCGCCAATACACGACCGACCAGGCGTGCGCGGATATCTGGCAGCATCATCTCCTGGCTATCCGCCTCTGTGATCAGGACCCCCTCAGTCGTTCCACAATCCTCCTCCATCACAATCACATCCTGGGCAACATCGATGAGACGGCGAGTCAGATAGCCCGACTCTGCCGTACGCAGCGCCGTATCGGCCAGGCCCTTACGAGCGCCATGACTGCTGATAAAGTACTCCAGCACAGAGAGTCCTTCGCGGAAGTTCCCCCGAATGGGGATATCGATAATCTTGCCCGACGGGCTCGCCATCAAGCCGCGCATCCCCGACAATTGACGAATTTGCTGGAACTTCGCCTTCGTCGCCCCCGATTTCGCGATGGTATAGATGGATCCATACGGGTCAAGTGTGGATTCAACCATCTTGGTCACATTATCGGTCGCCTCATTCCAGGCATCAACCGTCTGCTGGTACTTCTCATTCTCGGTGATCAGGCCTTCGCGGTATTGCTCTTCCAGCTCAGCGATCTTCGCATCGGCCTTGGCCAGTTCCTCGGTCTTGCCAATCGGAACCTTCGCATCGCTGATCGCAATGGTCACACCCGCCTTGGTGGCGTAGGCGAAGCCCAGCCGCTTGATCTCATCAGCCAGTTCCACCGTCTTGGCACGTCCATACTCGCGGAAGCACTCCGCGATCACCTGGCGCAGGTTCTCCTTCTTCATCGGATAGTTCTTAAAGCGCAGCCGCTCCGGCAGCGCCTCATTGAAAATGATCCGCCCGACCGTCGTCTCAATCAAACTACGTCCATTCGCCTGCACGCGAGGCTCTCCCGGTGGCGCAGCATCATAGACATACACATCCGCTATCCGCACCTTCACCGGTGCCTGCAGATCAACCACTCCATGCTCATACGCCAGCAACGCCTCCGTCGTATCCGTAAAGACCCGACCCTGTCCCTTCTTCTGCGGGCGATCCTGCGTCAGGTAGAAGCACCCGAGCACCATCTCACCACTTGCCCCAATCGACGGCTCACCCTTGGCCGGATCAAGCAGATTGCGCGTCGACATCATAAACTGGCGTGCCTCATCCTGCGCCTTCTCCGAGAGCGGCACATGCACCGCCATCTGATCACCATCGAAATCCGCATTGAAAGCCGAGCACACCAACGGATGCAGCTGAATCGCACTGCCCTCCACCAGCACCGCCTCAAAAGCCTGAATGCCCAGGCGATGCAGGGTCGGCGCACGATTTAACAACACCGGATGATCTTTAATCACCTCTTCCAGCACATCCCACACCTCCGGCTTCACCCGCTCCACAAAACGCTTCGCACTCTTGATATTGTGCGCAAAATTCTGCTCCACCAGCTTGCGCATCACGAACGGCTTGAAGAGCTCCAACGCCATCCGCTTCGGCAGGCCACACTGGTGCAACTTCAATTCCGGACCCACCACGATCACCGAGCGGCCAGAGTAATCGACCCGTTTGCCCAGCAGATTCTGGCGGAAGCGGCCCTGCTTGCCCTTGAGCATATCGGACAAGCTCTTGAGTTTGTGATTGCCCGATCCTGCCACGGCACGGCCACGGCGACCATTGTCAATCAACGCATCGCAGGCCTCCTGCAGCATACGCTTCTCATTGCGAATGATAATCTCCGGCGCACCCAACTCCAAGAGCCGCTTGAGCCGGTTATTGCGGTTGATCACACGCCGGTAGAGATCGTTCAAATCCGAGGTAGCGAAACGACCGCCATCCAACTGCACCATCGGTCGCAGGTCAGGTGGCAGGACCGGCAAAACCGTCAGGATCATCCAGGCAGGATCAGTGTTTGACTTGCGGAAGGCCTCCACCACCTTCAAGCGTTTCGTGGCCTTCTTGCGTCGCTGGCCCACCGTCGAACCAATCTCACGGCGCAGGTCGGAGGCTAGCTTATCCATGTCCAGGGAAGTTATCAACTCACGCACGGCCTCCGCGCCCATCCCCGCACGGAAGACCGAGCCAAAGGCATCCTTCAACTCACGGCAGCGGTTCTCCTGCAGCAGGTCCATTTTCTTTAACCCCTCCAGGTCACGCCGCAATTGCTCCAAATGCTGGCGCTCGGTCACGCGGTTCGCCTCCAGCTGCGTCTGCACGTTCTGCATCTGACCATCGTAGTCGACGCGCAGCTTTTCCGCCTCGTGTTCACTCCTTTGCTCTACATGGGACATCTCGCGTCGTGCATTCTCAGCGATGTCGTTACGGCACGTCTCCGCCACTCGCTCCAGCACAGCAATGTGCTTGGACGTCACGACGTCGCCTTGCTTTACAATGACCTGGCCAGTTGGCTCAAAGACAATGTCCTCGGCCGCCGCTACATTCATGATGGCCCGCATGTGCGCCAATGTATCACTTTCAGCTTGTCTTGCCGCCTCCAGGTCTCGTTCACGCTGTGCTTCCAGTTCAGCCCGGTCGGCCAGGATGCGGCTCCTGGCATCCTGGATTTCACTGTCGCGTCTCTCCCTCAGGCTATCCACGCGCTCAATCACCCGACCATCGAGATTCTGCTCGAGACGAGACTGTTCCTCGTCCAGCCGCATCAACTCGAGTTTCCGCGCCTCCTCATCAATATATGTCACCACATACAGGGCAAAGTAGAGAATACGCTCCAGGTTGCGCGGGGAGAGATCCAGCAGCAGGCCAATCCGGGAAGGCGTCCCCTTAAAGTACCAGATGTGCGAGACCGGCGACGCCAATTCGATATGCCCCATACGCTCACGGCGCACCTTGGAGCGCGCTACCTCGACGCCACACTTATCACAGACAATGCCCTTAAAACGAACCCGTTTATATTTGCCGCAGTAGCACTCCCAGTCCTTCATCGGTCCAAAGATGCGCTCACAAAAGAGACCATCTTTCTCCGGCTTGAGCGTCCGGTAGTTAATCGTCTCCGGCTTCGTCACCTCACCATAGCTCCAGCCCCGAATTTGCTCTGGACTCGCAAGGCTAATGCGAATAGCGTTAAAATCATTTACCTCAAGCATGTATTGCTCCTGTCTTGACTATTCACCTTCAAAACCGGATAGATTAATGCCCAGTTCTGGCATCACATCATTGGAGGTATCCTCGACGAACTGAATCTTCTGTTCATCCTCGTTGAGCACCTCGACATTAATGCCCAGACTTTGCAGTTCCTTCACCAGCACCTTGAAAGACTCCGGCACGCCTGGCTCCATGATATTCTCACCCTTGACGATGGACTCATACGTCTTCACACGGCCGACCACATCATCGGACTTCACCGTCAGAATCTCCTGCAGGATATTGGCTGCACCGTAGGCCTCAAGCGCCCACACCTCCATCTCACCAAAGCGTTGCCCCCCGAACTGCGCCTTCCCGCCCAGCGGCTGCTGGGTAATCAGGCTATATGGGCCCGTTGAACGGGCATGTACTTTATCTTCAACCAGGTGTGCCAGCTTCAACATATAGGTATAGCCAACCGTGATCGGCTGATCAAACGGCTCGCCCGTCCGACCATCGAACAGTTGCACCTTGCCCGTCTCAGGCAGCCCCGCACGGCGTAAGAACTCCTCGATATCCTCCTCGGAGGCACCGTCAAAGACCGGAGTAGCAATCTTGATCCCCAATGCATCGGCAGCCCAGCCCAGATGGGTCTCCATGATCTGGCCGATGTTCATACGGTGCGGCACACCCAGGGGATTCAGAATGATGTCGACCGGCGTCCCATCCGGCAGGAAGGGCATGTCCTCAATCGGCAACACACGCGAAATGACCCCCTTGTTCCCATGCCGTCCCGCCATCTTATCACCCGCACCGATCTTGCGCTTCTGTGCAATGCTCACCCTGACAAGCTGGTTGACCCCGGGTGGTAACTCATCGCCAGCATCACGCGAGAAGACCTTGACCTCGACGACCTTGCCGCGCTCACCATGCGGCACACGCAAGGACGTATCTTTGACCTCACGCGCCTTCTCACCAAAAATGGCGCGCAGCAACTTCTCCTCCGCCGTCAATTCCGTCTCCCCTTTAGGGGTAATCTTACCCACCAGGATATCCTGCGGCCCCACCTCAGCGCCGACATAGATGATACCCCTCTCATCCAGATTGCGCAATCCTTCCTCACCGACATTGGGAATATCCCGCGTGATCTCCTCCGGGCCAAGTTTGGTATCGCGAGCATCGATTTCAAACTTCTCAATGTGGATACTCGTGAACAAGTCTTCGCGCACGATGCGCTCACTGATGAGAATGGCGTCTTCAAAGTTGCCACCTTCCCAGCTCATGAACGCGACCAGGATATTTTGACCGAGGGCGAGTTCCCCATTCTCAGTCGAGGAACCATCAGCAATGACCTGCCCCACGGTCACTATGTCGCCTTTGCGGACAATAGGTCGCTGGTTGATGCAGGTCCCTGCATTCGAGCGCACGAACTTGCGCAGGCGATAGGCATGGACCTCCCCTTGCTCGTCGATGATCTCAATTCTGTTTCCCCGAGAACTCACCACCTCACCTTGAACCTCACTGACGACGACTTGCCCCGAATCGACCGCCACCTGCCGTTCAATGCCCGTTCCGCAAATCGGCGACTGCGGGCGTAGCAACGGCACGGCCTGACGCTGCATGTTCGCTCCCATCAATGCACGATTCACATCATCGTGCTCCAGGAACGGAATCAGCGCGGTCGCCACACTCACGGTTTGACGCGGAGAGACATCCATATAGTCCATGCTATCCGCGCTTTCCATCACGAAATCGCCTTGATAGCGAGCCAGGACGCGCTCCTCTGCAAATTCACTATTCACCTCAAGCTTCGCGTTGGCTTGAGCGATATAGAAGTTCTCCTCATCGTCAGCCGTGCGATAGTCCACCTCATTGGTCACAAAAGGCTTTATGCGCACTTCTGTATCGCCAAGGGCGTGAGAGAGTCTTGCGAATAACGCGTCATCGACGCGCACGCGTGTTCGCGCCTTGATGACGACCTCGCCTGCCTCATCCAATACATCCTCCCGTTCACGTGCGTAAACGCCACGGAACTCGCGGCCAATCAAGCGCGGGTCATTGGCCGGCAGGCGTTTGTAGACCTTGCGATACGGTGTCTCGATGAAACCATACGGATTGATTTGTCCATATGTCGCCAGATTGCCGATCAGGCCGATGTTTGGACCTTCTGGCGTCTCAATAGGACAGATGCGACCATAGTGCGAGCGATGCACGTCGCGCACATCGAAGCCGGCACGTTCACGACTAAGGCCCCCGGGGCCCAGCGCCGAGAGACGACGTTTATGCCCAATCTCGGCCAGCGCATTCGTCTGATCCATAAACTGCGACAGCTGGCTCCCGCCGAAGAACTCTTTCATCGCCGCCACCACCGGGCGAATATTGATGAGCGCATTGGGGGTAGCCTGGCCTGGCTCTTGAATACTCATCCGCTCCTTCACCACGCGCTCCATACGCAGCAAGCCGACGCGGAACTGCGTTTGGATCAACTCACCGACACAGCGTACACGCCGGTTCCCCAGGTGATCGATATCATCCTTGCGCCCATGACCATTGTTCAATTGACACAACCGCCGAATAATGTGTACCAGATCATCCAGCGTCAAGATGCGGTGACTCTGCGGAATGGAGAGGTCCAGCTTCCTATTGAGTTTATAGCGACCCACGCTCCCCAGGTCGTAGCGCCGTGCGTTGAAGAACAGACTCTTCACCAGCGAACGGGCATTATCGATGGTAGCAGGATCACCGGGACGCATCTTTTTATAGAGTTCGAGCAGTGCCTCTTCCTCCCTTTTGATGGGGTCGCGGTCCAACGTCGCCTGGATATAGCGCACATTCACATCATCATCCACATCGCGGAACGCATCCAGGATACCCTGGTCGGTTACCAGGTCGACACTCCTTCCGTAAGGTTGATCCTTTGCCAGACCAGCCAACGCCCGCAGCAGGGTCGTGACGGGCAACTTCCGCTTGCGGTCGATTTTGACTGTCAGCAGGTTCTTGTTGCTCGTCTCGAATTCCAACCAGGCTCCCCTCGCGGGGATGAGTTTGGCGGCATAAAGCCTCCGACCCGTGGTGGCATCTTCATCGGCAGTAAAGTAGACACCCGGTGAACGCACTAGCTGACTCACCACGACACGCTCCGCACCGTTAACAATAAATGTGCCCTCCTTGGTCATCAGCGGAAAATCACCCATGAAGATTTCCTTCTCGATGATCTCCCCGGTTTCCTTATTGGTCAGCCGCGCATTGACGTGCAGTGGCGCCGCGTACGTAGCATCTCGGTCTCGACACTCATCCTCACTATACTTCGGCTTGCCAAATGGCTCCGGCGGCACTATAAATTCCAGGCTCAGATTTTTTCCAGTAAAGTCTTCAATAGGCGAAATTTCTTCAAAGAGCTCACGCAAGCCTTCTTGCTTAAACCATTCAAACGAGTCCAACTGGATTTGGATTAAGCCCGGCATGGACCGGATGTCGGGGATACGGGCAAACGAGACACGCTCTGGAAGAGCGACCGCCTTCGTGCTTACTGCCATGTGTAGTGCTCTCCTCTCAGTGTGAGGAAACCAGGAGGGATCTTTGTATCCCTCTTTACTTACCTTAAAATGAACGGAAAACGAAGAAAGATAGTTAAGAACCTGTGATGAGAAACGTTCGACGACAAGAAGAGTAACCGCTTATTGCTGTCACAAGCGGTTACTCCAATGCTCTCTTCTCTCAAGTTTATCCAGGAGGGATAGGACCCACCCGATACTGAGTTGCATCCCTTGACCACATGCCCATTTATCTGTATACCACCACTCACTCAAATGTTGCGTTGCCTGCCCCCATCCACGATGGAGACGCCGAAACACGCTACACCATTCCCTTGACCTGCTAAGCAAGCCATTTTACCTCTACGCGATACTACTTTCTTTTGGGAAATGCAGTATATGAGCCTTTTGTGTCTTGCAACGGAACAGACTTAATGTAGCCTCATCTTGCCACACGGCAAGTCTTGATTGCAGTACCCGGGACAAACTTCACGTGGGTTGGGGAATGATGTATCGTTAGTTACCTGTATCGTTTATGGTTGTTTGCTTGTTCGTTCGTTTGTTTCTAGCTGTCAGATGCGTTACGGGCTATGTGCCATACCCACGCACTCGTGGCTACATATTCTGACAGGATGTATTATACTACGTCGGTGTAGGGTTGTCAATAGCTGGATGGCACGTTTGTCACGTTGCCATATATTACCATATTTCGCTCCCGCGAAAAGAATACGCTATCATCAGGATAGTACTTTCGGGAACTTAAGGAGAGCACCATGTGCGGCCGTTTTACGCTTAAAACCAACATTGAAACCATCGCCAACCTATTCGACGTAGCACCTTCTTTGAAGGAAGTATCACCACGCTATAACATCGCGCCATCCCAGGAGGTGGTATCCATCCTGTGCAACGGCAACGCCCACCTCGACCGGCTACGTTGGGGACTGATCCCTTCGTGGGCGAAGGACGAGACCATTGGCAATAAGATGATTAATGCCAGAGCGGAGACGCTAGCGGAGAAGCCAAGCTTTAAGCGCTTATTACGCTCCAGACGCTGCCTCATAGTTGCCGATGGCTTCTACGAGTGGCGGCAGGAGAGCGGGTCCAGAACCAAAACTCCCATGTATATTACATTGAAGGACGGCATGCCCTTTGCCTTTGCAGGTTTGTGGGACCTGTGGACCAGCCCCGACGGCGAGCAGATTCGCAGCTGCACGATCATCACGACGCAGCCAAACGAACTGGTCGCATCGATCCACAACCGCATGCCCGTGATTCTCTTGCCAGAAGCCCGTGAGCAATGGCTGGATACAACGCTGCATGATGAACATGCCTTGTCGAGTTTGTTGATGCCTTATCCCGCTCAAGCAATGGCGGCGCGGCCCGTTTCGCGCCTGGTGAATGATCCACGACGGGAAGGTGCGGAGTTGATCGCATAGCGTAGGTCAGTGCAAGCTCTGCCAATTTGAACGGGCAAATATCGTCCCTCTTGCTCAGATGACGAGGTTTCGCCGCTGCGTGGCTCCTCCCACCAACGACCGAATCGCCTCTATCGTCTCCTGAGCATTCCTGACAAACTCCGCCCTGACAGGCACTCGCTGCTTAAACTCATCCACCGTCATATCATCCAGGAAACGCAGGCCTTCATTGTCCAGCATCACCCTCGGTAGCAGCACCAAATCACCCAGATTCTCGTTCGCTGCTAATGCCGCCAGCACGTCCTGACCACAGAGCAGGCCCGCCACGGTCACTTCTGCTCCGAAGAACTGATTGATGACTGGGAGCACCTGCACCTCGAGGCCCGCAACCTGGCGCATATCGGTCGCCAGTTCCTCAACGATGGGCTGAGCCATGGTGCTCGTCACCAGCGTCACACGGTGCGGTGTTGGCATACGCGTTGGCAGTCGGCGCTTGCTACGTGCCCACTGGTCGATCAGGTAGCGCGTCATGCCAACGCCGTTCTCAATCTGAGCGTAGGAGCCGTAATGCCTGGCGGGTGGGAAATCCCGCTTCGTCAGGTAATACCATTCGTCCGAGAGGTACACGAAGGGATAGCCGTCGGCGTCTTCCGCTTCGAATCGACGCTGGTACGCCTCGACCTGTTCGATAATTGCCTCGGCCTCTGCACGCGTGTAGTGGCGCAACATCGGCAGGTCACCCGTTTTGATCATATTGTTGTACCTGGTCAATCCCACAGGCACGACTGAGATTGACTCGACGATGGGACGCAGTTCGGCCAGTTCGCGAATGCTGCGGTCGAGCTGCGGGCCATCGTTGATGGTTGGGCAAAGCACCAGTTGCGTGTGGCAGGTAATGTGCATGCCGCCCAGCCGCTTGATGTGGTTGATGATGTCTCCTGCGCGTGGACCGTCAACCATCTTGCGCCGTAGTTCAGGGTCGGTAGCGTGCACTGATACGTAAAGTGGCGTCAACTTCTGCTCGTCGAGACGCTGCCAGTCGTGCTCTTTCAGATTGGTGAGCGTGATGAAGTTCCCAAAAAGGAAGGAGTAGCGGTAGTCGTCATCCTTAATGTAGAGCGAGGCTCGCATGCCGTGAGCCAGGCCCGGTTGTGGTGCATAGCGTTCGGGCAAGCCCTTAATAAAACAGAAGACGCATTTATTGGCACACTGCCGGATGAAAGGGGCAGGTTCTTCACCAAAGAGTACGCCCAGGTTTTCATCATAGGTCTTAGAGATGTGTACTTCGTGCTGGTTCTGTTGTCGCTCAAAGCCAAGCGCCAGTTCTTCCTCGGCGACATAAAAACGATAATCCACCAGGTCACGGATGATGTGACCGTTGATGGTGCGAATGAGATCCCCTGGTTGTAGGCCTGCCCGGTCGGCAGGGCTTTCCGGCACGACTTCACGCACCCATCCATACAGTTTTGGCATTGGTTTGTTTCCTCAAGCCTCGCGCCACCCCAAGGGTGGGACTCTTGACGCCCATGGGGCGACGTTTGCGCTCGCTCTAGTCTCTCCCAGAATGTCGATAGATATCCTGATGATTATAACTGCCAGGAGGAGTTGCGTCAAATTATTCGTAACTGATCACTTAACTCGGCCGCCACCTGCAACGAGAGGCGCGTTTTGCCCATGCCCCCGGGTCCCATCAGCGTGAGGAGGCGTACCTCCGGACGGCGCAGCAGCTCACAGACGGTCGTCACCTCCTGCTCACGTCCGACAAAGGGCGTAGGCTGCACGGGCAGGTTTTGGCGATGACGCGAGAGCGACTTGAGCGGAGGAAACGCCGTTGGCAGATCGGGAGCGGTCAGTTGGAAGATGTGTTCGGGCCGCAACAAGTCTTGGAGGGCATGCTCCCCCAGGTCCTGCACACTCGTCCCCGCGGGCAAGGCGTCGCGGACCAACTCGACGGTGGCGACTGACAGCAAAATCTGCTCCCCATAGCCGGTAGAGAGGATGCGCGCCACGCGGTTGAGCGTCGGGCCGAAGTAGTCTTCGTCGCGGCTCTGGGCAGCCCCGGTGTGCAGCGCCATGCGCACACGCAAGGGACCCACCTCGCCCCATTGTTCGGCTGCCACCGCTCGCTGTGCGGCCAGGGCGGCGGACACGGCATCAGTAGGGACGGCAAAGGCAGCATAGACCGCGTCGCCGACCATCTTGAAGACGTAGCCACCATGAGCCGTGATCACGGAACGCAGCAGCGCATCGTGGCGAGCCAGGGCTGTGCGCATGGCCTCGGGGTGGTGTTCCCAGCGGGTGGTGCTGCCTTCAATATCGGTGAAGAGAAAGGTGACAGTCCCAGTTGGTGCCTCAGGCATGGATGGTCTCCTCATCTAGCATCCTGCGATGGGTCGTGTGTACCGTGCTTCCTTCCCTGTCCCCCTGCTTCATTCATGGGAATGCGTTGCAGAGGGAAGAATCTCATGTATTATATCGCATAGGGGAGCATAGAGGGCAGACCGCGACTTTTAAATTAACCCTGGGCGATTCCGGCTATAGACTTTTCATTATGCCGACTGCACGCTATAATACAGTCTGAGGGTATGTAACTCTATGATTTAGCAACAGGTAACTACTCAGGGCTCTTCTCTCTGAGACTCCTCACTGCACGTGCTCGATAAATCGGGTCCACGATAAATCGGGACCCTACAGACGGGCAGTTCGCAGGGGTTTGGTGGTGAGTGCGGGCATTGCCGCCCGCGGCGGCAATGCCCGCACTCACCACCAAACTGAGCGAGTCGCCGCAGGCGACGAGCAGTCCTGAGTAGTTACAGCAACAGGAGGATGGCGCTTCCTCCCCGTGCGTTTATGCAAGGGGAATCTCCGCGCCACCATGAGGTGAGTCCTATGGGCAAGACAGAGCATTTTCTGGTTCGTTTCTGGGGAGTGCGAGGAAGCTACCCTGCTCCTGGGCCGCACACGCTACGCCACGGTGGCAATACCACCTGTGTCGAGGTCCAGGCTGGCTCACATACGCTCATCCTGGATGCGGGCAGCGGCATCATTGGCCTGGGGAACGACCTGCTGCGGCGTACAAACGGTGAAGAACTTACCGCCTCCCTGTTCATCACACATGGCCATGGAGATCATCTGATGGGCTTTCCCTTCTTTTCCCCACTGTACGCTCCGCAAGCCAGCATTAGCATCTTCGGTCCTCGTCTTGCCGAGCAAAACATTGAGCAACTGGTCACTCCCATTATGTCTCCGCCCTATTTCCCAGTAGACATCCGCTCATTACCCTCCTGTCGCACATTTCACACAATCACCGATAGAGAGCATATCACCTGGCGACATGGGGACTTGAAGCCAATCATCGGGCCGGAAGGCGAGGATATCCAGGACGCCGATGTGCGCGTCATCAGCAAAAGCACAACCTGTCACCCCCAAAATGGTGCGAGCTTCTATCGCATTGAGCACGCCGGTAGGTGTCTCGTCT
>Ga0137361_10002264_pt1 | contig 12236 bp, 12 predicted proteins | sample Mad1_80_16metaG_FD_104923 | JGI IMG/M metagenome (GOLD analysis project Ga0137361, IMG submission 104923) | Vadose zone soil microbial communities from Angelo Coast Range Reserve, California, USA - Mad1_80_16 metaG | ecosystem: Environmental > Terrestrial > Soil > Vadose zone | place: USA... | reverse complement strand
GGTCTTCTTCGAAGCGCCGCACCGGCTCGCCGCCTCCTTGGTTGATCTTGCCGATCTTCTGGGGCCGCGGCCGGCCGCCATCGCGCGCGAACTCACCAAGCTCTTCGAGGAGGTCCGGCGCGCGCCGCTCACCGAGCTGGCCGACCACTATGCCCGGCATCCCGAGGTGAAAGGCGAAATCGCCATTGTCATCGGTCCGCCGGACGAGGCTGTGGCGCCTGCCGCGGCCAAGCTCGACAAGGCGCTGCTGACGGCGATGGCCGGCGCCTCGCTGAAGGACGCCGCGGCCGAGGTGGCGGCGCGCTATGGCTTGAAACGCCGCGACGTCTATGCGCGGGCGCTCGAGCTCAAGCGCGAGGCCGTCTCGTGACGACCGAGGCCCGCCAGGCGGCTTACCGGCTCGGCCATGTCGCCGAATGGCGCGCGGTGTGGCGGCTGCGGCTGGCCGGTTATTCTGTCCTGGCCCGGCGTTACAAGACCAAGCTCGGCGAAATCGACATCGTCGTGCGGCGCGGCGGCGTGCTGGCCTTTGTCGAGGTCAAGGCGCGCGCCGACGTTCCGACCGCCACCGACGCCCTGGGCGGCCGCCAGTTCGGCCGCGTGGCGCGGGCCGCCAGCCTGTTCCTGGCCCGCCATCCGCGCTACGCCGCCCATTCGGTGCGTTTCGACGCCGTGCTGGTGGGCAGCCTGTGGCCGCGCCACCTGCCCGACGTCTGGCGGCCGCCGGAGTGATGCGACTGGACCGTTTGCGCGAGCTTTGCGCCGGCGACGGCGAGCGCCTCGATATTCTGGAAGCGGCGCTGGTGTTGAGCGTGCTCAGGAGCGGCGAGGCGCGCGACCTTACGCCGTTCCGCCAGCATGTGGCGGCGATGGCGTCCGATCTCGGCGACCTGGTGCGCCGGCGCGGTCCCTCGCCCGACTCGCTGGCGGAGGTCGTCGCGCGCTCCTACGCCTATCGCGGCGACAGCGACTCCTACGACGATCTGCAGAATGCCGACCTCGTGCGCGTGATCGAACGGCGCAAGGGCCTGCCGGTGGCGCTGTCGATCCTCTATCTGCACGTCGCCCGCGCCCAGGGCTGGGACGCCGACGGGCTGGCCTTCCCGGCGCATTTCCTGATCCGCGTCGGCATCGAAGGCGCGCGGCACGTGATCGATCCCTTCCATGACGGCACGGTGCGAGAGGCCGCCGACTTGCGCGTCCTGTTGCGGCAGGTGCTGGGTCCGGATGCCGAACTGCATCCGCAGCATTTCGACCCCGTAACCGATCGCGACGTGCTGCTGCGGCTGGAGAACAACGTCCGCCTGAGGCTCGCCAAGCGCGAGGATTGGACGGGCGCGGCGCTGTCGCTCGAACGCATGCTGGCGATCGCGCCGGACCGGCCGGCGCTGCTGTTCGAGGCGGGACAGCTGAACGCGCGGCTCGACAAGCGGCGCGCCGCCATCGCCGCTTTCGAGCGCTTTCTCGACCTCGAGGGCGATGGCGGCGATCCCGACCTGCGCCAGCGGGCGTCGGCGCTGTTGCAGGAATTGCGCCACGGGCTTAACTGACCGTCCCGCTCCAGGATTTGCCCCAGGACCTGCCCATGAAGCTCAACGTCGCCATCCAGATGGACCATGTGTCGACCATCGACATCGACGGCGATTCGACCTTCGTGCTCGGGCTCGAGGCCGAGCGGCGCGGCTACACGGTCTGGCACTACACCCCGCCCGAGCTGATCTTCCGCGACCGCAAGGTGATGGCGCGTGCCCAGCCGATGAAGCTCCGGCGCGAAAAGGGCAATCATTTCACCCTGGGCGCGCCCGAGATGCTCGACCTTTCGACGCTCGACGTTGTGCTGCTGCGCCAGGATCCGCCCTTCGACATGTCGTACATCACCACGACGCACATCCTGGAGCACATTCATCCCAAGACCCTGGTGGTCAACGACCCGGCGAGCGTGCGGAACGCGCCCGAGAAGCTGTTCGTCACACACTTCGACAATGTCATGCCGCCCACCCTGATCAGCGCCGATGCGCGCGCCATCCGCGCCTTCCGCGACGAGCACAAGGACATCATCCTCAAGCCGTTGTTCGGCAATGGCGGCGCCGGCGTGTTTCGCGTGCGGCCTGACGACGAGAACTTCAATGCGCTGCTGGAGATGTTCTCCCAGCGCAGCCGCGAGCCGCTGATCGCGCAGCGTTATCTCCCGGAGGTGCGCAAGGGCGACAAGCGCATTATCCTGATCGACGGCAAGGCGGTCGGCGTCATCAACCGCGTGCCGGCCGAGGGCGAGGCGCGGTCGAACATGCATGTCGGTGGTATCGCCGTGAAAGACACGCTCAGCAAGCGCGACCGCGAGCTGTGCGAGATCATCGGGCCGGAGCTCGCCAAACGCGGCCTGTTGTTCGTCGGCATCGACGTGATCGGCGACTATCTCACCGAAATCAACGTCACCTCGCCGACCGGCCTGCAGCAGATCAACCGCTTCGACGGCGTGTCGCTCGAAGCGCAGATCTGGGATCGCATCGAAGTGCGCTACCAGGAAACCCGCGGTCGGGTTTCATGATTCGCCGGGCGTTCCTGGCGCTCGCACTCGCGGCACCCGCCAGCCCTGCATCGGCGCAGGACATGTTCACGCTGAAACCCATCGTCAAGGCGGTACGCGAAGGCGACGAGGAAAAGGTCCGCCAGGCGCTGCTAAAAGGCGAGAATCCCAACCAGAGCGACACGTCGGGCCAGCCGCTGCTGATGGTTGCCGTGACGGCGGGCCAGATCGCCGTGGTCGAGACCCTTCTGAAGGCCGGCGCCGCCGCCGACGCCACCGACCGTGAAGGCTATACCTCGCTGCTGCGCGCGGCCGAACGCGGCGACGTCGACATGGTCGAGATATTGCTGCGTAAAAACGCCAAGCCCGGCGTGCAGAACCGTCAGGGCGTGACGCCGCTGATCGTGGCGTCGCGGCTGGGCTTCGCCGAGGTTGTGAAGGCGCTGCTCGACAAGAAGGCCGATCCGAACACGGCGGATTTCACCGGCCGCACCGCGCTTTCCTACGCACGCCAGTCCGGCCGCCCGACGATCGAGGCCATGCTGCGCCGCGCCGGCGGCCGCGAGTGATGACGGCGGCGGTCAACCGGGCCGCGCCGATCTGGATTGCCGGCGCGCTGACGATCGATCCGGCCGAGATCGAGGAGAGCTTCGTGCGCGCGGCCGGGCCAGGTGGTCAGCACGTCAACAAGACGTCGACGGCCGTGCAATTGCGCTTCGACGTGCGTCATTCGCCCTCGCTGCCCCATGACGTGCGCCAGCGCCTGGAACGGCTGGCCGGCCGGCGGTTGACGCGCGACGGCGTGCTGGTGCTGGTGGCGCAGGGCGAGCGCAGCCAGAAGCGCAACCGCGAGGAAGCGCTCGAGCGTCTGGTCGCGCTGATCCGCGCCGCCGCCCGCCCGCCGGTGCCGCGCAAGAAGACCAGGCCGCCGAAGGCCAGCAAGCGCCAGCGGCTCGACGACAAGAAGCGGCACGGCGCGCTGAAGTCGCTTCGCCGCGTGACGCCGGACGACTAGACGACTAGTGTCCCGGCAAATCAGCATGAGGTGAGCCGTGGCAGACGTACGCAAGGAGACCGACAGTCTCGGCGAAGTGAGCGTGCCGGCTGACAAATTGTGGGGCGCGCAGACCCAACGCTCGCTCGAGCATTTCAGCATCGGTAAGGACCTCATCCCGCGCGAGATGATCACCGCCTACGCCATCCTGAAGAAGGCGGCGGCCAATGCGAACCACGCCGGCAAGCGCCTCGACGACAAGACGCACGGGCTGATCGTCAAGGTTTGCGACGAGATCTTGGCCGGCCAGCATCACGACATGTTCCCGCTGCATGTCTGGATGACCGGCAGCGGCACGCAGTTCAACATGAACGTCAACGAGGTGATCTCGAACCGCTGCTGCCAGCTCGCCAACACGCCGCTCGGGTCGAAGACGCCGGTCCATCCCAACGACCACGTCAACATGTCGCAGTCGTCGAACGACACCTTCCCCTCGGCGATGTACATCGCCGCGGCGGTCAACGTGGTCGAGCGGCTGCTGCCCGCCGTCAAGACGCTGCACGACTCGATCGCCGCCAAGGCCCGCGAATGGGACACTATCGTCAAGATCGGCCGCACCCACATGCAGGATGCCACGCCGATCACGCTCGGCCAGGAATGGTCGGGCTACGCCGGCATGCTGGCCGACAATCTCGAGCGCCTGCAGGACGCGCTGAAGGGCGTCTATCACCTGGCGCTGGGTGGAACCGCGGTCGGCACCGGCATAAACGCCGCGCCCGGCTTCGCCGAGGCAGGGGCGGCCGAGATCGCCCGGCTGACCAAGCTGCCATTCATCAGCGCGCCCAACAAATTCACCGTGCAGGGCGCGCACGACGCCCTGGTCCAGCTCTCCGGCACCTTCCGCACGCTGGCGGCCTCGCTCTACAAGATCGGCAACGATATCCGGCTGATGTCGTGCGGCCCACGCGCCGGCTTCGCCGAGCTGGAAATCCCGGAGAACGAGCCCGGCTCGTCGATCATGCCGGGCAAGGTCAACCCGACCCAGGCCGAGGCGCTGACCATGATCGCGGTCCAGGTGATGGCCAACGACGTGGCGGTGGGCTTTGGCGGCGCCGGCGGCTATCTCGAGATGAACGTCTACAAGCCGCTGATGATTTTCAACATCACCCACTCGATCACCATCATGACCGACGGCTGCACCAACTTCCGCAAGTTCCTGGTCGAGGGCACCAAGCCCAACCTCAAGAAGATCAAGGAATATGTCGATCGCTCGCTGATGCTGGTGACCGCGCTGGCGCCGGTCATCGGCTACGACAAGGCGTCGAAGATCGCCCATTACGCCATGGACAACGATCTCACGCTCAAGCAAGCCGCGCTGAAGTTGGGCTTCGTGAGCGAGGCCGAGTTCGACCGGATCGTTGATCCGGCGAAGATGGTGAGGCCCTACGTCGCGAGCGAGACCTAGCTAGGCTTCGACCAGCCAGCGCCGCTCGGTCAGGAAACGGGCGGCAGCGAGGCCCACGGCCATGGCGCCGACGATGAAGAAGCAGGTCGCCCCGGCCTGGACCGCGGGCAGGACCTCGCCCTGGTTCAGCATGACGATGGTCTGGAAGAAATAGAGACCGGGGGTCATGATGATGATGCTGGGCACGGTCAAGGCGATGCGCGGCTCGTGCCACCAGGCGCGCACCAGCGAGGCCAGCAGGCCGGCGAGCAGCGCCCCGCAGAAGGTGGCGGGCGCCAGGGGCACGCCGAAATCGTGCAGTGCCAGCCGAAGGTCGTTGCCCAGCAGCGACAGGATGCCGACGGTGATCACGGCGCGGCCCGAGCTGTTGTAGAGGATGGCAAAGCCGCAGCCGCCGACGAAGCTCGCCAGTGCGCGCAAGGCGATGGCGAGCGCGTCGAGGCGGTAGGGCGCGTCCGGCGCGGGCGCCACGGTCAAGCCCGCGACGGCGGCGACGGCGGAGAGCCCGATGGCCGCCGCCAGCAGGATCATCGCGGCGTAGGACAGCCGCACGATGCCCGCCGCCAACTGGTGCTGCATCAAATCGAGCAATCCGGCAACCAGCGGAAAGCCCGGCACCAGGAACAACACCGAGAAGACGAAGCCGGCGGCCTGCCCTGGCCCGAAGCCGGTGGGGGCGAGCGTGGCGATGAGGATGCAGTAGAGGCCGGCCGTGAAGATGGCACAGAGGGCGGTGACGGCGTACTGGTTGAGCCGCCGGACGAACAGCAGAGCGCGCAAGGCTTGGCCGAGGCCACCGGCGATCACGGCCGCGACGGTGCCTAAAAGGTCGCCGCCGTTGAGGTAGGAGAACGAGCCCGAGGCCAGGCCGATGGCGATCGCCACGACCAGGACCGGGCGCAGGGACGGTACGGCCTCGATGGCATCGAGCTTGGCGCCAAGCTGCTTCGGCGTGAGGTCGCGCGGCTTCGCTTGGGCAAGTCCCTCGAGCTCGGCGAGGCGCCAGGAGTTGATGCCGATCGGCGCGATCTCGTGCGTCAGGGTGGCGTACGCTTCGCCGCGACGCACGGTGGCGGTCATGCTGTTCAGCGTCACCTGCAAGTCCAGCCCGTCCAGGCCCATGCTTTCGGCGAGCATGCCCATGGCGTCGCGCACGCGGAACGCCGTGTCGCCGGCGCGCAGCATCAGCGTGCCGAAGCGCAGCAGCACTTCCAGCGCTTCGGTGAGCGGTACCTTCTGTTCCGACATGGTCTGGACGCTGAGCGTCAGACGGTCTGGAGCCCCAGCACTGCCGCCGTGTCCTTGCGGACCCGCTCGCAGAGCGCCGCGTCCGTCTTCAGGTCATGGCCGTAGGAGGGGATCATCTCCTTCAGCTTGGGTACCCAATGGCCGACGAGCTGCTGGTGGAAGCAGTTCTCCAGCATGTGGACCATGATCCACACCGCCGTCGAGGCGCCAGGCGAGGCGCCGAGCAGCGCCACGATCGAGGAGTCGGCCGAGGCGACGATTTCGGTGCCGAATTCCAGCGTGCCGGTGCGCACCTTGTCCTTCTTGATGATCTGCACCCTCTGGCCGGCGACATCGAGCTCCCAATCGGATTTCTTCAGGTTGGGATAGAAGTCGCGCAGCGCCTTGTAGCGGTGACCCGAGCTCTGGAAGACCTGGCCGACCAGGTATTCCTCGAGCGGGAAGTTGTCCCGCGCCACGGCGAGCAGCGGCAGGATGTTGTCGGGCCTAAGCGACAGCGGCAGGTCGAACAGCGAGCCGTGCTTCAGGAACTTGGTCGAGAAGCCGGCATAGGGTCCGAACAACACCCAACGCTTGCCGTCGACATGGCGCGTGTCGAGGTGGGGCACCGACATCGGCGGCGAGCCGGCGGCGGCCATGCCGTAGACCTTAGCCAGATGCCGCTCGGCCACCTCCGGCTTGCCGCAGCGCAACCAGATGCCGCTCACCGGGAAGCCGGCGAAGCCCTTGGCCTCGGGGATGCCGGACTTCTGCAGCAAGCTGAGCGCCGCGCCGCCGGCGCCCAGGAAGACGTAGTTCGCGCCGATCCGGCGTGTGCCGCCGTTCTTCTCGTCCCTGACGTCGAGCTGCCAGCCGCCGCCCGGCCGGCGGCGCAGGTCGGTCACTTCCTGGGAGAAATGGGCGCCGAAGCCGTCCTGGCGCTTGAGGTAGTTCATCAGGTTGGTGGTGAGCGCGCCGTAGTTCACGTCGGCGCCGGTCACCATGCGGGTGGCGGCGACGACCTGGTTGGGGTCGCGGCCCTCCATGATCAGCGGCGCCCATTCGGCGATCTGCTTGTGATCCTCCGAATATTCCATGCCGCGGTAGCAATGGTGCGCGCTCATCGCGGCGTGGCGCTTCTTGAGGAAGGCCGCGCGCTCGGCGCCGATCACGAAGCTCATGTGCGGCACCGGATGGATGAAGGAATCGGGCGAGGCGATCGCCCCCTTCCTGATCAGGTACGACCAGAACTGGCGCGACATGTCGAATTCGACATTGACCTCGAGCGCGCGCGAGATGTCGACGCTGCCGTCCTTGCGCATCGGCGTGTAGTTCAGCTCGCAGTTGGCGGCGTGGCCGGTGCCGGCATTGTTCCAGGCGCCGGAGCTTTCCTGCGCTTCACCCGGCATGCGCTCGATGATTTCGAGCCGGAGATGGGGCTGCAGCTCCTTCAGGAAAACGGCCAGCGTCGTGCTCATGATGCCGGCGCCGACCAGGACGATGTCGGCATCGGTGACGGCGGCGCTGTCGCTCATGCGGTTTCCCTCGAAAGCTCTATTTGGCTGATTTGAACGGCACCGCCACGTCATGTCCCAGCACGACATAGACTCGCCGCCACGGCTGATCGTCCACCAGTTTCCAGGTATGGCCGCCGCCCGCGGTATCCTCGGCCAGCAGGATCTCGCCCGGCCGGATCGTGAAGTGCTGGCCGCCGCGCGTCTGGAAGTCGAGCGTGCCCGACAGGGTGATGACGAGCTGGCGCACCGGCGCGGTGTGCCAGGCCAGCGTGCCGCCCGCCTTGGTTTCCTGGAAGGACGTCTGCGACGTCGCCAGCTTGTCGCTCAACAGGTCACCGTGGGCGCCGGGTTCGAGCTCGATCCAACCCTCCTCGGCATGCGAATTCTGGTCTTCGCCGGTCCAAATCCGCACGCATCGGATCATTGCGCCATCCCCACATCCTGCAAAAACCAGTGTGGACGACCGTAGTATGGGCCTGTTCAACTGGCAAGAAACGGGGTCCTTACCTTCATTGGCCACGCGAGAGACGTCCTCGGACAACACGGTCTGGCAAGCCTGCCTGCTGGCCATCGTCGCCGGCTTCGCCGATGCGGTGGGCTTCCTCGCCTTCAATGCCTTCGCCGGCGCGATGACGGGCAACACCGTCCTGCTGGGCATCGCACTTGCCACCGATAAGCTCGCCCAGGCCGCGCAAAGTGCGGCCATCATCGTGGCGTTCCTGGTGGGCGTCGCGGCGAGCGCCGTGCTGCGCCGCTCCGTGTCGCTGGCGGCGATCCTCGTCATCGAGATGGCGGCCATCGTCGTGGCCGCCCTGGTGATGCCGCCCGTCGCCGCAGCGGTCCTCGCCTTCGCCATGGGTTTGCAGAACGCCGCCATGACGCGCTTCGCCGGAACCAGCCTCAACACCGTCTTCCTGACCGGCAACCTGCAGAAACTCGTCGAGACGCTTTTGAGACGTGACGGGCGTCCGGCACGCCCGATGTCGGAAGGCGTCGCCGTCGCCCTGCTCAGCCGCTTGTGGCTGGCCTATCTCGTCGGCGTGGTGCTGGGCGCCGTGGCCTGGAAGGTAACGGCCTATCCGCTCCTGTTCGCCGTCCTGCCACTGCCGGTGGTGGTGCTGCGTCGCGCGGCCTGGCGCATCGATGGCTAACCGCCGAAGGTCGTGATCTTTTTGCGGCGCGGGACGTATGACCGGTGACGCCGTTACACTTTTGCGACACTGTTTGCGATAGGCCGCGAAATGTCGGCTTCAAACGGCAGGGACGTGTCGGATGATGGCCATCGAGCAGTGGGATCGGGCGCTGACCCTCTGGATCAACCATCCCGCGGGCAGCAGTTTGCTTCTCGACAAGATCGTGTCCGACATCGCCGAGTCCGAGCTCCTCAAAGGCGGCTTGTTCATGGCCGTTTACTGGTGGTTGTGGTTCGAGGGACGCATCCGCCGGCGCGATATCGTGGTCGCCGTGGTGGCCGCCGTGGCCGCGGTGATTCTCTCGCGCGTCCTGCAGTTCACCTTGCCGTTTCACCAGCGGCCGCTTCTGACGCTGGGCCTCGAGATCCATATGCCGCTCACCATCCGTCCGGAGACGTACAATACGTTCAGCTCCTTTCCCAGCGATACCGCGACGCTGTTCTTCGCGCTCGCCGTTCCGCTCTGGGCGCGGTCTTGGTGGCTGGGAGCGGCGGCGATGCTCTGGACGATCGTCGTCATCTGCGTGCCGCGCTCCTATCTCGGCATTCACTATGTCAGCGACGTGCTCGCCGGCATCCTGCTCGGCCTCTCCTTCATGGCGATCGTCTGTCCGCTTCTGGCGCGCACCCGACTGCCGGATCGCGTGGTCGACTTCGCCAAGATGCGTCCTGCGGTCTTCTATGCGCTGGCTTTTGTCGTGAGCTTCGAGTTGTCGATTCTGTTCTACGACCTCAGACAATTCGGGCTGGACGCCGCGCATCTGGGCAAGATGCTCCTGGCCTGACGCAGATGGACTGCGAGATCCCTCAGTCCGCGGTGATCAGCTCGCCCATCAGCACCCAGCCCTGGCCGTCGAACCGCGCCAACTGGTACTGGCGGAACGCGACGTAGTCGTCGGGCGAGTTGCTGAGCGTCATGCCCGGCAGCAGCATCTTGAGCCGCACACCGTTCAGCGTCGTGGCCTGCTTCAGCACGTTATCGCGCGTCAGCTGATCGCCGCAGCGGCGCAGCACGAGCTCGACCCCTTGCGCCGTTACGTAGCCGGCGATGGCGCCGGTGTCCTTGGCATTGTCGCCCGGCGCCCACTTCGCCATGAACTGGTTGTAGTCGACCACCTCCGCGTCGTTGGCGAAGGCGGGATCGCCGGGATCCTTGAGCAGCTGCGCGGTCACCAGCCCGACCGCCTTCTCGACCCCGGCCGGCCGGATCACGCTTTCGATGGCGCTGCCCGGTTGGCCGACGAAGTGCAGCGGCTTCCAGTCGAGCTCCCAGGCCTTGCGGATCGCCAGGGCAGAGAATTTCGGCGTGACGAAGGCCAGCAGGGTGTCGGCGCCCGAGGCTTTGAGCTGGATCATCTGCGAATCGATCGACGGATCGGCGAGCTCATAGCTCGCCTCGGCGACGATCATGCTCGCGGCCTTGGGGCCCAGGCGCTTCTTCAGCGCCACCAGGTAGTCCTTGCCGAAATCGTCGTTCTGGTAGAGCACGGCGATCCGGGCGCCGGGCTTGTTCTGCAGGATGTACTTGGCGTAGATCCGCGCCTCCATCTCGAAGCGGGTGTACCACGGCACCGTCCAGGGGAAGTTCTTCGGGTCGTTGAACCGGGTGGCGCCGGCGGCGACGTAGAGCTGCGGCACCTGCTTGCCGTTGAGGTACTTCTGGCTCGCCAGGTTGGTCGGCGTGCCGAGCGTGCCGGCCTCGGCCAGCACGCCCAAATCCTCGACCAGCTTGCGGCTCGCCTCGACCGCCTTGGGCGGCGAGAAGCCGTTGTCGAGCGAGATCAGCTCGACCTTGCGTCCGTTGATGCCGCCTTGGGCGTTCAGCATCTTGAAATACGCGACCTGCACCCGGCCGACGACGCTGAAGGCCGAGGCCGGCCCGCTGTAGGGGATGCTCTGGCCGAGCTTGATCTCGCTGTCGCTGACCCCCGGCCCGTAGCTTTTGTCCGCCGCTGCAACGACGCCGCTTAGCAGCGGCAGGCCCATCGCCAGCACTATCGCCTTGGGTCTCATCGTTTCCTCCCGTAAGAAGACGAGCCATTGAGACGCAGACGCGGACGCAAATCCCTCCCCCGTCTTACGGGGGAGGTGCCCTGTTATAAGGGGCGGAGGGGGAAGGGCCCAAAGATGATGTTGAAGACCATGATCTGAAATCTGCAGGCATCTCGACTGGAGCTTTCCCCCTCCGGTCCTGCGGGCCACCTCCCCCGTAAGACGGGGGAGGCGAATGACACTAGGAAACCGCGCGCATTCGCTCGCCGCCGCCCGCCATCCTGTTTCCATCGCCAACCCAGCCAGTGGCGAGCGCCGCCAGGCCGGCCGCGTCTGGCGGCGCGCCGTCGCCGCGCCAGACGATGTGCAGGTCCGGTCGCAGCAGGAAGAGACTCGCACCGTAGACGCTGCGCACCCGCGGCTCGTCGCGGCGAATGACGGAAAGCGGCGCGCCGCGCGCGCGGAACGCCGCCTTGAGCGCCCCGGTGTCGGCATCGCCCTTGAGGTCGAGCAGGGTGTAGTCGCAGCCCAGGATGTCCTGCAGCGCCTGGCCGTCGTCCAGCCACATGTGCGGGATGCGCGCGCCGGGCAGCGCCTTGGGCTCGTAGCGGCTGGTCTCCCACGCCGCCGCCGGCTCGTCGGCGATCAAGGGCGAGCCGGCGTAGGAATAGCCTGATTCGACTCCCACCATGCCGTGCATGCGCCGGTGCTCGACGTCGAACGCCGCCGCCAGCCGGGCGCGCACCTCCGCGCCGGCGGGCGTGTCCTTATAGGCCTCCGGCGTCACCAGGGCGCGCCAGATCGGCACGCCAGCCGCCGCCCAGCCGGCGGCGTCGACGTTGCGCCGGCCGATCGGGCGACGCTCGCGCTCATAGCCGTCGAGCAATTCCGGTCCGCCCCAGCCATGGATCGTGCCGGCGAGCTTCCACGCCAGGTCGAAGGCGTCGCCGACTCCCGTGTTCATGCCGAGCCCGCCGCTCGGGATCACCAGATGCACCGCGTCGCCGGCCAGGAAGACGCGGCGGTCGCGATAGTGCTCGGCGAGCAGCAGGTTGTGGTGCCACGACACGATGTGCGTGATCTCGAAGGCGCAGGGGAAACCGATCAGGTCCTGGATCACCGGCCGGAAGTCGGTATCCGCCGGCAGCGATGTATGCAGGGTGAATTCCGTGCGGCAGCCCTGCGCGATCAGGGTCGAGCTGTTGGCATCGACGAAATTGTAGTGCCGCCCACGGCCGGTGACGATCTTCCCGTAGAGCTCGTCGGAGCGGAAGATCACCTGCACCAGCTTGCGGATGCGCCCTTGGCCTTCGAGCCGGATG
>Ga0137361_10002260_pt1 | contig 12241 bp, 10 predicted proteins | sample Mad1_80_16metaG_FD_104923 | JGI IMG/M metagenome (GOLD analysis project Ga0137361, IMG submission 104923) | Vadose zone soil microbial communities from Angelo Coast Range Reserve, California, USA - Mad1_80_16 metaG | ecosystem: Environmental > Terrestrial > Soil > Vadose zone | place: USA... | reverse complement strand
CCATCGATTCCAACCGGGATGTATTGCTGACGTTTGGTTCCGGTCGCGATCCCGCTCCAGGTCATTAGATCGACTTCCTCGCTTCCTCCGTGCAGCCCCGTAACCAAGAATGTAGCTCGACCGGCGTGATTATTCTTCAACCAATCCGCGGCGCGGATCGCATCGTCAGGCGTCGGAACAAGAATTGACTGGAGCGAAGAGCCAAACGCGCCTTCGACTGCACGTTCCCATCGCTCGTCAACCCGAATCGTGTCAGCCAACGTGCCGATCAAATGAAAGTCTTCTGTTTCATTAACCGAAAAAGCCTCCTGCACCGCTAGAGAATAATGAGCGCGCCGCTGATCCAGTTCTTTGAAGCTTTCCAGACGGTGCAACGAACGTGAGTATTCGTCGCGCACACGATTCTGTTCAGCGTCAGTGTCGGAGACTCGTTCGTGGCCTTCAATTACGGCCTTAACTGCGGCCTCGCGCTCCGCCGTTAGTCGCCCGAGTTTTTCGCGCGCGGCTGATACTTGCTGATTGAGTCTTTGCGTCTCAGCCGTTCGTTCGGCATGAGCCGCGGCCGCGCGTTCGCCTTCTCGCGCGAAACCTTCAGCCTGTTGAGCCAGCTTCTCCAGCGCGTTCTCAAGCTGCCGCGTTAATTCGTTAAGCCGCTCGGATGCCGCCGTGTGCGTGAGCAACTCCATCCGCGCGGTTTCGATCTCGTTCTCGCCCTGAGCCACCAGCGCCAGCTTCTGCGCATACGCCCCTTCGGCAGATTGCAACTTCGTAGTTGCCTGCTCATTCTCTGCGCTGAGTTGCGCCTCAAGTTGGCGCAATCGTTCCAGCTCAGACTCAACCACCGATCGACGTCCATTGAGTGCTTCGACTTCTCGTTCAATCTGGGCTCGACGTTTCAAGAGGGTTTCGATCTGCTCTTCCTGATAGACGCGTTCGCGGATTCGCCGATCGCGTTGCAAGGCGGCATCGGCAATGGCCGCACGCGCCTGCGCCAACCCATCTTCGAGAGTCCGCGCGTTTTGGGTTGCCGCGCGGCCGGCTTCTTCTCGTTCCGAGAGTTCGGTCGCTAACCGTTGATCTTCTTCGGTGGCATTCGCCAATTGCGCCTGCGTTTCTTCCAGTAATGTCTTGAGGTTGATTTCTTCGGCAATATAAACGCGGCGCAGCAGTTCACGCAGTTCTTCGCGCTGGATTCGATAACGACGCGCCTTCGCCGCCTGGCGGCGGAGACTATTTACCTGTCGTTCGATTTCGGAGATGATGTCCGAGACGCGACTGAGGTTCGCGCGCGCTGATTCCAGGCGCGCTTCAGCCGCGCGTTGTCGTACGCGAAACTTGGTGATGCCGGCTGCTTCTTCAATGATCGTACGACGATCCATCGGCTTCGCCGATAGAATCTGGCCGATTCGGCCCTGCTCGATGATCGCGTAATGGCCGCCCGACAAGCCGGTGCCGGAAAAGAGATCCTGAATATCGCGGAGACGACAAGGACGATCGTTCAGCAGGTACTCGCTTTCGCCGGAGCGATAAAGACGACGCGTGACTGAGATTGCTTCACCGGGCGCGAACTCAAGGGCGAGATTGCGCCGCCGCCAATGACGGTGATGATGGACCGCTTTTGGTTTTGATTCTGCGGGCGTGTCAGAACCGCGAGCGGTAGCGACCGGATCGTTGGATTGCTGATCGCTGATTGCTGATTGCTGACTTAGAACAGATGAGGAGTTGTCCAATCCGAAATCCGAAATCCCCGATCCGCAATCCGAGGGGCCGGTCGCTACCGCTCGCGGTTCTGAAACGGCTCCCGGTTCTGAAACTGCTTCTACCTCGGCGAAAGTCGAAGAGTGCTCATCGATTTGTTCCAGAGTGGAATCGATGTCTTCGATGTCCGGTTCGTGTTCGACAGCTTCGTCGCGCTCCAGGTGCAGAACCACTTCGGACATTCCACTCGGCGGACGGTTGCGCGAGCCCTGAAAGATCACATCTTTCATCTCGCCGCCGCGCAAATGCTTCACGCGCTGTTCGCCCAGAACCCAGGCGATCGCGTCGGCGACGTTGCTCTTGCCGCAGCCGTTGGGTCCGACAATTCCAGTTATGCCGTCACCAGTAAAGATGAGGTCAGTATGATCCGCAAAGGACTTAAAGCCCGTGATTTCGAGACGTCTTAGCTTGAACATCGGCATCCGTCGTTTGATGCGGGGGGTGACGCCGAAGCTAGCATCAAAGTGCGACCTACGGGTAGTGCACTATAAAGGGACGCGAGCGACATGTCAACAAGAACTTGAACTTAGCCAATTTAAGTCTTGGCAGTTGGCAAGGTTAACAGCTTGGGCTTCCGAGAAGGTTTGAGAGTTAAGACACGGCTTTTCTTTCCAGCATTAGATTTATCCCGCGCCGCAGACCTTCGGGATTGGTGGCGTCATAGCGCAGCATTTGGCCTTCGATGAGAACGGTCGGCGTCCCGGTAATACCCATCGAAGCTGCCCGCTGCATGTCGGCGTTGATCCGTTGGTCGACAAGATTGCTGTCCATGTCGGCTGTGAATTGCTGGATATCGAGTTTCAATTCGCGCGCGTACGAAATGAAAATCGGACGGGGATCGTCCAATTCGGACCACTCTTTCTGATTACGATAGAGGCGGTCGTGCATTTCCCAAAATTTGGTCTGATTGCGCGCGGCCTCAGCCGCATGTGCCGCCGCCATCGCATTCTTGTGGAGCTTCGGCAGGGGCAGGTGATGAAAGACAATTCGCACCTGATCGCCATACTCAGCCTCGATCTTTTTGAGTTCAGGATAAAGCTGGCCGCATGGCGGGCATTGATAGTCGCCAAACTCTTCCAGCACAACCGGTGAACTGACCTTGACGTTCGGCTTGGTAAGCGGCGCCGACTGAGGTGGAGCTTGACTTGCCGGCGCGGAAGTACCACCCGGAGGTGCAGGTTGATTCTTGGTGACGAAAGTTGAATCGGACTTGGCTCCGCTCCACTTCGCGAGAAAAACGCCGAGTCCGACAGCGCCAGCCAATACGGTGATGATGATTACAAAAGGTAGATATCGTTTCATGGGTTTAAATTAAGAGTGAATGATTCCTCCTCAGCAATACAAGCCAACCATCGCGTCTTCGACGGATCGAATATTCAACACGTCCAGGCTTGTGTTTTTCAAGCTGCCTTGTCTTTACGAAAGTAGAGCTTAATAAGCTTATCAACGGGCACAGCCGCAAAAGCATAGGCTTTACCAGAATCATCACTAAATTCTACTTCAAACACGCCATCCTTCCACTGCTCAACGACTGTCCCCACTTCGCCGCGACGAAGCCCGTCGGAATCTAAATCCTCGACCAACGCCACCACATCAAGTAATTTGATTTCATCCATCGCTTAACAGCTCTTATTTGGATTGAAGCAAGTCGTCAGGCGTGGAAAATCTTCATCATTCCTAATTATCCATCCTGAACGAACCTTGGCTTCGTACCATATAATTCCTTTCCCGCGCCCAGCCATAAAATCCACTCTAAATATGCGGCCATATGCGGTTGGCTTTCTTTCTATTGCCTCGGCCATAAATATTGCCTTTTGAATCGCTTGACGTAAGATCTCAGCGTCATCTAATTCCATGCCAAGCTTTTTTCTGAAAAGGCGCGCCTTGTGCTTGCCCTTAGGATTGGTTGGACTAAGGGAGTAACCACGTAGCTTTTCAATATCAATAACCGCATTCTCAGCGTTAGGAAGCTTCATTAGAATTCCACCTCAAGAATGGACTGCAACTCTCGGCATCTCTCTTCCGTCGCCGCCTTCCGCCGGTGTCAATACGCGCAAAGGCTCAGGCCATTCGACTGAAGGGATCGAACTCGGGCCAAAGCGGCCATCGCGACCCTTTGATTTTTCGCGCAGAGCTTTCAAAACCTTTTCCGGAGTGATCGGCACTTCATCTATGCGCACGCCGACAGCATTGTAAACGGCGTTGGCGACTGCGGGAGGAACCGGCAGCAACGGTCCCTGGCCAACTTCTTTCGCGCCGAAAGGTCCACTAGGATCGGGATCTTCGATTAGATAAGTCTTAACGTCGCACATCTCCATCGTGGTTGGGCTCTTGTATTCCAGCATCGAAGGAAACTTATGCACGACGTTACGATTTGCGCGGTAGGCCATCTCTTCCATCAATATCTCGCCCAGGCCCATATAGACGCTGCCTTCGACTTGTCCCATCACCAGCACCGGATTAATCGATTTGCCGATGTCATGGGCGATCCAGATGCGCTCGACTGTAACGATACCGGTTGCAGCGTCGACGTCCACTTCGGCGACCGCAGCGGAATAGCTGTAGGCCGGCGACGGACCAACTCCTGCGCCTTTGTATTTACCCGGCGAGCGCGGCGGCGTGTACGAACCCACAGTGCCAATCGTCCCGAACCTTGATTCGGCCAGCACCACCGCTTCCGCAAACGAGACGCCAACTTCAGGATTCTCGACATCGAATGCGCGCCGCTCGGCGAAGGAAACATTTTCAATCGGCAGATTGAGTTTTTCGGCCACCGCAATCGTCAACAACTCGCGGGCGCGTTCGGCGGCTTGAATCGCAGCATTGCCGGTCATCAACGTCACGCGGCTGGAATAACTCCCCAGATCGACCGGCGTCAGATCGGTATCGGCAGTGACAACGCGAATGTCGAACGGATCGATTCCCAAAACCTCGGCGACGATGTACGCCAGAATTGAATCCGATCCCTGGCCGATATCCGTCGAACCGCACATTACACAAACACCGCCCTGACGATCGAGCCGAAGCTGCACCCCTGATTGCGGCATGTTGTTCCAGTAAATAGGCAGACCAGCGCCGCAGATGTACGAAGAGCAAGCGATGCCAAGGCCTTTGCCGTAGGGAAGTTTTCGGTACGCAGGTGTCTCGCCTGCCGTTCCTGCGGGCGGTTCTGACTTAGCCGGAATAGCAGGCGGGACGCCTGCGTACCCATTCCACGAAAATTTATTCCTCCAATCCGAGCCTTCGACAACTTTGTCGATGCACGCGCCCAAGCCCATGCTCCCGATTCGAAGATAGTTCGCGGTGACGGAATATGGCTTGACGAGATGTCGTTTGCGCATCTCGGCCGGATCGAGGTTTAGTTCTTCCGCGATTTTGTCGAGATGAACTTCGAGCGCGTAACGCGGCTGGGGCGTGCCGTGCCCTCGCTTCGGACCGCACGGAGGTTTATTGGTGAAGACGCGCAGGCCGTCGAACTTGTAACGCGGCACTTCGTAAGTCACGGTTTGCAGAGCGCCGGTATAGAAGGTGCTCGCCACCCCATAACTTCCATAGGCGCCGCCATCCAGGAATGACTTGAAGTGCATCGCAGTGATCGCCCCGTCTTTCTTTACGCCGGTTTTCACCTGCATCAGCACGGGATGACGTCCGCGATGACAATAAAAAACTTCCTCGCGCGTCAACGTGCATTTCACCGGTCGGCCCGTCATTATCGAGAGTTTGCAGACAATCACTTCATGATTAAACGGGTCGCTCTTGCCGCCAAAGCCCCCGCCATTTGGCGTAGCGATGACGCGAATATGGCTCGCCGGTATTTCCAGCACTTTGGTTAGAGCGCGATGAACGTAGTGCGGCGTCTGCGTCGAACTCCACAGAGTGAGCTTCTCATCGGTGTCGTAATAAGCGACGGCCGCGTGTTGCTCCATAGGCAAATGCGTGTTGCCTTCGTAGAAGAAAGTATCTTCGCGAATCAGATCGGCTTCCGCGAATCCTTCGTCCGTCTCGCCGAATTCCAGAGAGACTTTCTTATGCACGTTCCCGCCGTCGCCGTATTCATGAATGCGCGGCTCGTCAATCATCACGCCTTCTTCAATCGAAGAGATCGTTTGCAGCGGTTCGTACTCAACATCGATCAAATTCATCGCGTCGAACGCAACATCTTCATCGATTGCCGCGACCGCCGCCACTGGATCGCCAATGAAGCGCACCTTGTCGACACACAGCGCATGCTCATCCTGACTAACCGGAAGAATTCCATAAGGGATCGGCAAGTCTTTTCCGCTAATGATGGCTATCACCCCTGGCAGCGAGCGGGCTTTTGACAGATCGATGTTCTTAATCAGCGCATGTGGCAGATGACTACGGAGAGTTTTGCAGTAGAGCATGCGTGGCAGAAAGATGTCGTCGGCAAACTTGGTCTGGCCCGTACACTTTGCGCGGGCATCCACTTTGCGAAAGGGTTTGCCGACGACTTTCGTAGGCTGGCCATTGTTTGATTGATGGTTAGACATTGCCGGATCAGAAATAACACGACATCTAAGCATCCTCATAGGTCAGGAAGGGCGCCCCCGCAGTATATATTTTCTCGGCGCTGTCGCGGGGGCAAGCCACCCTTCCTAACCTATGAGGTAATTTTAGCTTCTTCACCAGCCATAGATACTTTCGCTGGCTGGTTCCATCTCTTCTCCGCGCATGCGCGCCGCCGCTAACTCCACCGCTTCATAAATCTTAATATAGCCGGTGCAGCGGCAGAGATTTCCTGATAGTGCTTCCCTGATTTCGTCACGCATAGGCTTTGAATTCTTCTCCACTAATTCCTTCGCCGCCAATAGAAATCCCGGCGTGCAATAACCGCATTGCGCCGCGCCAAGATCGGCGAACGTATCTTGAAGCGGATGCAGTCGGCCCTCTTTCGCCATGCCTTCGATCGTGGTTACCTCGCGACCTTCCGCATCGAGACCGAGCATCAGGCAGGAAAGAATCGAACGCCCATCGACCAGCACCGTGCAAGTGCCGCATTCGCCAAGTTCGCAACCATGCTTCGTTCCGGTGAGATTCAAATCTTCGCGCAGGACCTCAAGCAGGGTCTTGTGCGGCGCGAAGGCGACTTCGGCCGGTTCACCGTTCAGAACGAACCAAATGTGAGACTTCTGTTTGGTCATTTGTGGTTCCTTCGTAAACTTTGCGCCTTTGCGAGAGAAATTTCACCCAAACGCTTAAAGCGGCCAACGACTCCGAGTCTTAGGCCTGCGCGCCGGCGGCGTCCTGCTTCTTGGTTTTACCCAACACCACATTATCGATCAGCCGCGTCTTGCCAACGAAGACAGCCAGCGAAAGCAACACCGGGCGATCTTCAATCTTATCCAGGTTTTCGAGAGTTTCGGCGTCGTTCACGCTTACGTAATCGATACGCGCCAGTGATTCTTTCTCGATTGTCGAACGCACTAGCTCGATCAAACGCGCGGCGCTATACTCGCCGTCTTCATATTCAGCCCGTGCTTGCGATAGCGCGCGGCTCAAAACTGTAGCGGCCTGGCGCTGTTCGTCATTCAAATACTCGTTGCGCGAAGACATCGCCAGTCCTGATTCCTCACGCACGACGGGTATCACAACTATTTCGGTATTGAAGGCGAGATCGCGCACCATCTGTTTGACGATGACCGACTGCTGCGCGTCCTTCTGTCCAAAAAATGCGAAATGGGGCCGCACAATATTGAACAAGATCGCCACTATGGTCGTCACTCCCCGGAAGTGTCCCGGGCGGGAGGCGCCTTCCAATTGTTCGGACAAACCTTCGACGGTAACAAACGTAGAAAAGCCTTGCGGGTAGATTTCTTCGAGCGTGGGCGCGAAAACGTAATCGACGTTGTACTCAGCCAGCAGCGCTGAGTCGGCAGTTAAATCGCGTGGATAACTTTCAAAGTCCTCGCCGGCACCGAACTGCGTGGGATTGACGAAGATCGAAACCACGACGACGTCGCACATCGCTCGGGCGTCGTGGATGAGACTGAGGTGCCCTTGGTGCAGCGCGCCCATCGTGGGCACCAACCCTATCGTGCGGTTTTCTTCGCGGCGCAACTTACGCGCGACCGACATCATGCGCTTGCGCCGATTGATTATTTCCATAGCGAAGCGCTCCCACAACAAGAACGGACAAAATACCCAAGAGCGAAATTAGGAACGCTCTCTCACAAAGCTTCAGCCGTCTTTAGTTGTCGCAGCGTCCTGGAGACTCTACATCATACGCGGCCGCGGGCAAAGTCACTGTCCGACGCCCGAGGCCTTCGCACCTGCAGCCTTCGCGCGCTTTTCCATCTCTTCCATCGAGACGTCTTCTTTGTGGGTTGAGACATGCCAGACATGGCCAAACGGATCCGTTAGCGTGCCGGTTCGGTCGCCATAAAATTTGTCCTGCACGGCTTCTTTGACGGACGCCCCCGCCTCGACGGCTCGATTGAAAACAGTGTCGACGTCTTCGAAATAGATCATTAGACTTACTGGCGATCCGCCGAGCGCCTGCGGTCCTTTGTAACCCATCTCGGCGAATTCATCGGCCAGCATAATCGGTGAGTCGCCAATCTTGATCTCCGCGTGCCCGATCTTTCCATCCGGCGTCGGAAAGCGGAACAACTCCGTGGCGCCGAACGCCTTCTGGTAAAACTCAATCGCACTAGCCGCGCCGTTTATGATCAAATAAGGCGTGACGGAGTGGTAGCCTTCGGGAATTGGTTTGACTGCCATGATTCTCTTCTCCTTCTTAGTTTGTTAGTAATGATTGCTCTTGAGATTCTACTGCGCGTCTATCAGAACCGCGAGCGATAGCGACCGGACCTTAAGCGCAAAAGAGCTGAGCAGAAAATCGGGTTCGGGCTTAGTCAAAGCGAGTGTCAGGTTCCGGTCGCTACCGCTCGCGGTTCTGACACGAGTTAAGTCCAGAATAAGTAACCTACGTTCCGGTGAATAGCGTCTCCTCATCAACAAAACACAATCCATTGCCCCATGGATCGTCGCAATAGAACGAGCGTTCGCCCCACGGACGCTTCACAATCTCGCCGGCCTTGTCGTCGTGAACATCTTCTTGGGACAAACAGCCGAGGGCCTTTGCGCGTTCGAAAACTTCTTCGAGATCGCTCACCGCGAAATAGACATAATCCGGAATCGGTTTAGCTTCCAGCCCTCCTGCGGCCATGTCAACCAGCGCCAGAATCACCGGCCCGCAATTGAAATAGTGTCGCGAGCCCCTCGGTATCCTGATGCCTTTGTCATCGAGCAGCGTCGAATAAAATGCCGCCGCTTTGTCCAAATCCGAAACTTGCAAAGTCACTCTGAAAAGTTTCGCAGTCGCCATCGTCGTGCTCCTCGAGTCTGTCGTTTTTTCTTTCTTCGCTTCGCTGTGCGAGCTGAGATACCACGTATTCCCAAACGGATCCTTGACTGTTCCGGTACGGCCGCCGTAAGGTTGATTCGCCGGCGCACCTATTGAAACCGCGCCCTCCGCTTTCATCGCCCGCGCGTACCACACGTCGCAATCATCAACATAAACCATGAAATGCATCGGCCTCGGCTGCCATGGCCCGTGCGCTTCGCCCATTTCGACAATCGAGTCGCCAATTCTGATTTTCGCGTGATGAACTACTCCATCGGGAGACTGATGCCGCGCAATCTCTTCCGCGGCGAATGCCTGCCTCAGGAAATCGATCATCTTCGGCGCGCCGACGGGATTGAAGTAAGGCATCAGGTTCGGGAGGCCTTCCGGAATGTAGCTCGGCCCCGTAGCGGTTGCGAGATACCAATGATTGCCGCCGGCATCTTCGATCGCGGCGCCGCGCTCGCCATAGTCCATATCCGTCGGCGGCATCAGCGAAGTCGCGCCGGCTTGCACCGCGCTTTGATATACGCCGTCCACGTCCTGAACGTAAACATGGAGCGACACCGGCACCGGCGTACCCGTCCACTTCGACCCTTTGCCGCCCCCGCCAATCATCAACATCGAATCGCCGATCCTGTATTCAGAATGAAAGCCGCCCGCGGACCCGAGCCCATAAACCTTCCCCTGGGCCCCAAATGTGCTCGCGATGAACGCAATCTCCTCATGCACGTCCGGCACCACAAGGTAAGGCGTAACAGTACGAAAGCCTTCGCGAGTCTTTGAGCGCGCCGACTCAGTGTTTTGGGTTGATTCTCGTTCGGTGCTCATTAACATTTCCCTTTCAAGTTCGTCCCTTAATGCAGTCTTGAAGTCCGCGCGCGGCAAATGGCGGAGTTCCACTGCGACGCCGAGCAATTCCGAAATCGTCGGTTCTAAAACATCAGGCGACACGCCCTGCGGATTTCGCAGCATCGCTTCAATCGCCTGATCGAGTCGTTCTGTTAATTCAACTTCGCTCATTACACAACACCCGCGTTTCAAGTCCGCGAAGCGGACAAGCGAAAATGTATTCTCGATCGTCCGCTTCGCGCACTAAGTTCCCGTGGTTTTACTCATCACTCGCCCTCGCGAGTTTTTTCCGCAAATTCTCCAGCGCCCGAAACTGTAACTGCTTCACCGCGCCTTCGCTCCGCCCCAACTCGTGCGCAATCTCACGTAAGCTCCTCTCTTCCGGGAACCGCATCACCATGACGCGGTGCTGGTCATCGACGAGTTCGTCAACCAACCTGAACACCAGCGCCCGTCGTTCGGCCTTCTCCAAGTCGGTTTGCTGAGTTTGAGGTGGGCGCGACCCGCTTTCGGGCATTAGCCCGACCGTCAGGAAGGGCTCAGTCTCATCCAACGGGATGCTTCCTTCTCGCGTCGCGCGCTTCGCTCGATCTGCAATCATGTTCGCAGCGATCCTCAATAACCACGCCGCGAAGGGCGCGCCCGTCCATTTGAATCGCGCCAGATTTGCCAGTGCCTTTTGAAAAACTTCAGAGGTTAAGTCTTCGGTTGCCGCGCGATCGCGCACGCGCCGCGCGACGTATGCATACACAACTTCAAAATTATTTTCATACAGCACGGCAAATCGCGACGCATCGCGCTGCGCGGCTTCGACTAGAAGCCGCTCATCCGCCTCCTTCGCTCGATCGAGGCGAACTTTCTTTGCAGGTTCGCTGCCGGGCATCGCTCTTAATGTATATAAACTTGCTGCGAGGAAAAAGGTTACGATCCTTTTCCGCAGATTTCGCCGATTACGCAGAAGGGATCGGGCCTCGCTTTTCACGAGGTTCAAACGATGCCCACTCTATGTGCCTTTTCGCGGTTTGCGTTTTGTTTCTGCGGAATCGGCGCAATCTGGGGATCAAAGCGGGACCAGTTCCGTCGTCGTATCGCGACGCTTCTTTTCCTTGAAGCCTTCAACAAAGATACGCGAGCCGGGCGTGGGAAATTTCTCGGCGTATCCGCGATCGACAAGTTTCTTTAGCCGCTCGCTGCGGGTGAAGATGGGCTGCACCGGAATCTGCTTACCACCGACTTCGATTATTCCACGCGGCTCTTCGAGAAAAGTGCGATACCAGCTTCGCTGCTTCAGACTGTACGACCGCACAAACACGCGCCCTTCAACCACCACCGCCCAGATACCGATGACGCGATGCGGTTTTGTCCCTGCGCGTATGCCGAGGATCTTGCCGTCGCGAATAGCTGCGACGATCTCTTTTGGAAGAAGTTGCTTACCGCTCATTCAAAATCATCCACAGATTTCGCAGATTGTGTAATCTGCGGATTAATCTTTTTTCCGTTTCGCTGAAGCGCTGATCAGTTTCTTCAGTGTTGGCATGTCCACATCCGACAGTCGCTTGAAATGAAATTGCTTACTGCTTACTTGCTCGTCACGATCGGCAATTCAACGAAGCTCGCCCGACTCGGTGCGTGATAAATCCGCTGCGTCGCTTTCTGAAAGTCCTCTGGCTTGGCCCAGAAAATATTCGGGACGAACGTCTGCGGGTTGCGATCGTAAAGCGGAAACCAACTTGATTGCACTTGCACCATAATCCGATGACCTGGCAGAAAGACATGATTGGTCGTCGGTAAATCCCACCGATAGGGCAGGGGCTCGTTTGATTTGATCGGTTTCGGCGTCTCAAGACTTTCTCGATAACGCCCGCGAAAGACATCCATGGACACGCTCAGTTGATAGCCGCCCATCTTCGCATCGCCGCCAACTTCGTCCGGGTAAACGTCGATCACCTTCACGACCCAGTCGGAATCGGTCCCGCTGGTCGAGGCGATCAGATTTACGATCGGCTGGCCGCTAATTTTCACTGGCTCCTTTAGCGCGTCGGAAGCGAAGGCCAGCACGTCGGGGCGTCCCGATGCTTCGCGCTGATCGTCAACGAGCCAACACGGCCATTGCGCGCATGTGTCGTAACCGGTCGGCTGAATCGGTCGCGCGCGAAACGGCACTGGCTTCGCCGGGTCGGAAACATATTCTTCAAACTCCCTGGGTACGCGCGCCTCTGGCGCGCTGCACGCCGGAGGCGTGCCTACCGCGTCTCGGACGATTGT
>Ga0137361_10002257_pt1 | contig 12253 bp, 16 predicted proteins | sample Mad1_80_16metaG_FD_104923 | JGI IMG/M metagenome (GOLD analysis project Ga0137361, IMG submission 104923) | Vadose zone soil microbial communities from Angelo Coast Range Reserve, California, USA - Mad1_80_16 metaG | ecosystem: Environmental > Terrestrial > Soil > Vadose zone | place: USA... | reverse complement strand
CGGACGAGAGCACTCGCGCGGCAGACCATTCGCGAAATGCTCTTCCTCGTGCTCGACGGGCCACAGGGCGATTCGCTTCGGACGCTGGCGGAAGGTCCCGCGAGCCAGCTCGCCGATGTCGTCCGCGAAATGAATGCCAGATTCGCGGAGCGAATGGCGATCGGCGACCTCGCGCAGATGGCGCACATGAGCGTCCCGACCTTCCACCAACACTTCAAGGCCATGAGCGGAACCTCCCCGCTGCAGTACATGAAGGCGGTGCGCTTGATCCGCGCCCGTCAAATGCTCCTCGGAGGAGGCATGGTGAAGACGGTCGCACACGACGTGGGTTACGAAAGCGAGACGCAGTTCAGCCGGGAGTACCGTCGGTTCTTCGGCTCGCCGCCGTCGGCGAGCTCGCACATCACGCCGCGCGGCCGTTCGCAACGAGTCGCTTAGCCAGGGTATCGTCTCGATCCCCCTCGCAGAAACGACGACGGGCCCGAATGGCGCGGCGTGATGATTGTACGCCGACCACCCGGCTGATTTTTCACGACAGCTCTCTCGCAACGATCAACTCGATCGCAGCCAGGATCAACTCGGTCGTCACCTGGACCACGTTCGCCTGCGCGTACGTCGCCACATGTTGCTGCACCAGTTCCGCTGGCAATCCGAGTCGTGTTGCCGCGACGAAGTATTCCTGCAGGACCTGCGTCGAAAAGACTGCGGTCTGATCGCTCGAGTGCGTCGCGAGCAACTTGCGCGCGGTCTTCTTCTTCTGTGGCTGGTCGGCGCCATGCGCGTAGACGAGAACGTTGGTGTCGAAGAACCGGCGCTCGGCCACTAGTCGACTCGCCGGCGACGACCGAGACGATCCTCGTACAGCTCGTCGCGGTCGACCTTGTAGCTCCTGGGCGGATGTTCGCGGAGATGCTTGTCGGCCTCGCGCCAATGCTCTTCGAGCCGGTCGACGAGCGCTACACCTTCACGGAAGCCTGCCAGCATCTCGATGTACTGCCGAACGAGCGCTTGCAGGCTGGTTCCCTGTCGCGACGCCACCTGCCGCGCCTTTTCGACGAGCTTGTCGTCGACGGAGAGCGTCAGGTTCATTCACACAGTTTACGTGTACACGTCTGCCGTGTCAATAGCGCACGATCTCGGCCGAAAATGTGCCCAGAATGTGCCAGCAACCGGGCCGACCGTCGAATTCCCGTTGCGGTCCACGGCTTAGGACCAGCATGGCCGTCGCCTTCGCTGTAAAGAGACGATGGCCCCGAAATCCTCAGGGATTCCGGGGCCATATGGAGCGGAACACCGGGTTCGAACCGGCGACCTTCGCCTTGGCAAGGCGCCGACGAGGATGTGCATCGCGATGCAACGGGAGTCAAGCCGCTGGAATCTGAGACGCTCGCGGAGCCTGCGAGCCCGGCAGTTTTGCAAGCCGATGCAGCCGGAATCAACGGCGCTACTGACACGGGACTGACGCCACGCTCCGCCGCCATGCCCGACTCGGTCGTCACCACAATCCCGGATGACCGCCTGTTCACGATCTCAGAGGTCGCAGGGCTGCTGAAGGTCCCGAAGTCCGTCGTCTACTCCGCCTGCGATCGCGGCCTGCTCCGATACGTGAAGTTCGAAAGAGTCGTGCAGGTCGAGGGTCGCGAACTCAAGGCCTGGATAGGCCCCGGCCGGCCCTGAAGCCCAGCGTGACGCAGCCCGGTCGCGTGGATGGAGAAAGTAGCCAGCACGGTCCCCCCGAGGCTGGGATCTGGCGCGCCTCCAGCGCGCCCCCGTAGGTTCCGACCAGTCAACCCGCAGCCGCGGCGACCACGAAGTCGAGCGTCGTGGCGTGCGGCTCGAAGGTGCCCGGGGCGGCGCCGTAGTGCTGCGCCACCGCCCCATGCGTGCCGAACACGACCGGCTTCTCCTCGGACGGCAACCAAGCGTGCCGGACCGAACCCTTCACCCGCTCGAGCCTTACCACGGAACGGTAAGCCACTTCGGACATGGAACCTCCCTTTGCGAAAGTCACGTGAGACTCATTCCCCCCGCGACTCCGAACACCTGGCCGGTCACCCAGGTGACGGACGGGTCGGAGTCGTGCGCGCGAAGGAAAACATTGTTGCGCCCAGCGCACGCTCGTCGCACGGCGCGGGCCCGAGAAACGGAAGGCCCGCGCCGCGCAATCCGATCGCCTCTTCGTCTCACAGCCCGAGATATTCCGAACGCTCTTCGGTGGCCGCGCTCTTGACGCCGGCGTTGGCCACCTTGCCGCCGCTGGTCTCGCAAGCCTTGGCGTCCTTTGCCTCGGTGAATCCCTGGCCTTTGCAAGCGTTCTGGCCTTTGCAGTCGTTGCTCGAGCCCTTGCACGACCCCTTGCCCTTGCAGTCGTTGGCGCCCTGGCACTTCACCGCGCCGCGCTGCTTCGCATCCTTGCTCGCGAACGCGGCGCCGCTCGCGAGGATGGTGCACAGCGCTCCGGCGATCATCGCCTTGTAACGAATGACTCAAGTCCGCAGACTAGAGCCGGTGAGCCACATTTTGACGGGAAAGATGTGGCTGCCGCTTACAACGCTCGCCTCGCTGCTGCCACGCGCCGGCGCGGCCCAGGTAGAGACGAGCGCTGGCGCGGTACACCTCACCGTCGAGGCTTACGCGAACCTGACCGGTGGCGCACCGGCGCTGTTGGAGAGCTCCGAAAAGAGGTTTGAGAGAGCCGATCGGCGCCTGGATGCGGCCGTGCGGCTGTTCCCCCGGTTCGAAGGCAAAGACGGCACTACGATCGGCCCGCGGATCGAACTGCAATCGCTCGGCGCAACGCGTCCGGACTTCGGGGATCGAAGCCTCGTCCTGCTGCACCCCGACTATGGACGCATCGAGTTGGGCTATCGCTTCGGCCTGCCCGATACGCTGTTCGGCTACGCACCCAACGTATACCTATTCGTTGGTGTCGAGTTCGGACCGCCGACCGGCCTCAGCCTGTTCCCGCAAGGCGGAGTGCAAACAGCCTTTCTTGATCCAGCGATCGCTGGACGGATTGCCGGTCTGTCATACCTCGGCATCACCACGGCGCTCGCCGGCGATCACTCAGCCAAGGTCATCTACGTCTCGCCTCGCATCGCGGGTTTTCAGATTGGAGCGTCGGCAAGCCCGTCCACGGATGATTCGCCCTGGGCCGGCCACTTCGGTGCATCGGCTCAATTCGGACTTCTGCACGAGACCTACTTCGGGCAAAACGCCCTTCGCTTCGGGGGGAGCTACAGCTTTGCGCAGGGGCAGGAAGCCGACGGCACCAGGACCAGCGACCTGCACTCCACCAACCTCGGAGCAACCTTGATCCTCGACGAAGTTCTTTCACTCGGTCTCAGTGCGAGCTCCGATGGCCGGAGCGGGAGCGTACGTCGGGCCGATGCTGCGCCGGTACCGGTCTCTGTCGGCGTGGTCGCCAGCGCGAATTACGAATATGGGCCCGCCACCTTCGGCGGGTTCCTGCAATGGGCAAGCGCCGCGCACGATGCCAATGCGACCGGCAGAGCCACCCTGCGCGCGGTCGAGGTTGGCGCTTCCTGGCGCACGGATCCCCGCCTGCGCTTCTACGGATCCGTGTACGGCTATGGCTTCGATGACCAAGCTGGCACGTCGTCCTCCGGCAGCGCTACCGGACTGGTCTTTGTCGCGGGCGTACGCGGCACGTTGTGAAACCCAAACCCAAAGGAGCATGACATGAACACGAAGAAACTCACTTCCGCTGCGCTCGCATCCGCACTATCGATCGGCCTAGCAACGGCCGCGAGCGCCGCCGGCCCTCAGCACCCGGAGAAGCCGACCTACAACTTCGAGAAGTGCTACGGCGTCGCAAAAGCTGGCCAGAACGATTGCTACACGTCGACGCATTCCTGCGGAAGCACGTCAAAGCTGGACGGCGACAAGTCGAGCTGGATCTACGTCCCGAAAGGGACCTGCGAGAAGATTGTCAGCGGCAGTCTCTCCGAAGGAAAGTAGCCGTGATCGCACCAGCAATCGGGGTCGGGCTGCGAGCGCCGCACCTCGCCGACGTGCTTGCATCACCCAGGTCCGCCGCCTTCTTCGAAGTGCATGCGGAGAACTACATGGGGGGCGGCCCGGCGCGGGCAGCACTACGACAACTTCGGCAGGACGCGCCCGTTTCGCTGCACGGCGTCGGCTTGTCGCTCGGTACGGATGGTCCGATTAACCGAGCGCATCTGGCACGCCTGCGGAGCTTGGTGGACGAAGTCCAGCCGTTCATCGTGTCCGAGCACCTCGCGTGGAGCGGCATCGACGGCTTCTACCTGAACGATCTCTGCCCGACTCCGTACACCGCAGAGAGCCTTGCAGTCGTCGCGGCACACGTCGATGAGACCCAGGAGGCGTTGGGTATGCGCGTTCTCCTCGAAAACCCTGCGAGCTACATTTCGTTCGATCAGTCGTCCCTCGATGAGGCCGCGTTTCTTGTGCAGCTCTGCTCCCGCACCGGATGCGGCGTGCTCCTCGACGTGAACAATCTCTACGTGGCGAGCCGGAACGTCGGCCTCGACGTGCACGCGTATCTGCGGACCTTGCCACCCGGCGCTATCGAAGAGCTCCATCTGGCGGGACACCACCGGACCGACGTGGAAGGATTCCCATTCTTCATTGACGATCATGGTTCGGCAGTCGAGCCGGAGGTGTGGGATCTCTTCGCGGAGACCATTGGCGCCTTCGGACCACGCCCGACCTTGATCGAATGGGACAGCCAGATACCGCGATATGAGGTGCTGCTCGCGGAAGCGGCAAAGGCGCGACGGATGCATTCGGCGGTGGAAGGGTGGGCCCCGTGCCCGCCATGAAGGAGGTACAGCGCGCGATTCAGCGGTTTGTCCGGGGAGACGACGCAGCCAGCGCCGCCGCCGGTGTAGCTCAGCTGTCGATCGCGGTCGCCGCACGGCTTCGCGTCTACCGGCACCACTTCCAGCTTTCGCTTACGCAAGCGCTGGTAGCAGTGTACCCGGTGGTTGCCCGCATCGTGGACGAGCGCTTCTTCGCCTGGCTTGCGCACGAATTCGTCGGTTCGAATCCCCCGCGAGACCCGCGTCTGTCCCGATACGGTGCTTCGTTCGCCGCGTTCATCGAGCAATTCGCCGCCGCCAACCATGTGCCATATTTGCCGGACGTGGCGCGCCTCGAATGGGCGCTGCACGAATCACTGCATGCGCCCGACGAGGCGCTGCTGGCTCCAAGCGCGTCGCGGTTGCCCGAGGATCCCGGGAACCTGCGCCTGTCGTTCTTGCGAAGCGTGCGCTACGTGGAATCTGTGTGGCCAATCGCGACATTTTGGACATGGCATCGAGACCAACCCGAGGTCTCGCTCGTCCTGGAGCGGCGACCCACCCACCTCGAGATCCGCCGGACGTCCGACGCAGTCGGGTTCCGTGAAATCAGTCCCGCCACTTACAGGCTGCGAAGCACGATGGCGCGCGGTGGAACGCTAGGCGATGCCGCCAATGCGGCCACCTCGATCGAACCGGACTTCAATCTCTCTCTTGCGCTCGGAGAACTCTTCGGTGACGGCATTCTCGCTACTACGAACTGACGCGCCGCGCGACCTGCCATTCCTCGGGGTTGAACCGAACCTCCCATCGGAGCCGCTCCTTCAGCTGACCTGCCCCCGTTTCCGTCCAGCTATGTGCTCGGTCCTCGGCAACGGTTTAGATACTCCATCGGCGTTGCGCCGCCCAAAGAGCTGTGCGGCCGCTTCTCGTTGTAGTCGCGTCTCCAGAGCTCGATCGTCGTCCCTGGCATCGAGCAGACTCGTGAACCAGTTCTCGTTGAGGCATTCGTCGCGGAAACGCCCGTTGAAGCTTTCGGCGTAGGCGTTCTCGACGGGCTTGTTGGGGCGGATGAAGTCACGCGGTTCGAGTGCGAGCTGGCGCCCTGCGAAAGCGGTAGGGCCGTCGACACGCCGCCGAGGCGGCTGCGGCCCATCCTGGCGCGCGGCGATGGAGCGATCGGGGTCATGCCTGGACAACGCTGGCCGGCCCCTACTCCTTCATCGCTTCGTTGGTCCTGTTGTTCTTGGTGAAGAGCTCCGACTATCTCGCGAACCTGCTCGCGCGCCAGCTCCTGTAGCCCATGCCCAGCGCGCCCGTCTACCGCCACCTCGACGCGAAGAACCGCCTGCTCGGGCTGTCGCTCGGGCAGGCGTTCGGGATGGGTGTGGCGCTGTTCTTCGCGCTCAGCCTGGGAACGGTGTTTGCACTCTCTTGTGGTCGGGATCGCGATGTACGTCGTGCTGCGGTTCGGACTTCGCAAGAAGCCCGACGGCTTCCCGAAGGCGCGAGCCGGTGCACCAGCGTGCCTCCCCCCGCGCCGGAACCGATCACGATCACGTCATACGCATTTGCGCTGGCCATGGCGCCTCCCTCCAGATGGGTACGGCGGGCCGGCCGGATCGTTACCGACTGGAGGCATGTAACGCCGGCGGCCCTGGCGAGACTCCAGTGCCGAGGGGGTGCCCGATGCCGGCGCCTGAGCGCGAGGCCATCGAGGTAGCGCAGGATTCCGCCCTCGTCGAGGCGCTCCGCGCCGGCGACGAGCGCGCCTTCCTGGATCTGGTAGGGCGGCTTCATGGAGGTCTGGTGCGGTTTGCTCTCGGGTTCGTCAGGACGCAGACCGCAGCCGAAGACGTCGTGCAAGACGCCTGGGCCGCGGTGCTGCAGGGCATCGATCGCTTCGAGGGCCGCTGTACCCTCCGGTCCTGGATCCTCGGCATCGTGGCGAATTTGGCCCGGACCCGCGCGGTCGGCGACCGGCGGTCGGTCCCGCTTTCCGCGCTGCAGCCTGATGACGAGCGCGCCGTCGAAGCCTCGGAGTTCCTGCCCGACACGCATTCGCGATGGGCAGGGCACTGGGCCCGCTGGCCCGAGCCATGGCCGGACCAGTGCCTGCTCTCGCGGGAGACCATGCAACACGTGCGCGAGGCGATCGATCGGCTTCCCCAGGGACAGCGCGCAGTGATCCAACTCCGCGACGTCGAGGGTTGCACCGCGGAAGAGGTCTGCGAGGCGCTGGGCCTGAGCGAAGTGAACCAGCGCGTCCTGCTCCACCGGGCGCGCTCCCGCGTGCGCAAGGAGATCGCGCGGCACTTCCAGGGGAGTAAGCCATGAGCCGCGCGTTGCCCGAAGATCTCGACTGCATCGTCGCCGTGGAACAGGTCACCGACTACATCGAAGGGGCGATGCCGCTGCAGGCGCGGACCCGCTTTGAACAGCACCTGTGCTACTGCCCAGCCTGCATGATCTATCTGCGCCAGATCAAGGCGCAGATCGGCGTTTCGGCGCTGCTGGCTGAGCACAAGCCTCCGCCCGAAGAGGTTACCCGCAAGCTCCTGCAGTTCTTTCGTGCCTCGCGACGAGGTTGAACGATGATCGCGTGGAAGTTTCTCGCGCCGGGAAGGATCGCGCCGTTCACCGGTGTCCAGTGGTCCGCCAGCGAGTGGCTCGAGGCCCGGTCGCTTCCTGGGACCGGCATCCACGCCTGCGCGCTGGAGGACGTGCCGTACTGGTTCGACGAGGAGCTGTGGAGGGTCGAGCTGTCCGGTTCGATCTCGCGGGAGGAGCGGCAGATCGTCGCCGGGCGCGGCCGATTGCTCGCGCGGGTCGAGGGATGGCCTTCCGCCGCCGCCGAGTTCACCCGGGCCTGCGTGGAACGGACGCGCTCGCGCGCCGTCGATGCGCTCCAGGCTGCCGGCCGCATCGAGGACGCCGACGCTCTCCGCGAGGAGCGGAATCTGGACCGATTGCAGAAGGCAGCTGCCGCCTTGGCGGAAGATGGAAGCGTCGTGTCCGGCTATCTCTTCGACGCCATCCGCCGTCGGCAATGTCCCGGCCTTTGCGCGTACGTTGCCGCGAACGCCGCGGCGGTAGGCGGCTTGCGGGCGCATGATCGAGAGCGCGCGGCACAGGTGGCTTGGCTCTTCGACCGGCTCGGGCTCGAGAAGGCTTGATCAGGGAACGACCACTTCCCGCGGGTCCACGCGCGTGAGTGTGAACTGGCCGGAGGCCTTGTTCGCGGCGGTGTCGGTTACCGTTCCCGACAACGTGCGCCCGCTGACGCGCCCCTCGAAGGCCAGCGTCTTCAGCTCGAAATGTACCGAGTTGCCCTGGACCTCGACGCGGTCGAGCATGACGCCGGGCTGCGTCTCGAGTGACATCCAGCTGCCGCGGTAGGTGTTGCCGTCGTTGGCGATGTCAACGGACAGCTGGCGCTGCCAGCCATCGCGGTCGATGGCGCCCATCCAGTGCCCCACGACCGCTTCTTGTCCCTGTTTCTTCTGCGATACGCCGGCGCAGCCAACGGCCGCGAGCACCAGCACCATCAAGGTCATCTTCGTCATTGTCAGCTCCCGTGACCGGAGGAGGCCGGTCTCTGCAGATGAGTGCTCAGGAACGGCAAAGACGTTACACGCTGCAGAGGCGGTCCAGCGAGATGGCCCTGGTCCGGCCACGGCGATCCAGACCGCCAGGACGATGTAGGTCCACTCTTCGAAGCCGAGGAGATCGGCGATGCCGTGCAGGGCGTCGCGCTTGGCGGTGACGATGGCGACGATCATCGTGACGATCAGCGGCAACGACGCCAGCCGGCTGAAGAGCCCGGCAAGCAGCAGCGAACCGCAGACGAACTCGGCCGTCGACGCCAGGACGGCGTTGAAGCCCGGAGCAGGAATGCCCAGCTCGGTGAAGAACTCGGTCACCTTGTCGAGGTCGTGCAGCTTGCCCCAACCAGTGCCGACGGAAGACCACGCCAAGCGTGAGCAGCGCCAGGGTGGGCGCCAGCCAGGAAGAGCTTTCGGCGGCGGAGAGGAAACGGTCGCGAACGCGCGAAACGATCGGCATGGTCTGCTCCTTGAAAGGTATGACCACACGTCGTCCGCCAATGCCCGTCCGTTACACGCGTAACCCGGCGCGATCCTCGGCGTACCCAATGGGGGCTCGAGGCGTACGCCGCCCGCGACTTCGCCGGAGCCATCTCGGTGCTCGCGCAGCACCCGGACGACCGTCCCGCGCGCGTTCTGCTGGCGCGCTGCCGGGAGCTGGTGGAGCGTCCGCCGCCGCTGGATTGGACCGGCGTCTACGTCGCGGTCGCCAAGTAACGTTTGGACCTCTCCGCAGACCATGGAGGAGAACGGGGAGGATCTCATGACCGGTTCCAGGCAGAAGCTCGCTCGCATCCGTCTCGTCGCCCGCACGCAGTTCGCCTATGAGCAGCTCTGCGACTGCGCCACTCCGGCGCGCCGCCGCCGGTTCATCGCCCTGAACCGGGCGCTGGCGCTTCTCGCATTGCGTTCCGCCTGAACCGCGTTTCAGTCGGCGATCCAACCTTCGCCGAGCCTAGATGGCGACGCGCTCCGCCGCGGGAAAGATCGGGCGAACCGACGAACGCGTCCAGCGGGCGCTCGCGCCCGTGAAGCAGGTCCCAGAGCAGCCGTTGCGTCTCGGCGAGGTTCATCCGAGCAGCTCGGCCTCGACCTCGCGGGCGCGGCGGCTCTCCTCGAGCAGGCGCTCGAGCTCGGGAACGTGATCGTCCCATTCGATCAAGGCGGGGACCCGCCCGAAACGTCGCTGTGGACGAGGCGTATTCGATAAGAGGCGTTCCGTCAGCCCGCTCCGGCCGGTTTGCTGTCCTTGCTTGGCGTACCGGGGGGCGCGTATTTGAGGAGTTCGGATTTCGGGAGTCTCATCATGAATGCTCGTGTGCCTGAAAACGAGGCGGAACGACTCCAAGCACTCCGCCGATACTCTATTCTCGACACGCCGCCTGACGGGTCGTTCGACCACATCACCGCCCTCGCCGCAGAGCTGTTCCGGGTGCCGATCGCCCTGATCAGCCTCGTGGACCACGACCGCATCTGGTTCAAGTCGCGCCATGGGCTGGATGCGCAGCAGATTGCGCGCGACCCCGGTCTATGCGCATCGGCCATCTTCTCGCCGGACGTGTATCATGTGCGCGACGGCTTGAGCGACCCGCGCACGCTGGCCAATCCGCTGGTGGCGGGCGAAATCGGACTGCGCTTCTATGCGGCGGCGCCTTTGCGCACGCACGACAACTTCAACCTCGGCACGTTGTGCATCATCGACTGGGAACCCCGTGATTTGACCCAGGCCGAGCGGACCATGCTCGCGAAGTTGGCGTCGGTAGTGATGGACCAGATCGAACTGCGTCGGGCGGCGATGAAAATCGCGGAGCTCGAGGAGTCCGAGCGGCAGATGGGCCAGCAGCTGCGGCGGGCGAATGAGGCGCTGGCCGAAAGCGAGGAGCGCTTCCGCGATCTGTTCGACGAGGCTCCGATTGCCTATGTGCACGAAGGCCTCGATTCCCGTTTCATTCGCGCCAACCGCGCGGCGATGAGGATTCTGGGAATCAAGCCGGAAGAAATCGCGGGAACCTACGGAAAGTCGTTCGTCCCCGACACGCCGGACGCCCAACTCCGACTGCGCGAGGCGTTCGAATCCATCGACCGGGGGACGGACACGAGCGGCGTCGTGCTCGAGCTTCGCCGCCATGACAGCGGCAAGCCGGTTTGGATTCAGTGGTGGTCCAGGCCCGACCGCAGCGGCACTTCCACGCGCACGATGTTCGTCGATATCACTGACCGCGTGCTGATGGAGCAGGAGCAGGCCCGGCTCCAAGCCCAGAACGCCTACCTGCGGGAGGAAATCCGCGGTGAACACAACTTCGGCGAAATCCTCGGCAACAGCCCGGCGCTGCTCGAGGTGTTGCGGCAGGTAGACCAGGTCGCTCCCACGGATTCGACCGTGCTGATCATCGGAGACACCGGTACCGGCAAGGAGCTTCTTGCTCGCGCCATCCACGATCACAGCGCGCGCAAGGGCCGGCCGCTGGTGAAGATGAATTGCGCCGCCATCAGCGCGGGTCTGGTCGAAAGCGAGCTCTTCGGCCATGTGAAGGGTGCCTTCACCGGCGCGCTCACGAACCGTGATGGCCGCTTCAAAGTTGCCGACGGGGGCACCATTTTCCTCGACGAGGTCGGCGAGCTGCCGCTCGAGACCCAGGTCAAGCTGCTGCGCGTCCTCCAGGAGCAGGAATTCGAGCCTGTGGGCAGCAGCAAGAGCATCCGCGTCGATGTGCGGGTCATCGCGGCCAGCAATCGCGGTCTCCAGGAGGTAGTCCAGGCAGGGCGCTTCCGCGCCGACCTCTTCTATCGGCTGAATGTCTTCCCGCTCGAGGTGCCGCCGCTGCGCGAACGAAGATCCGACATCCGCCAGCTGGTGATGTTCTTTCTCTCGCGCTTCTCACAGCGATTTGGCAAGAAGGTGACCTCGGTCTCGGACGAGACCATGGAGCGTTTGATCGCTTATGGATGGCCGGGAAACATCCGCGAGCTCCAGAACGTCATCGAGCGCGCCGTTGTGGTTGCCCGCGGACCGATGCTTGAGCTGGACCGCGAGCTCGGGCCGCTCGCCGTCGTCGCCGGCTGCGAGGAGGCCGAATCCGCCACCGCAGCTCCAGCGAAGTTCGCCACGCTGGAAGAGGTCGAGCGAAATCATATCGTCGCGATTCTCAACCAGACGGACTGGGTGATCGAGGGCCCGAAGGGAGCGGCGCAGATTCTCAAGCTCCATCCGAACACGCTCCGGAGCCGGATGGGGAAGCTCGGGATCCGGCGGAACAGCCGCGAAGCTTCGTAATCCAGCTGGACGCACCGCGGCACGCGGACGACCTTTCGCCCCACGCGATCGTGGCTTGCAGCCCACGATGGGTCGTGGCTTCCACGATTGGGCGTGGTCCAGAAAGCCATTCCTGAAGGATTCCTGCAAGGTCGTCCTGGCATCGCCTTTGTAATCCCAACCGGTGATGCTGCGAATAGACACTGAAGTGGATAGGACGGGCCGCACGGTCCTTCGCCTCGAAGGGTCGCTCATCGGGCCCTGGATCGCGGAGTTTCTCCGCGTGCTCGAGGTCGTGCCTGCGGGCGCGATCGCGATCGACCTCGCAGCGCTGGTGTACGCCGACAAGGACGGCGCGCGGATCCTGCGCGATCTCGCTGAGCGGGCCGAGCTGCGTGGGTGCTCGACCTTCCTGGCGGAGCTGCTCCGCGGGAGCAAAAAGCGATGAGCCCGGCAGCTGCCGCGAGATGGACCGAGCCGCGCAGGGACGATGACGCGCGCCTCGTCAGCGACCTGATCAGCGGCGACGAAGACGCCTTCCTCCGCTTGGTGCATCGCGAACATGCATCGATGATCCGGTATGCGAGGCT
>Ga0137361_10002254_pt1 | contig 12264 bp, 12 predicted proteins | sample Mad1_80_16metaG_FD_104923 | JGI IMG/M metagenome (GOLD analysis project Ga0137361, IMG submission 104923) | Vadose zone soil microbial communities from Angelo Coast Range Reserve, California, USA - Mad1_80_16 metaG | ecosystem: Environmental > Terrestrial > Soil > Vadose zone | place: USA... | reverse complement strand
TACAATGGGAGATCCTAAATCCCAAACTTCAAATCCCCTGCCCTCCAAATCTCAAATCCCCGCTGGACACTCGATACCCAGCACGTGAAACTCAAAGGCATGGACACCACCGCAGCGATCGCTCAAATCCGGCAAGCCTGCAAGAACATGGTCACCGAACTGATGCGCATTCATCCAGCGGTTCCGGGTTTGGGGAATAAGGAGGTTCAGGACGAACTTTATAAAACGCTCTTTGAGATTACCAGGAATGTGGAAGTGATTAAGAAGCGATTGGCTAAACTCGAATCCGGCTCTGATACGCCCGAGCTTTAGGAGAACGTTGACTGGTTGCAACCATTGGGCAACACTTCAACTACTCTGCCGCCTTTGGCAGCAGGCTCTCGAGTTTTTTTTCGTCCAGGGCGCCGGGGTGGCCCTGATAGCGCACAATCCCTTTCTCATCCAACAACAAAACATAGGGAATACTGCTGACGCCAGCGCTGGTGCTCAGCCTTTCTTTGGTGTCGATACCGGAAGCAAATTCTAGTTTCGGTTCCGTCATTTGTTCAACTTCCTCCTGGGAATCGGAAGTCAGCCCCACGACATTCAACCTGTCAGCAAACTTCTTCTGCAGGGCATTGAACTGAGGGATAGCCTTTTTACACGGGATGCTCCAGGGCGCCCAGAATGTAATCAGGGCGAATTTGCCCTTGAGTGCCGGTTTGTCTCCCAACCATTTTTCTGCCTGCACCTCCGGAGCCGGCTTGCCCAGCATAGACTTATCCGAAATGGCGTCTGCCAGGCTGTCTTCCGAGGTGGTGGCTGCCTTCTTGGCGGCAAGGGCCGCCTTTTGCGCTTGAGCGACCATTATCGATACCAGGCTGCTCTGGTAAGCGGAATCCTGTGCATCTTGCTGCCGTTCGGCCTCGGCCGCGGCCTTAGGGTCGTAATGAAACCGAGTGCGAAGACTCTCGTCCACGTACTTGAGTTTCACGTTGGCGATGCCCTGGTTATGCCTAAAGTAAAGGTCCGTCGTATTGGCCCCGACAACGGTGACATTACTATAGACCCTCGAACCAACCTTCAAGAAATCGAGTCTCAGCGGGGCGGCGGGTAATGAAGCAGCCAACGCGAGCCATCCGCTCCAGATAATAAAACGCAAAATCACAGCATGCATATGCCGTAATTCCCTAACTTTGACAAGACTGGAGAAATACTTCCGGCTCGCCTTTTTACTGATGGGCAATTACGGATGATACGAATCAACAACTCTGATGGTCCGTACAAGTACTCACGAAGTTGGTTTGACTTTCCATCTGGCGGTGGCTATCAATTGAGAGCAATCAGAGTTATGACCCGCAAGAAACAATTCTATGGCACAAGTTATCCTCGTCGCGGACGATGATCCGGACGATGTCTTTTTGCTCTCTCGCGCTTTCCTGACGGCTGGCCTGCCGCACCGAGTTCTCCATGTGCGCGACGGACAGGAAGCAATCAGTTATTTGGCGGGAGAACAGAACTACGTCGATCGATTTAGGTTCCCTTTGCCGGCGCTCCTGGTCCTGGACCTGAACCTGCCCCGGCGGAACGGCTTCGATGTAGTCACTTGGGTGCGGGGGCAAGAACAATTCCAGGATTTGCCGATTGCAGTCATCAGTTCTTCTGAAAAACCGGAGGACCTGCAACGCGCCAAGCAACTCGGCGCCGACGATTACCGGATTAAGCCCGCAGGTCTTCCAGGCTGGGTAACCATCGTGAAGGACCTGGCCTCGCGCTGGTTGGGATCCTATCCTGAAAGCCGCCGCATTGCGAAACTGCGGGATTTGGCGGCGCCTCTGAGCAAAGATGTTCGAACCGAGGCGCATCTGGTTTCAGGGGTAGTAAAGAGCGCGCCCTCGTGATGGGGCGAACCGGATGATTACGGTTTAAGTTGGCCGCTACGCCGCGACCGGTTCCTGTTCGAAGTGCTGCTTGCGAGGGTCAGTCGCGGCAATGACTGCGCTGACTGATTTCTGATTGAACCCCTTGAAGCCGCCATGGCGCTGAAGGTTCTCGAGGTGACTGCCGATAGCGCCTTCCCTGGTGAATTGCCCGAACAGAGAGGCCGTTATCAGCCCGGCGGATAAAAGGCGCTCTGCCCGTTCCCGCCGCACCGGCCAGCGCTCGCCTTCAGTAAAGGCCTGGCGCAGGAAACTAAAATCCGAGAACGGTTTCATCGTATTGATCCCACAGCCCTTCATTTGTTCGCGGAAGAGAGCAAACTCAAAGCGCGCTTCCAAATGATGCATGCCGGCTTCCAGAATACTCTCGCCGTGCAAACCGGTCCACAAGCCAACCGTGCCAAGGCGTGGGGCTGGGGAGAGCCTGATGCTGGAAAAATCGATTTGTGTTTCTTCCGGCATCAAATCCACATCCGCAAATACGACAATGCCTGCCACAGACTGTTCGCAGATCTGCGCGCCCCAACCCGCTTCTGCGCCGGCGTAATAGCGCTCCCGCTTTTGAAAACCGAGCTTGGCCAGAAAAGAAATAACATCCACGAAGTGTTGGCGCGAGCAGCGGAAGGTATGGTGATCGTGATTGCCCCAGCCTAAGCCGAGCTGATCTTGCCGCCGTCTTTGGACGCGCGCCGCGCCATTGCGGCTTTCCCAGTATTCCCGTTCTTCCGCAAAGAACAATTGGCAAGCCAAATCGCGTCCGACCAGCCGCAGGAGCCTTTCGAGCACTTGATTTAAGACGCTGAAACCTTCGGCATCATCCGTAAAGACACGTCGCCGCGTTTGCCAAAGCTCCCGGGCCTTGATCATCGCCTCAAGCTCCCCAACTCGAAGCGGCGCGGTGACGAAGCCTCGATAACCGCAGCGTTCCACTGCATCGAGTCTCGTGCCATCCTCTTCGGCGACCGTAATGCGCCGATAGCGTGAGAGCGGCTCTCCCTCAGGCTCGCCGGAAATATTATGGCGGGCGATGAAGTCGGCAACCGACTCCGGCCGTAGCGCGATTACAAAAGGAGTTGCTTTTTGCCCCCGACCCACCAAGACGCGGGGTAAAGTCGCCCACGGGTGCTCATAGACAACTTCCCCTCGCGGGGTTTCGACACCAGCATCAATCACAAATCCTGTTTCGCGCAGCACCGGTTCATCGGCCGGCGAGAGCGTCAGGTGATCGATCCACTCGAAGAAATCGGTTGCGGTTTCCTCGCGCATGCGCTTAGCCAGGCGTTGCGCAAAGTCGTTCTGCTCAAGAAACGATTCGACGCGCCGGCGCAAGAACGCCTCGGCTTCATTTGCCAGCGGCCAATCAAACCGCGGAAGATTTTCCCCTGTCGGCTCAACTCCCGTGATTGAAGAGAGTCGCGCCAGCTCTGATTCGGATTGATTGGGTGATCTCATAATTCTAACCCGGGCAAGCATAAACCCCGAAAACTAATGAATCAAACAACGACTTGAGGAAGTCAGCAATTCTCATTTTGGCTTTCGGAGACCGGTAATTCTCGCTTTGACCCTTCGCTGCCCCCAAAATGAGAATTGCTGGGGAGGCTGCGGACGGAAGCAATAGACCGCACGGTCACTCGCCATGCCCAATTTTGCGCGTTGCAGAAGCATGCGCCAGCCGTTCCAGATCGGCATTGCCAGGCTGCTCGGTTCGATTGTGTGCGAGCTTGGTGGTGGCCGGGTCGTGATGAGTCCAGATTTCGGCATGACTATCTGCAAAGACCAGCCCAAAGCTGAAATCGTGCCGGTGAGCCGAAGTGGCGGGAAAATCAATCCACATCTCCGCGGTCGGGTCGGTGACGAAGAAGCCATCATTGATGCTCCGCTCATCTTCATCCAACAGCACCCACATGGTCGAGGGCCGTGGGATTTCGTAGTCTTTGGCATAGAATGTGACGAACGAACCCGCGTTGGGGGGGATGGGACCGACCCCCTGATCACGGCTTCCCATGAAAGAGTTCATTGAATAACTGCGCAAAGACGTCAGCACTTTATTTTCTAATCGGACACCTTGGTCAGCCGGACAATGGTAAATCTGTGGGCTGCGATTGTAGGCGTACAGTTTGCCTTGGCGCAGCAAATCGGCATTGGTCGCTTCGTGGGCATTTCGCATGTCGCCAAGAATCCAGGCGTTAGGATTGTTGATGGGATAGGATTCGGCTAGTCGGCCATTGTTATCACTGTAATACAGCACCCAGGCGAACCCCAGTTGGCGCAAGTTCGAGATGCAATTGGTCCGTTGTGCTTTAATTTTTGCTTTGGACAAAACGGGCAACAGCAGCGCGGCCAGAGCCGCCAACGTGAAGATAACAGCCAGCAACTCGAGCAATGTGAACGCTCGATGTCTTTTTAGCTGGCCCAAGAAAGCCATACTTTGCGGGTTTTGCAAATGTTTGACTCTGTGTGGTTGGTAATATACGACTCAACGTGCAGATCACAAGCACTGTTCGATAATGATCCGCTTCAACCCGTTGCCCAGATCCTTTTATCAGCCGTCGGCTAAAATCGTCGCCGCCCAACTCCTCGGCCATTGGTTGATTCGTAATACCGCCTCCGGACCATGTGGCGGCGTTATTGTCGAGACGGAGGCCTATTTGAGAGATGATCCTGCCTGTCATGGATTTCCAGGACCCACCGCTCGCAACCGTGTACTGTTCGGGGGACCCGGACACGGCTACGTTTACCTGATTTATGGTTATCATTTTTGTGCAAACGCCGTTTGCCGGCCAACCGGGGTCGCCGAAGCGGTACTCATTCGCGCGATCGAACCGACCTTCGGACAAGAATTGCTGCGGCGGCAACGGCTGGTCATCGACGTGCGCAATTTGACCAACGGCCCAGCCAAATTATGCGAGGCAATGCAGATTGATCGAAGCTTGGATGGAATCGATTTGTGTGACCCTCGTTCGGCGCTGTTCATTGCGAGCAATCCGCGCGTGGAGGAGTTTCGGAAAGAGTTCGGGCCGATGATTACGACACCGCGTATTGGGATAACGCGGGCCGCGGCAATGCCGTTGCGCTTTTTTCTTGCTGGCAGCCCCAATGTTTCACACCGCAAGGCACGGTCCATGCTGGACACCGCTCGCGCACGCCATCGTGACAAACGAGGACTTTGAATTTTTTGATTACCTGGACAGTCCAAATAATCAGTGAGTTCGAAAACCGACAAAACCAAAGCGGAAGCGAAGCCGTCTCCAAAGTTATTGAAGAATACGGAGCAAAGGGCGACGACAAGAGCTCCGATCGGTGTCCATTCTGCGGGTTCCCATTTCTCTTTTGACACGCAGAGATCGAGGGCGCGAGGTCCGCGCCGGCTGTTTGTCCCCCAAAAGCAGTTGATGTTACCCGTTTTTGCGCCCCAGACAGAGCGCCCGCGCGCGATCCTTCGTGTCGTTTCCGGCGCGTGAGGTTTTCACGGACTCTCACGAGCTAATGTCAGTAGTGGCCGAGGGTTTTGTGCGGCTCTTGGAGTAGATTCGCGCAGAGCTGGAGCTCTGCATTCCACCGCGACTAATCACAGAGACCTTAATCCGCTTTCTCCATCTCCTGACCATATCTGCCATACCGTGCGGCGCTGTTGCATCGAGCACGAAGACTCAACGCCCTCTGGCCGGCGGATATGTCCTTGCCATGCCATGCCTGGAGCGCCGGCGCCTGCAAAGCTCGACCGAAAGAAAAACTCAATTGCCACGGGGCGTTCCCGATCTGGTTCATCTGATTCAGGTGTTGTGTAGCCAAAACATCGCTTTGGCCGCCGGAGAGAAACACTACACCGGGCACGGCCGCGGGGACCGTCCAGCGCAAACAGCGCAACGTCGCCTCCGCGACCTCAATCACGCCCGCTTGCTTCGGACAGTCTTCGCCCGCAATCACCATGTTGGGTTTGAGTAACATCTGTTCGAGTACAACGCGATGCTCGGCGAGTTGACCGAAAACAATGCGCAAAGTTTCTTCCGTAACCTCCTTGCAACGCTCGATAGTGTGGCTGCCATCCATAAGTACCTCTGGCTCGACGATCGGCACCAGCCCGGTCTCCTGGCTCAGGGCAGCATAGCGAGCCAGCGCATGGGCGTTAGCAGAAATGCAGTTATGGCTGGGACTGAGTTCGCCAATGGTGATGACTGCGCGCCATTTGCTGAAACGAGCGCCAAGATCGAAATACTCTTTGAAATGCTCGCGCAAGCCATCCAGGCCTTCGGTAATTTTCTCGCCCGGGAAATTCGCCAACGCATTTGCTCCTTTATCGACCTTGATCCCGGGGATAATGCCTTGCGACCGGAGCAGCTCAAGGAAGGTCCGGCCATCCCTGGCCCGCTGCCGAATCGTTTCATCAAACAAGATCACTCCGCTGATCGAGTCGCCCAGGTCCGGCGTAGTGAAAAGCATCTCCCGGTAGGCGCGTCGGTTTTCTTCCGTCGAGGGCAGGTCAATAGTTTTGAACCGTTTCGTAATGGTCGGCGTGCTTTCGTCTGCGGCCAGAATCCCTTTTCCGGGCGCTACCAGCGCTAGGGCAGTTGCCATCATCTCGTTTGAATCCATACGAACTCACTCCTCCAGTTCCAGCGCCCGCCAAAAGTACCACGCTGCGATCGTGCGATAAGGCCGCCATTTTTCCCCGTGCTCTGTCAACTCCTTGGGTGAAGGCAAATCCTTCAGCCGGTAAGCGCGCGCAAATCCTTTTCTCACTCCGTAATCTGTCACCGGCCACACATCCGTCCGGCCAAGGTGAAAAATCAGCAGCATCTCCACTGTCCACGGTCCGATGCCGCGCACGACCGTGAGCTGTTCGACAATTTGCGCATCAGTCAATTCCCTAATCGCGCGCGAGGACGGGACAACACCGCCGAGCGCGTGCGCCGCCAGATCCTTAATCGCGGCGACCTTCGCCCGCGACAGGCCGGCCCCGCGCAAACGCTCGTCCGGCGTCGCCAGCACCTCTTGCGGTCGGGGAAATCGGCGGCCGGGATACAGCGCTTTGACCCGGCCAAGAATTGTTGCCGCCGCCGTTCCGTTGAGCTGCTGGTACGTAATTGACTGGGCTAGCGCCTCGAACGGGCTGCGATGATTCTTCGTTTCGAGCAGGCATTTGCCGACCTTCCGGATGACGCCGCGCAGGACTTTATCCGACCGGCAGAGATGCTCGACAGCTTCCGTGAAATCAGTCATAGGTTATCAGAATGCGGTGCGAGGTCTGAAAATTTCCTAATAACGTCCGTCGGTAATCATTATGCAGCGGCAGTTCGTATCCCGTCAAGTATTCACAATCTTTTGGGCGCGAATTGTCTGGCTGACGTCAACACTCCTCTTCCACACCAATTATGTCCGTGCAGATAACTTTACAATAGACACAATCCCGCTCCCGCCATTGCGTATCGACGGCCAGGCAGCCAAGGCTCACACCCAGGGTCTCGAAGTGGCCGGCGCCAGCTATTATGTAACCGCCCGTCGCGAAGACGTGCGACCGAAACGAGCACTACTGTTGCGCTCCAGCAAATCAGCAACCCACTGGGATGTCTGGGATATCACGCCGCACGATTCCGGGGGTGCCGCGTTGGCCCTCGATCATCCCGGAGGAATGCAGTCGGACGGGCGGAGTTTATGGATCCCGACTTCCGCGAGCAAACCTAAGAGCCGCAGCGTCATTCGTGCTTTTCCCCTGACATCGATGATTGTTGGTCAGCCGCTGGAGCCGGAGTTTGAATTCCCAGTCAATGATCACATCGGCGCAATAGCCGTTTCGACCAATCACAACCTGGTGTTGGGAGCCAACTGGGACACCGAATCCGTTTACATTTGGGATCTGCAAGGCAACCTGAAACGGACGCTCACCGGTTCGGAGCTCGGGTTGCGCGGCTTGGGCGCCGTCGCAGGCGCCGACACTCGATCTGGCATCGCCGTTCAGGATTGGAAAATCATTGGTGATCGCCTGTTCGCCTCGGGTCTGGCCCGCGAAGCGGGCGCGGCCGCCAACGCGCCAAAAAGCCGATTCGTTGCATTTACCAATTTTCTCGAATCAGATTTCCAGCGATCGGTCGTCACCTTGCCTCTATACCAAGGAACCGAACTTGCTCGGGAAGCGATAGCCATTTCTGACGGTGACGTTCTTTTTCTTCCCGAAGACCTGGGCGTTTCTAATCGGATCTTCCAGCTTGCCCTTACCAATCTCTTCAAACTGTCCCATCCGTAAGAAGCGTTCCGTATGCTGCCCCAAAAGGGGAGGTTTGCTGCCCCGCCTTTAGGCGGTCCCGCGTATGGTTTTCCAGCACAAATACAAGGCAGTGGAAACCGTGAAAATTCTCACCCGCCCTTCTTACCTCCGTTCTCTAAAGAAATTCTCCTTGGGCGAACTTAGCGAAATTAACAGGTCCATTGCCCTGTTACATGAAGCGACGGGAAAACCACACGTTCATTGCGGTCTTAGCATTCGTAAGTTGCGTCGGGGCCATCTTTGAAATTCGCGCCGGTTTGGAAACCCCCACTCTGTTTGCTCGGGAATCCGGGGAAATTGTCCTGGTCTTCGCTGGAAATCATAACCAGGTCTGGACATGGCTGAAAGAGAACGTTTGACGCATGAGCTCACAAATATGAGGGCACCGATTTCAACAATTTCGACTCGGTCTCACGTACGTTGCGGAAGAACTGGGGCCGGTTGTTTCTGATGTTTGGCCGTTCGCAAAGCTCAGAGTTCCCCTCTGTCTTTCTCTGCACTGCAATAGTCCAAATTGTTCGCAGGCTGCGATGAAATTTCATGCTGCAAAGGAGATTAGCCTGTCGGTGTCAGCCTGACGTGCCGCCAGCAGCGCCGTGAGGATGCGCCGGCCTTTTTCAGTTACTTGCCAGCGATGGGTATGGGAGACCTTGGCAATTAGACCATGGGCGTGCAACAACCCCAACCGCCGCGACACCTTGGCCGCTTGAGAACGTCGCTGTTTGTCGCCTTTGGCTTCTCCAAAAAGCAGAACCCGAATCTCGAAGTTGCGGAAACCTTTCAAAGCCCATTCACCACGGTTAACGGCCGCCAGCAATTGGGTATCGGCTGGCTCAAACGGATTGAGTGCCCGATGGCGGCGTTGGTCCCGGCGTACCGGTTGGCAAACTTGAACGGCCTCCTCCGCCAAAGGGGTAGTGACGCTGGCCGCGGCCAATGCGCTCAAATACCGTTCGTTGGCAGCCTTAGAAATCTCCGCTCGCCGATACAGGTCCGCCACGGCGCGGCGCAAGGGATACCAAGCCAGAGGGGCCTCGGGACGAGTCTCCGAGGTGCGATAAACATCAGGTCCTTGGCATTATGAATGGTCGTCTCAGGGCGCAGCACATTCAAACAGTTGTAAAGTTTGATCGAGTTCTCATTGACCCAGTGTTTGAGCCGTACCCCTTCGGCACCTCGTCGCAAATCATTAACCACCTCGCCTCCAAAGCGGCCAACTAATCGCTTGCCCAGAAAACGCATGACTTGCTTACAGCCCAGATTGAGCATCCCATGCAGGATCAGACGAGGGAACAACCGGTCCAGAACTCGCTGGTCACGGAAAAGAACGTCGCTGGCGAACTCACTCTGCGGGACAGTCCAATAATAGGAGAGCCCGTGCAGCGGGCGACCGATTTTCTCGTGCAAGGGGTGAGAAGTTCGGCGCAGCCCCTCGCACAAAGGGACCCAGTCGGTCCTCAACTGTGCGTCGGCCAGCTTCTGGGCTGCCTCAAGATCCTCGACCCAGGTAAACTTGTTGTCGGCCCTACGGTAACGCAGCCCTTTTTTATCCATCTGTCGGGCCAACCACTCATGACCGTTGAGACAAATGTGGATAAGAAAAGGTAACCAGGTTTGGAGCCGCAGATGCAACAATCCGAAGCGTGGGTGCTGGAGATAAAAGTACAGGTGCATGCACTTGCCCCATTCCAGGCGGGGCTCCAGCAATTTGGTTTGGTAATTGCCTCTCATTTTATAAGTCCGGCAGGGCTCCACACACCGAAAGACCGCCACCAGCCCCTCTCGTATGCCATCCCGCGCGACGATTTTTTGGGCTTCCTCCTCCTTCGAGATAGCGCTGCTGCTCAAATAAGTGAACGGACGCTTCATGGAACTGGCCAACTGCTCCGCACTTTGGCACACCTCCGCGGTCAACCCAGTGGCAAACTGCTTGAAATCTTTAATCAACACTTTGGCCTTGCTCAGGTACTCTTCAAAAATCTTGGCGCAATAAAGATAGCGGAGCGAACCTTGAAAGCGGAGTCGGTCAAAGGAATGAAGAATCCCCATGACATCGTTTTGGTGTTTGGCTATAAACGGATTAAGGACGTGGCTTGTTGGAGCAGATGTTTTCTTTTGCATGAACGCGTTCTACTCCACAAACCACCTCCTGTCAGTTCAACCTTCAACCTTCAACTCCGCAACCTTGGGTTTTCAACATAGCTGAAATCCATGCCAATCCGTGTGCATCCGTGGTAAAATGTTCGGTTGCGGCTTTGCCGCGCTGTGGTTTCTGCGGTAAAATGTCTTTGTCACTCCCACAGCCGTATTAGCGTTCATTCACCTGCATGAGCGGTCGCTCCTTCTCCGCCGCGTTTCTGTTCCGTTCTCTGCACTGCAATAGTCCAAATTGTTCGCAGGCTGCGACGAATTTCCCAAGCCATTGGAACCAAGTTCATTCCATCCTCGATTTTCCATCCTCCATCCTCGGTTGCGGCTTAGCCGCGCTGTGATCTCTGCGGTAAAATTGTCTTTTTCCTCTTCCTTACCGGTTTAGTTGTTCTCCGCGTGCCGGCGGTGGATCATTGTAATTCACAGGGCGCGCCAATTGCACTGCATGTATAAGGAAATCCCTTTTGCCATATGATCCTCACGCCCATCGTACGTCAGAGTGCCTCCGTGACAAAGCAAAAAAGGAAAATTAACCTAGCCTGGCTTGGCGCCGCCCCCGCGTTCGTAGCGCAGATTATTAAATCTGCCGTGTCACTCGACGTGACCCTCGAGCCACTAAATGGAAAGGAAAACCCGTCCATCCGCTTTGAGTTTCCTTTTCCGACCTTCTGAGCTAAAGTGCCGGTCATGGTCCTGGTCATCGACAATTACGATTCGTTCACCTACAACCTCGTGCAGTACTTGGGCGAGATGCAGGTGCAAATGGAGGTGCAGCGCAATGACCAGATTTCAATCGAACAAATCCGCGCCCTCAAGCCAGAGCGGATCCTGATTTCGCCCGGTCCCTGCTCACCGAGAGAGTCAGGCTTATCCAATGAAATTATCCGCACTTTCAGTTCGCAAATCCCTACGCTCGGCGTTTGTTTGGGACATCAGTGTATTGGACATGTTTTTGGCGGGAACGTCGTGGTGAATTACCGTATGATGCACGGTAAGACTTCGCTCATTAAACATAACGGAAAGGATTTGTTTGAAGCCATGCCCAATCCGTTTGCGGCGACGCGTTACCATTCGCTGGTGATCCAACGCGAGACGCTGCCGGAATGCCTGGAAATCACCGCGGAAACCGAGGAAGGCGAAATCATGGGCGTCAGACACAAGCAGCTCCCCATTTGGGGAGTGCAGTTCCATCCGGAGAGCATCCTGACGGAAAGTGGCCGACAGATTCTAAAGAATTTTTTGAAGCTCAGGTAAATCAAAGCAGTCCGTCTCCCGCAGGCCGCCAATCCAACACTTTTAATTGCACGCTGGTTCGCCCATTGTATTGGTTGATTTGCGGGGCGAAGGCCACGTCAAATTTACCGACGGGCAGGGATTTCTGTCCGGCTCCCCACCAGACGGCTTCCTGAATAGTTGTGCCGTCGGTGACCCACATTTTCACATGCTGCTTTTCAGCGCCCATGCGTTGCAGCGGACGGTGATGGTTCATGTTACGAGCCACGAAGTGCAACGCCGGGTTACCCTGACCTAATGGCCGCAATTTCTGCAGCAGCACCAGGCAGTCCAGCGTCATTTCTTCCAGCCCCACTTCAGCATCGAGCCGGAGCGGAGGCTGCAATTCTTGCGTCCCAAGCTTTCGCTGAGCCAACTCATTCAATCGGATGCGAAACGAATTCAGGTTGGCGATTTCGAGCGTCACTCCTGCCGCCATTGCGTGACCGCCGTGCCGCACCAATAAATCACTGCAACCCCTCAGCGCCTCGGCCAAATCAAAACCGGCAACGCTCCGGCCTGAGCCTCGCCAATGTTCGCCATCGCCTCCGACGATAATGGTCGGTCGATAAAATTGCTGGAGCACACGCGCCGCCACAATACCGACAACACCGATGTGCCAGGGTGAGTTGCCTTCAACGATGACGAAGTCAGTCTCAG